>MDTG01055332.1_pt1 | contig 15497 bp, 18 predicted proteins | sample 811421 | NCBI WGS metagenome assembly MDTG01 (sample SAMN05326645, study PRJNA326480) | marine metagenome | isolation source: seawater | place: Pacific Ocean: South East | collected 2011
AACAGAGATCGACAGGCAAAGTATGGATTGTGGATCATAAGACGACTTCACGCATCAGCAGTACCCAAGCCAAATACTACGGCATATCGGGTCAGTTGATTGGTTATGAGTATATGGGTCGTGAGATTTTTGGTGAGCATTGGGGAGGAATGTTGCTCAATCAGATCCAACATACGAAGCCCAAGTATCACCGTGTTGAACTCCCTCCTGCTCCAAATATGCTTGCTCGTTTTCCACAGATTGTGAGAGATGCCGAAGAACGCATTGCACAGTTGGAGAACAGGAATGTCCACGAATACCCGATGGCAATGAACGAATTGACTTGCTACCACCGATATGGTGCTTGCAACTTTGTAGACAAGTGTCGTTGGGGGAAAAGCATATGAAAACCAAAATGCTTAATTTATTTTCAACTTTCTTTCTTTTGTCACTTGACAATACATTTCGACTTGAATATGCTACAAACTGTTGGGAGCAATGCATATCAAATCTCTCTCCCAAAACTACTACACTTCGCTATTCGACTTTTGAGGATACCTATTATGACAACCAATAATAAATCGCCAATGGTTTTGACCTACGGTGTAGTTGGATCGGGAAAAAGTGTTGACTGTGGATACAGTTGTCCCAATGCACTTTTCTTAGCCGTTCCCAACTCACTTCGATCAATCGAAACCGTTTGTGGCTATACACCTGCTGCAATGGATATAAAGACCATTCAAGAAGCAACAAAGATTATTACACAAGCCAAAGATCAAGGGTTCGATGCCATTGTCGTTGATGACTTCTCATTCTTGGCAGAACAGACTTTTGCAAGTCTTGACCGTATCAAGAACACCCAACACCGATGGGGTGCTTTGAGAGAGACTACACTTGAGTTTCGCAATGCAGCCCGATATGCAGGTATTACAGTAGTGATGAACTGTTGGGAAAAAGCCCCAAGTACCAAAGGCGATGGCTCTTTTGTCCGAGGTGGACCAATGCTATCGGGAAAATTACCCGAACAATTACCTGCTATGTGTGACCTCGTTTTGAGGTGTGGTCGCAATCCACAACGAAAGCCTTGGGGTGGAGTTTATATTTGCGAACATTCCTCTCAGTATGTGATGAAAGATCGCTACAATGTAGCCTACCACATCAACCCCCTACCAATGAACATCGCTGAGATTTTGAGAGCAGCCGATGTACCTGTCAGCCGTATGAAAGGGATGGAATGGCAGGAAGAGGTTGTGGAAACATTTACTCAAGAATTACAACAAAGTAATCCCAATGATTACACTAACATCGTTGAAACACTTTATAGTCGGCTCCTCTCTGAGGGGATCGACCATAAACAGGCACGATGGACTATCCGTGATGTCCTTGACAGAACGGTGATCCGTAATGCCATTACTCAAAGATCACAAAAGTTTTTTGCGTGATCTCTACTACTAACCGAGCACTTGCTCATATCCATAAAGGAACCTGCTATGCAGAACAATAACGGTGGTTCGACTAGCCCAAATTGGTCATTCACATTCACAGGTATGTCAGAAGTGGCAACCTCATCAAACAACATCATCCCTGCTGAGGGTTATTACGATGCCATTTTGGTTTCCAATGTAGCATCGCAAGACCGAGAGGGAACAGTTGAGTTCACAGTCCAAATCGTTGGTGGTGAGTTCGATGGTGCTCAAGTCAGCAAAGGTATCAAGTTGCCATCCCACGCAAACAATGCATTTGTTTGGAAAGGTCTCTTCCAAAGCCTTGGTTATCAAGATGCTGACATCAATCAACCTCAGTTCAATCCGAACCCTGCCGATTGGAATGGTCAACCCTGCAAAGTATACTGGAGAGCAGGCAGCAAAGAACTTGGTGTGTATCGTGAGTTGCGTTTTTATGGAGCCAACGATTGGAGCCGTAAAAAGGCTCGTTTTGAAGCCCAACAAGGTGCAGCCCAACAAGTTGCAGTCAAGCCTGTCACTACATCAGTACCAACTCCTCCACAGGCTGCTCCCCAAGCAGTTCCCAATGCAGGCACAGGTCTTGGTGGCAAGATGACAGGATCTTCATTGCTTACTCGTCTTCGCAATAACTAATCCCTAACCCTCAACACTATGGGGAGTTCCGTTTGCTCCCCTCTTATTTCCATTTGGTTGGTTTTGACAAACGGTGACAGGCAGGAAAGACTGCCATTTTTCAATTACAGAATGGAGTATCCAATGAAAACAACAAAGAGTGGGCTTATTCTCCCCGATCAGCCCTCATTCGCAAAACCCAAAACAATCGCAGAATATGAACCTGTTTCTCCTCAAGAACTGCATCAAAATATGATTATCCCGATCAGTCAAGCATTGGCACAGGGTGTTCCCCCCGAACAACCAACGGCTGTTCCTTTGGAAGCGATGGCTCGGCTTATCAAGACCATCCAAGAGATGGGTCAACTGCTCAACGACACGGAAAAGGTCGTTCGACCTCTCTTGGAGGATGAAAGCATCCCACAAGAGGTTCGGTTTCAACTCAAGGGTCTTTTTGCTCCTCAGATCGATCTTGATGGGCTTGGTGTAGAGTTCAATGAGGATGGTACAGTAAATGAACCGTAAACATCCACTATGCCGATGTGAGGTTTGCCCCCTCAAAGACGATCCTTATGTTCCCTCGGAAACCTATGATGGTGCATTGTTTGCTGTCATAGGTGACCATCCGAGGGATGAGGATGCACGAGAGGGGAGACCCTTTTTGGGTCAAGGGGGTAACAAGATTACCTCTGAGTTCGCTCGTTATGGTGTACGCAGACAAAATGTGCATTGGACAAATGTCGTATCTTGCAAGCCCCACGATTTCCTTGACCGTATTGAAGCCAAAGTACGCAAAGAGAACCGTAAACGAGAGAGAGAGAACAAGCAACGCAAAAAGGATGGTGAGGAACTGTTACCAAGGGTTCCTACTCCACAAGAAGCCTGTTCTGAGCGATTGAGATACGAACTGGAGCCGTTTGATAAGATGATCCCCTGTGGGACAATGGCAAGCAAAGCAACCATTCACAAGTCAGCATCTGTGATGGATCTTCGGGGTGCTCCAATGACAGTTGAAAAGGGTAATCGTACCCTCAAGTTCGTTCCAAGTTTCCATCCCGATTTCGTAACCAAAGCATTGAGATGGAGTAGCACTTTTGCTAATGACATCAAGAGAGCAAGCCGTTGGTTTTTGGGAACTCCATTGAAGTGGAAACCTCCCGAAATACTGTACAACCCTCAACCCTATGAGTTGGAGCAATTTTTGTTTCAAGGTGGTGTGGAATGTTGGGCTTATGATGTTGAGACTGATGGGATTGAATGTTTGACTGCCAATCTGAGGTGCATTGCGATAGGAACTCCAAAGGCTGTCGTGGTTATCTCTTACCTGTCTGTAGATGGTCACAGCACATTTTACCATCCGACCATATTGGAGCAGATAAATGCTCTCCTCAAGCGATTTTTTGAGGATGAGACTATTTTGAAGAGTGGTCACAATGCAGGCTATTACGATAAGATTGTTATGAGAGAGCAACTTGGCATCAATGTCAAGCCGTGTATGGACACAATGCTCCTCCATCGTCTTGTGGCATCTGAACTTCCCCACACTTTGGGATACTGTGGTTCTATCTATACAGAAGCACCCTCGTGGAAAACAGATCGCAACGGGAAAAAGAAAGCCTATGGCTCGGAGACCGACTGGGAACTTCACGAATACTGTGCCTATGATGTTGCCGTAACAGCAGCCATTCTCCCTCCATTGTGGGAGGAGACCAACAGAAGACAACAGGGTGAGTTGGTCACTTGTGACCACGCACTCCAAAGCATTTGTGCCGATATGCACATTGTAGGTATGTTTGCTGACCAAGATAAACGCAAAGAATATGAGGTCAAACTATTGCGTGAGATCGCCACAAGGCGAGATCACATCCGTACAATGAGTGGCTATGAGCAACTGAACCCTGCATCTGTGAAACAACTCAGAGAACTGCTTTACGAAGATTGGAAACTTGACCCTCCTGTTGAAGCCAAGTTTTTGATCACGCAGACAGGAGATCCGAGCACGAGCGATCACATTTTGAGAGCCTGCCTTACATTGAAGACTTTATCGGAGGATCAGCGAGAGGTATTGACAAACATTCGTCATTATCGCAAAGCACAGAAGTTGCTCGGAACTTATGTCACGAAACTCCGACCAAGCACGATGAATGCTTGGGGTGGATGGGATGATGAAGATAGTTGGCTTGAAAAGGAGTGGCGAGAAAAATACGGTCAAAAGAAATTGGGAATAGTCAATCCAACAACAGGCAGGTTTTACGCAGGTTACAACGCACACATTACTACGAGTGGTCGTTTGAGTTCGAGTAAGCCAATCAATGCTCAGAACTTTCCAAGTGGTCTGAGATCGATGGTGTGTGCTCAAAAGGGTCATATCCTTGTAGGTGCAGATATGGATCAACTTGAACTGAGGTTGGCTGCAAGCAGGTGGAAGAGCCAAAAATACTTACAAGCATTTGCTGATGGTCTTGACCCTCATTCATCCGTTACTGCTTATGCCGTGTTCGGGAAAATGTTTGAGGATGCTGCTATTGAATGTGGTTGTGGTCCATACCCTTGGAAGACAGGTACAAAGTTCAAAGGAAAAGCCAAGACCCTCCGAAACCTTGCCAAGACCGTTCAATATGCTTCTCAGTATGCTGCCACGGTACAAACGGTACACAGGGTAATTACGCAGACAGAGACCGATAATGGCGATGGTACGACCTCTCTCCCGTACATTTCGATGAGTGTCAAACAAGTCCGTTTGATGCACGAAAAATGGTGCGAGGGAGCACAGTTCGACAAAGGATGGGAGATGGAGATGAATACTTACCGATCCAAGCGATACCTTACTGAGCCTGTGATGGGTCGCAGGAGAGACTTCTTGGATGGCGAGAACATCAACGAGATTGTTAATTTTCCCATCCAAGCAGCAGGAGCAAGTCTTATGAACATTGCAATCATAGAACTTGCAGACAGAATACCCCTCCACAAATGGGGTGTAGGAACGGGCATCATAAATCAATGTCACGATAGCATTGTAGTTGAATGCCCAATTGATCAAGCAGAATGGGTCAGAACTCAGATTGAAGAGGTTTTGAATATGACCCACCGTGCTTTTGCAGATGTTCCATTGACTGCTGAAGCCGATATAGCCCACCGATGGAACGAGGTTTAACAATGAACTTTTTACGATTGACTTTAGATGGGGAGGTACACGGCAATTTTCCGAAACCTGTTTTCGTTGTGACTGACAAAATCCTTTACTTGAAACCAAGAGGAACTTTGACCGACATTATTCTTGTTGGGGGTACTGTTTTGAGAGTTCGAGAAAAACTATCGAAGATCCAACGATTACTCGATTTACCCAAATCCACTTTTCAAGGGGTTGACCAATGAATGCGTTTGTTGCGTTCAATATGCGACAAGAGGGGGTAGATAGCCTATTCTTTCGTATCAAAGACCATTTGAAACAGGCAGGGGTCAATGCCATTTCCTCTGTTGATTACCATCGTTCGACTTTTCACGATGCAGGAGGGTGGAACGGTTGGATCGATCAAGTAGTGTCGGGAACAGACTATTTTACTCGTCAGCCCAACTTCAATGTAATGGTCTGTACCAAGAGAGTTGTGGGTCGTGCCACGGCTCAAATGGTAGAGGGTTTCATTGCACAAGGTAAGGAAGTTCTTTACTTTGACGATGGTTTTTATGGGGTGAAAGGCATACAAGAAAATGATGGTGAAGATTGGCAAAATGGTTGGTCGATTATCATTGACAAGTGACACAGAAGTGCTTACAATACTAACACAACTTATTGATTGGAGAATACAATGAATGTCCAAGAAATCGTTCGGGAACTTATCAAAATGGGCTTATCTTTTGCTCAAATTGCAGAGAAGACCGATAAGCGAGTTTCAGAGCGAACTATTCGCAGATACTATCACGGGGAAGTTGAACCTCGGCAAAGTCACAATGTGGTTGTCTTACAATCCATTTTGACCGAGCAACAAAAACAACATTCACAATAACTACTACACTACTACACTACACTACATTGGAGAGCAATATGTTTGTCAAGCACATAAAAGGGAATGTGAAAGAGGGGGTCGATGCCCAACTCGGTCAAAGAACACTTATCGTTGGAGACAACGGTACAGGAAAATCAAGCATCATAAACGCATTGGAACTCGCTCTTGGGGGGTTTGCAAGCGATGTGAATGGTCGAGATATGGTCAAAAAGCCTGCCGACCTCATCACACTCAAAAACACAGACAAGACTGATAAGAGTAAAGTCTTGCAAGCAACGGCTACATTGAATGATGATGCCGTTTGTCATTGGGAGGTCAAAAAAACCCCCAAAGGAGCAGGTAGACCTACTCACGCAACCCCCAAAGGCTTGGAAGTTCGCTTTCCGTTCCAAGAGGTCAAAGCATCCCTCACAGGGTCTGCTGATACGGCTCGTCAGTATCTTCTCTCTGTTCTTCCTATTGAAGAGTATCTTACCAATGCTCCCGAAACCGTATTGCAAGAGTTGGAAGCCCAAAAACAAGCCAAGCCCTCTGTATCAACGGGTGATAGTCTCCAAACCGTGGTGGAGATAGCCAAGCGAAGAATTAGGGATGCGAAAGCCGAGATCAAAGCACGAGGTATTTCCAAAGACTTACTTGGAAAGGGTCTTGTTCCAACTACAGAAGAAGCCGTTGAAAACGCAAAGGCAGAGAGTGAGAAGTTTCTCAAAGCGATTATGAAGCAAGGCAAAGCAGTTCAAGCACAGGATGTTGAAGTTGCAAGACAAAGAGCGATTGCTTTGGCTCAGTCCGTAGAAGAGATGGATCAAGCACTTCAGATGGAGATGGGTAAGCCTACACCGATCACCGAAGAGGATGAACTCCACAAGTATATTTTTGGGGCGATGGCAGAGATTGTCAAAATCCACACAGAGCGAGGTGATACTTCCTGTTTGGTTTGTGGTGGGTCTTTGGAAAATGTAGCCACACTTGAAGCCATCGAAGAGGTCTTACAGCCCATTCGAGAGCGAGAAAACCACATCATCATTTATACGGATCTCAAAGCAAGAAGAGATGCCCAGTATACTCAGTTGGAAAATGCCGTTGCTCAATACGAAGCATTGAAAGAGAAGTTTGAGCAGACAGGTACAGACGAAGACATTCATATTCAGTACACACAGGCTCGTAAAGATTATGAAAGTCTCAAAGAGAACTGGTCAAAGCAGGTACAGTTGGCTCAGTTGGAGCAAGACCTCAAAAAACAAGAGCAAGTACTCAAGACAGCCGAGCAATTGAAGACCGATGCAGAACAAACGGCACAGGATGCTCTCAGAGAAGCCATTGATGCTTTTGAGGATAAAGTGAGTGCGTTTCTTCCAAGTGGTCGCAAGTTCGTTCTTGACCTTGGAAAAACATACTGCCGTATCGGAATGTCAAAGCATAATCAGATCCGATATGCCGTAAGTGGTGCTGAGTACAATATGCTCATTCTTGCCATCGCATCAGCCACCTCACTTGATCAAACGGATACATTCAATGTATTTGTTCCCGATGAAAGAGCCTATGACAAAGAGACCCTTTGGCATATTCTTGAAGCATTGAAGAATGTCAACGGTCAAGTTCTCATTACTACCACAGAATTACCAACAGAACCTCATCCCGATTGGGGATTGGTTCAAACCTCATCTATTCCATTCTAAAACAAGGAGATCAACAATGGAAGTATTGCAAGATAGAGTTCTCGTAAAGAGAGATGAAAAGGAGGAGAAGACTGCAAGTGGTCTTATCTTACCAACAGAAGCAAAGGAGACCCCAAATAGTGGAGTGGTCCTTTCCGTAGGCAAAGGACGAAGATCCACCGAGACAGGTGTCCTTATGCCAATGACAGTCAAAGAGGGAGATCGAGTATTGTTCTCTCGTTTTGGAGGTCAAGAGGTCACAGTTGAGGGCGAAACTTTTTTGGTATTGCGTGAGGAAGAGATTTTTGGCATCTTGGGTGCATAATGCTGAAAACAGAAATTGATAAGTTAATTGATGCTTTGTTTCTATCTGAAGTGGATGCGATCATTCTTGAACCTCAATCGGTTTTCAATGGTGGTATCATTGGATATGATGGTACTCATCTAATCTATGGTTACCACCAACTCATTACTGCAATGACTGAAAGTGGACAGTTTGGAGATGAGGAGGGATCACTTGATTGGTTCTCGTACAATACACTCGGAATGTTGCCTAATATGGGGAAGAATGCCCCGATAATTTGGGACACCTTTGCAGAAGAAATGATCTATCCCGATACCGAGGAGCAAGCCGAAATAGAGTGCTATCTAGGGTTGCAGAATAGTTTGAAACAGGTAAAATATAAGGAAAACGGAGAATAGGATGGCAATCTCAAACAAAACCATTGTAGGTACAAATGCAGCCGTTGCAAGTGCAGGAACTGCTGTAACTCCTACGACTGCTCCCTTTGATAATACTCATACAATCATCGTCTACAATGGAGATGGTTCCAACACGATTTACTTGGCTTTTACCGATGGTTCAGCCATCGCTGAAGCCGATGCAGTTTTCGTACCTGCTGGTGCGACTATCACTTTGGCAATCGGACCCAAGAGTGCTCGACCTCCTGTTGGGACATTCAAAGTAGATGCTAGTGGTGGAACTCCAACTGCGAGGATCACATACATCAATGGAACCTCTACCTAATGGAGGTTTACGATGAAATACAACAGCATATACCAAACCTTTTCTCGTTTGGACTTGGCTCAAGGATCTGATTGGGAAACGATACCGACTTCTGCTCAGTCCTTTGACAATGGCAATTGGACAGGTGCGTTCACACAAACACCGAATGGTGATAGCACCGATATGCGTATCGAAATTAATTGGACAGCAGGGGCTTCTCCTTTGGGTACTCCGATCTCCGATCCGACCAAGGTAGGGTTTTCATCTTTTGATACCAATGTGCAGTTCGGTACGAGCAATAAGGCTCGTATTTTTGCTTTGGCTGCTGACTTTGTAAACATCTCTCAACTCACAGTAGCCAATAATCTCGACAGGCTCAACTTTGGATTGTGGGTTGCAGAGACTGACATTGGATCTCGAACTTCTACTACGGCAGGTGCTTATGTTGGTGGTGAAATCTCAACTCCTTTTGCTCCTGTTACACCCTACAATTATGGTTTGCGACAGATGGGTACTATTACCCAATCGGGTTTGCTTGTGGCGAGTGGGCAAACTGTTACCCCTACCGTTGCAGGTATTGTAATGGTTGTGGTGTTGTCTCCCAATGGTCAGATTTTGTTATCTAAATTAAACCCTTATTCAGACCCATCGGGTCTCAACCGAGTATTCAGTAACTTTACCCCCGAAAGGGCAAATGCAACAGGCACTAATTATCAAACTCCTACAAGTACCAATACCATCAAATTAGGGTGTTGGTGGGGTACAGACAAAACGGCTCAACAGGTCGGTGACTTTTATGACTTCACCTATCGTTTGAGATATGCTTACAAGGAGTTGGGATAATGTTTCCTATCAATGCAACTTATCGTTCTCGACTTATCATTCCCGAAGAGGGCTTGAAGTACAAAACTCTTCTCGCATCTGATTTCGTCTTTGATAGTGGAGATTATACGACTTTCACAGGCACACAGAGTGGTACTGCTATCAACATTGAATTGGCAGGAAATCTCGCTACTACAGATATGGGTCGAGTTGCTTTTGCAGACTTTGATACCAAGATACCCTCAGATCCTACAGCCGATACTACAAAGAGTTGGTTATGCAACATTTACTTATCCTTTGATACAAGTGGGTTTATTGGGGGTGAAGAACAAAATCTTGGGGTTTATTTCTTTTCGGGAGATCCCAATAGTGTTGGAGTAGGAACGGGGTACTATGGGGGTGGGACCATCTCCAAAGCATCGGAAGCCAATCGCTCTATTGTAATGAATGATTATGTCCAACGGAAAAATGCATCGGGAATGGCTTTTTCATCCAATGTTACTTCAACGGCTACACAGATGGCAATGACTGCTCAAATAGTCCGTTATGGGAACGGTGGATCGGGATCGAGTGCGAATAAGATTACTACTCGCTTTGCGAACATAATCTACGGCAATGCATCGGGATGGGATACTACGAATAAAAATGATCTTTTTGAGTATCAGACCGACACAGGAAGCAATTTGAGAATTGGGTTTTGGTGTTCTCGCAATACGAGTGGTCCATTTACTAACATTTTTACCATCAATCAATTTTCCTATGCCCTCCTTGAACTCGCAGTATGAACAATAATGACCAAAGAAGACCAAGATACATAAGCACTCTTCTTTTCACCAATGGTGGTGGAGGTGGTGGTGGGAGTGGCACGATCACCGTTCAAGACGAGGGAACGGAAATTAGCAATAGTGTTCAGACTTTGAACTTTGTAGGAGCCGATGTACAAGTTCTCGGTAGTGGTTCATTGGTGTCTATTTACATCCCTCCTCCGACCTTTGCAAGCCATTTCAATGAGAACGATGGTACAACCACAGGGACAGTCTCTGAAAGCATCTCAAGGAGTACTACACGGATCTCTACTCCTACCTCCGAGGGAAATCCCTTTTTTACGGGTGGTACATCGGGAACCAATCAAAGCACCACATTGTCTACGAGTGCAACTTTTTCCACGGCTCAACAGGTCACAGGTTTTTCGGGTAGTGGAGCAGGAGATGCTACTTTGACCGTAACTGTTTTCGGTGGGAGTAGTGGTACGACGACCTTGGAAACTCATACAACTTCGACCATCTATCAAGATGGCTCGTATGGTTCGGGTAACATTTCAATAACGATCTCTTCTTTTGCAGCCGACACCACTCGTTTCAAGGCGAGTGTTTCCGTAACTGTTGCTTTGACTTCTATATCTGACCTCTCGGATGGAGGTCGCTACAATGTTGTGATCACGATGAATACCGATACGGCAACAGATGGAAGTGGACCATACACTTACACTCAAAGCCCTGTTTTTATTGACACAAATCCTAATACACCCTCCATATCGGGTACAACCACCATAAGCGAGACAAGTGGATCGGTTTCCACAAAGCATCTTTCGGGAGTAGAGTACTACATCGCAGGTAGTCAGTTTTCTGTAGCCGTTACAAACATTGACAATCTCAATCGCAACACGGCTCGAACGAGCAATAATTTGTTCGTAGATTTTTCCAATTACAACATTTCCGATGTGAACCAAAGCCCTTTTGGGACAGGTTCATCTTTCTTTTCGGGATGGACCAATGCATTTGACAACACGGGAGCAGACTATTCTCGCACCAACTTTTCGATCAATAGTGGTACTTTTCGCTATCGAGGAACAGGAGCAAATGTAAGAGCAAGACCACGGGACACTTGGGCGAACGGAAGTTATGTTTCATCTTCCAATGCAAGCATCCTAATCGACACTTATGGTACTACGAGCACAAATCTTGTTGAGAACTTTGACGATGAAAACAGGAGACAAGATAGTGGCTTCAATAGTGGGGCAACGAGTGGTAACTGGACGAGCACCAATGCTTTGGTATCGGGAGAAGCGATGGTCATTGGGGGTCAATTGATAGTTCCAAGTGCTGCGACCCTTACAAGTGGATCTTCCAATGCAAATTGGTCTTCTTATGCTCCAACGATTGGAGGTTCAAACCCCGATTATTCTTCTTTGGGTGCTCCTGTGAACTATTTCAGAACGATTGTAGATAGTGTGGGTTCGTCGAGAGCAGGATTTACCATCGTGTTTTCGGGTAGTTTTGTTTCCAATGCAACAACTGACCTTGCGAATAGTGATTTGGAGATTTTTATCTCAAGGATCGCAAGCACGACAGGTGGAAAAACGGGACCAACCAACCCCGATACTTTGAAGATACACGGGGCAGTTTATAATTTTGCAACTTTTGATGATGGTACAACGAATGGTCAGATCCGAGAGAGTTCAAGTAGTGGTAACACGGTGAACTGTACTTTTGGTGGCTTTGATTGCCAAGATGGGTTCTATATGCATATTCGGTTGAATAGCACTACAATAAAGATTTCAAGTCTATCCGTGAGTTTTTCATAATGTTTCCCAATGTTTTTCACATATCGCTTACTGAGGAGGGCTTGATTGCTCTGTCTGTCCGTTCCAATGAGAATAGGTCAGATCAGTTCTTCTTCACCAAGGAAGACATTTTACCTGCTTTGAATGACGACCCTACTGATGATGAATGGTCGGGTTCTGAAGTCTTTCAACTCAAGAGAAAGAGAACAAAGGGAGGTATTCGTATTCACAACCAAGGTCATACGATCCAATGGATAGTTGGAAGACAAGAAATAGAGATTTTGAACGCACAATTAAAGGCAACTTGTGAACAAGCAAAGGAGGGTCTTCAACGACCCGAAACCGTTGTGGTTCACTCTGACTTTCGGCAAACTCAAAGCCAAAATATGCTCTCCCCACGGGAAATGTTGGAGGAGATACGAGCCATTCTCCGAGAAGAACTGCATAAATGCATCTTGGCGATTGAAGCACCCTCTGTCGTTCGTCAAGAGCCGATTGATGACCCGATTTTACACCCATCTGTTACCAAACCTGCTGACACCTTTATTCCCTCAGACCTTGCACAAGGCTTGGAGGGAACGGTATCCGTTCAAGGGTCAGAACATAAAGCAAGTAGTGCTTTGGAAGCAGCCAAAAAATTAAAGGAGTTGAAAAAATGAGTGTTGGACTTGATGTTGGAACAATGAACCTTGTCGCTGCTCGGCAAGGAGAAGAAGATATAGAAACTCGAAGAATAAGGGATGCCTTTTTGGATCTTCCGACCTCTTCAAAGAAGTTACTCCGTTTGAGTGGAGCCGACTTTGTAGAGCGAGGAGATCAGTTGCTCATTGTGGGCGATGCTGCAATGGAGATGGCAGTTATGTTTGGTCGGGAAGCCCGAAGACCTCTTCATCGAGGTTTGGTTTCTTCTCAAGACATAGATGCTTTGGAAGTGGTGGCATATATGATCAAATCGATCCTTGGAAAGCCCAAGAAAAAGGGAGAGACTTGTTACTACTCTATTCCTGCTGCCCCCGTAGACAATGCAAACAGGGATGTCATCTATCATAAACGATTGTTTGAGAGAGTATTGTTGGATGCAGGCTACACTCCCGTGGCAGGCAATGAAGCAATGGCTATTATTTACAGTCAAACGGCTGCTGACAACTTTTCGGGGCTTGCGTTATCTTTTGGTAGTGGAATGACCAACATTGCTTTGGCAAACCTTTCGATAGAGTGTTTGTCATTCTCCTTGGAGCACGGAGGAGATTGGATTGATCAAGGTGCTGCCCGTTCTATTGGTGCAACGGCATCTTCCGTGTGCTCGGAAAAAGAGGGAGGGTTTGACTTATTGGCTCCTCAGAACCGAACTCAAGAAGCATTGTCGTTTTACTACAAGGAGTTGATTGAGTATGTGTTGGATAATGTCGCACGAGAGTTCCAAAGCAGAAACTTGGCTATGAGCATCCGAAAGCCCCTCCCGATTGTTGTGAGTGGTGGAACTTCACTTGCAGGCAACTTCATTGACTTTTTTGCTGAGGTCTTTGACAAAAAGGCAGACAAGTTCCCCTTTGAGGTAAGCGAGATACGACACGCAGATGACCCTCTGAACGCAGTAGCGATTGGTCTTCTCATTCAAGCAATGCAGGAAGAATGATGGAACACGATGATTATGATAGCGAAGAAGAAGATAATGATGGGTATGAACTTGTAAGGGGCATTCCAATCACAGACATTTCTATGACTGTACAACAAGGTCATAGCATCCTGTCAAACCTTTTGAGTGGTCGATTAAGTGAGACTGAGGGTTTTCCCGAACTGTTTTATGATACCAAGCGAGACCAACTGCTTGTAGAAGATGGAAATCATCGTATTATGCAAAAATGGTTGGATGGTGAGGATACTTTTGATGGCTATGTCAAAGAGGGTGATTGGCATCCTTGGCTTGCTCCTGTTTACGAGGACGAGGAAATGTTTGATTGGGATGAAGATTATAGAGGAGAATAAGTAAATGGGGTTTAGCAACCAAGAACGCATCAATATGAACAGCAAAGCACTTGCTGCTGCCGTTATTGATGCCAATCCTGTGGCACAATGGTATGAGAGCCGTAATGCGTTCTCGTTCATTGTGGATGGGGGATCTGTGCTTACAGAGTTCTCTTCTGTCCCTGTTGCTGCAAACTTGGCTGCTGCTCGAAGCAATGCGAGTAACAACCCCACACTTATTCAAGACAAAAGCCAAGTCTCAAATGCTGTTCGGATGACTGCTGTAGCAGGTACAAACAACTCTACTTACATTGCATACTCTGTTTACAACGATGCTTCCTCGGCTCGTTTGACTAACTGGATACAACCTCAATTGGTATCTCAGAGTAATGGGGCAGCATCCATTGGCTATGCCATTGTTCTCTATGATGGTGATCCAAATAGTGGAGGAACAGAGGTTACAACGACTGATGGAACCACAGGGACAGGAGAGAATAAAACCGTAGGATGGATTTTTCAGTATTCAACGGGCATTCTTCTTTTGAGTGATGATTTCAAAAGTTCAATTAGTGATCCTTACATTTTGGGCTTTCGGTACATTGGGGCGACAGCAAGTTCTTCTGCCACTACGGCATCTCGATTGCAAAGTACTTTTGTTGCTGATGAAACCCTTGCTGAGGGGGAACTTGTTCGTATTGTAACAAGTTCAGATAGTGGAACAGTTGGACGAGTAATAAAAGCCAATGCAACAAGTTATGACAATGCCGAAACTCTTGGGGTTGTGAAAACAGGTGGTAATCAAGGTGATAGTGTGGTGATTGTCACAAGTGGAATTACGGGGATTAAGTTTGGATCTCCTCCTGCATCCTCTTCCAATGGACAAAAGGTGTTCTTATCTACGACAAACGGTGAAGCCACTCTTACTGCTCCCACAGGAGCCACAAATGCTACTGTTTTGCTTGGTCGCTTGACAGGAGGAGATGGTTCTTCTTCTACTCCGAATTGCATTGTTCGCATACAAGAACCTGTCGCTCCGTAGAAAATAGAGTGCTATCTCTACTTTTTGTGTGATCATTCTTGGATATAATAGTAGAGAACATTTCTGTATGCTTAGGAGATAAGATATGGCTACTTACAAAGGTATTGGTTTTGATACAGCCAATGGCAGAACACGAACAGGTACAAATAGTGACATTGTTGAGTTCGACAGTCAGATCAAGGGTGACGATGGGTTGAACATTACCACAGGTGGTGCAAACATTGTGGGTAACTCATCGATCACAGGTAACTTGACTGTTTCGGGAACATTGATTGCTGAAGATGAACAACAAATACTTGTCAAGGACAACTTTCTTGACTTGAACTTTGGTGAAACAAGTACATCGTACTCACAGACAGGTTTGACTTTCAATTTCAAAGCAA
>MDTG01295316.1_pt1 | contig 15497 bp, 14 predicted proteins | sample 811421 | NCBI WGS metagenome assembly MDTG01 (sample SAMN05326645, study PRJNA326480) | marine metagenome | isolation source: seawater | place: Pacific Ocean: South East | collected 2011
AGCTCTTCGCCGCTCTCGCGGATCGCGCATTGGAGTGGTGTCTCTCCGTCTTCCCTGTGTCCAGCAGGTAATCCCCACGTCAAGGCTCGCTCTCCCTTGGAGCGCAAGAGAAGCAGCACCTTTTCCTTATGGCGAATCACCAGACCAGCGGCTTGCGCCCACTCTGGTCCTTGATAACGACCGCCTATGGGGAACTTGGTCGGCATGGAGGCTACCGCCCGAATTGGGCATCAAGGATTGCGAAGGTTCCCTTGTCTGTTCGTGGGAGTTTGACGCCAAGCCATCCGCTAACGAGTTTCTTCGAGAACGTGTTGGCACTCCAAAGACGCTCTTTCAGTCCACGCAAATCGCCCTTGTCGAAAACAGCCTTCAGTTCCAAGTAGAGGTTTTGATAGGCTTTCTCTTTCTCGTAGCCGATGGTTTCCTTTTCGATCATCGCGAGATCATACTTTTCAGCTTCGGGGTTTCCTTCCCGCTTCCACTGCTCCCACGTCTTCAACGCTTTTTCGTACCGCTCTTGACCGTATTGTCCGATCTTTTTGTCCCGAGCGTACAGCATCTCGAAATCGCGTGGATACCGTGAAGGCTTCCAATTATCGGGTAATGCCCCAGGCATCCTGAAGGTGTGGGTGCCAGCGGTCTTGGTGGATGCCATGCGACTGATTTGAATCTCACGTATGGCGTTTTCCTTCAACCGCTTGACTCGATTCCAGTTGTCGGGGTAGCCATGCTTCTCCATGATGGCAAACATTGCATCAGCCGCTTTCAGAGCCTTTTTGGGGTCTTTCCTCAAGACTCTCTCTGCGCGGGTGATCTTGCTTTTGAAAGAACGTCCATTCTTTGCCCACCAATCGTAGTCAGCAGGCGTCGGCGAGTAAAGTGTGATCGCGGTCTTGGTGGATGCTGATGCCAGCTTCCGAAGTCGGAGTTGTTGCCGATAGGTGTGTCGCTTGACGATAGAAGCCATACGGCTTTCGTCGTACTGCTTGTCGCCGAACCCACGACCACCAAAGAAGCCAGATGCCATGTCATGGTCGTCGAGCAAGCCTTTCATGAGATCGTTGTACTTGCGGTCGTGCAGTCCGTCCTCGAAGGCGTCAGGGAAACGCTTTTTGATTGCTTCCCATGCTTTCTTCACGCCTTTGGGTGAGATCGGAGCTTCGCCCTTTGCTTCACGCTTCTCGTTCACATAGTCAGCCGCCGCGTTGTAGCCGCCTTGGATACCACCCTTGGGGGTGGCGCCGAGATGCTGGTATGCCTCGAAGACTTCGAGCATGGTTCCGCTGAGTCGTCCACCGATATGCTCGGCGAACCACTCTTTCGCTCGGTTGTGCCACTTGCCAGGGTTCGCAATCGCATCGAACAGCAAAGTGACGATGCTCTCATCGCTCACTTGAGATTGCCCTGTGAAATCTTCCATGCCGACACCCTCAACATCTGCGTCAGCACTTTGAAGCTCGCCAGACTTGAGCAGGTTCTTCGTGAGATCGGTGAGCTTTTTGTTCGTTGCGCCGTTTGCCATCTTCAGTGTGTACCGACCGCTCTTGATCGCAGACGCCTTGGCGCGACCCAAGTTGTACCAAAAGTCTTCGGTTGAGCTGTCCATGAGACCGTCGCCACCAACGCCAGGAAGCATAGCCGAGTTCCACAGACCACCAATCAGCATGTCGTACTCGATCCCACTTCGGTTCGCGCTTGTCACCATTGAGTCAGCTTGCTTGCAGGCGTACTTTGTGACTGGACCCTCAGCCATCGCTGCACGGCTGAAATCCGTAAGTGATGGGTGGATGCCATCTTCAGGCTTCATTCTCATGAGGGACTTTGCAACGTCCTCAGCACGTTGACCCCGACGAAGCAGCGAGTCCTTTCGCCATCCGTGTGCGCCCTCCAAGATGTTCGCCTTAGCGATTGGATTGTAGAACTTTTGCGCGTCAGCATACGACATGTTCGATGCGACTTTGCTTCCACGGGCGTGTCGGATTGCAATGGCAATCGCGATTCTGAGTTGGTGTGCTTCCATTTTTCGTCCCTCGCTCATTGGTGGCGGTCTTCACTTGAGACAGGGTATAGGCGAATCAACGGCGGTTTACACATGGGTCTAAGTGTTGCCATGTCAACGCTAAGAAATCCCAAAAAGGGTCATTCAGATTCAAATAATACACACTTGAATAAGACTAAAAAATAGCCCTTAAACGCTGTAAAGAGCTGTTTTACCATTTTATGTCCGATTCTATGCTTGCAATTTAGGTACACACATGTAAACCTTGGGAACAATAGAGCGATCCGCAAAGGGGGGCTAAAATCCCACGCTGGCGGTAAGCAATATGAGCATCAGACCCGACGTAAGTCACTGTCACCGCTCGAACTTACTTATTTGAGCTGCCCCGCAGCCAGAGGACATGCCCCATGAATGCCTTAGCGGTAAAAAACCCATCCGTACACACTTGGATGTCTGAGAATTACGACAAGTTCTTCAGCTACGCCTTCAAGAACTTCCCGCCCCTTGGGACGCACGAAGACCGAGAAGACGCAATCAGTGACTTGATCATCAAGGCTCTCTCGACCGAAGCCTTTGAGAAGCGTTTGGTGGAAGGGAAAGAACTTCACTTCTCAACCCTGCTTGAGTTTTGCAGACAGCGTCTCATCGTCAAGAACGACCACGACGCCCGTTGCCTGCACGGTCGCGCCCACGGACTCCGTACTCGAAAAGAGTTGGAGACAGGCGAGATTGAGTACGGTGTGGCACTGCCTGATTGGGGTGCTGAAGGCGTTATGCTTCCGAACGATGATGAGTCTGATGCACCACCACAGTTCGATGTGGTCGATCCAGGCCCCTCGCCACTTGAGCGTGTCATCGTTGATGAGATGTTTGAAATGGTAGCAGAGGGCATGCTCCGTAACTGGGACGGCAAGCCCCTTGAGGTTCGACTGCGAATCTTGCAGATGATGATGAACGGTGGGAACCAAGGCGACCTTCAACGTATGCTTGGGGTTGGACCCACTCGGACGAAAGCCCTTCGCACTGAGGTTAAGGAAGCGGCAAAGCACAGCCTTCGACCCCGTAGGCGTCGGTTCAAGGCAAGCAACGTCTCAACCAGTGCCGTCGCTGTCATGGTGCAAGAGATGGCAGCGAAGCGAGAGTCGGCTTTCGACAAGCAACTCTCCAAGCGTAGGAAAAACACAGTCCATGGTGGACCGCTTCAAGGCGCGGACGTTCCTCAACACAATCGCTTGGACGTGGTTGAACCTGCAATCAAGGCGAAGCTCGGCAAGCAGATTGAAACTGAGATGCCAACCAATCGCCGCACCGTTCTGTACATGGAACACGCGATGCGTATCCTTGGCGTCCTTGATGAAGACGGGCGTATCACTGACCTTGGCGAGTTAGCTGTCATGGAAGACAACTTTCTCTCAAAGTTGTTCGCTGCCAGCCCTGTCGGTTCGACTTGGATGGTTTGGTCAGGCGTTGACAGCGTGACCGCACTTGACCCTGATACGGCTTTCGACTTTCTCACTGAATGCTCTGTGATGAGCGAAAGCACTTGTAAGCGTCGCTCCCGAACCCTTGCTCGATGGCTCCACTTCATCTCGTTGAAGGGGGAGAAAATCGCTTAGGGTGCCGTTTTCCTCCCTATGGAGGTACATAAGTAAGAGGGCATGACTCTCGACTACCCCCATTGGGAGGATGAAATGAATCAAACTGAGCTTACAAAGAGTGCTGGACGCCAGCCTGCAATCATCGTGGACTTCACCCGTGTCCAGCGAAACGACCCTCATCGGTACGTTCTCGGATTCTACAAAGGGTATTGCGGATCAGAGAAGACTTTCGGCGGCACCGAGTATGATGAGGGCTATGCCTTGGGTGTGCTTGTACGTGAAGGTAGGGAATCGATGCCTGAGTGGTGCTTCTCACCAGAGGCATTCGATGGCGATACCATCTTTGATCACACGGATTCGTCGATCTCGTAATCCGCTTCCAAACAGAACTGGTCAATGTCGTCTGTTGACTTTGACCAAAGGGCTTCCTTTTCTTCGGCTTCTTCTTCGGACATTTGTGCGCCCAAAGAAGCGAGGTCATCCCCAACAGCCAAACGGCTCAGATCCCACATACCGTTCCGTGGAAGTCCTGTACCCGTCATTCGGCATTGGCGCACGAACAGCATCAGGATTTCTTGGCAGTGGTCAGCGTCGTGTCCCTCGTCTTTCATGGTTCGCATGAAAGCCATCGAGTTCACCGCTGCGGTTTGAGATCGGAGCGTGTCGCCAGCCAAGCTGTCAACGTATGCTTCCCACTCTTGGATTGTTTCTGGTCGTTCGCTGCTCATTCGTCACCTTCCATCTTAACCCCTGGTGGGCGGGATCGCTTGGCATACGGGCTGGTTTGGAGTTCAAGGACGGCCTCATCAAGTCGCCAGTTGCTCGCATCCCGCTTGAGGACTGACTTGTCTTCAGCCGTGAGGTCGAGATCCTGACTTGCCTTAATGATGTCATCGAAAATGCTGCCATCCATCTTTTGGTACAAGTCTCGAATCTGGTCGAGCGTCACGTCCTGTGCTTCTGCTTCCTCATTCGGAGCGTAAGTCGAGTCAATCGTGACCTCTTGGACCCGTTCTTCCTGACCCTGACGGTAAGCGCGAGCTGTTCGCTGCTTCATCGCTTCCGAGTTCCAATGGTTGCGGTCAAGGTGGACCACAGTGTTGAAGGTCTGAAGGTTGTGTCCGTGAGAATACTCTTTTCCGAGAAGCGTCACGGTTCTGATCTCAGGGTTACCCTTGATGATCTCCTTGAGGACGAACTGTTGCCATTGGTCTGGCGGGTAGTTCGCGTTCAAGCCTTCGGCTCGTTGGAGCGTAGTCTTTGGCTCCAAGTTCGGATATTTTCGATACTTGCGCTTACCGAAGGGCAGGGAAAAGATTGCCTTTCCACCTGTCTCGCTCATCATCTCATCAGCACGGTGCGCGTAAAGCAACTCAACGTCACCGCGTTCTATCTTGACCGTCCACGATGAGAGTGGCGAACCACCTGACCAAAGCTGAATCTCTTTCTTCAAACACAAAGCGTGGACACCACCGTCCTTGGAGGACATGCGGATCACAGAGTCCATAGCGAGCTTGGTATCGTCGGTGAAGATCAAGGCGCGTGATCCTTCAATGGCTTCCATCTTGGAAAGAACGGTTTGCTCAACCGCATCCAACTTGGGATTGCCGATGCTTTCTGCGAGAGCTTCGATTTGTTCAGGCCCGCCCAGTTGCTCCAGCAAGTCCTGTCCAATCTTCTTGATCCCGCGAGGATAGCGACCCCAATTCTTTTGGTAACGCTTGGAATACTCATACTTCTCAGGGATATTTCCCGAAGCAATATCAGCCAAGTCCTGCATCGCATCCGCAGGTCGGTTTGACAGCGTGTTCAACAGATTGATGTAGGGACGCATCCGAAGACCAAATAGCATGGACGGCAGCTTGTCTTTCCGAGAGTCTTGCTTTCGCCGCTCACGGAATTGAACCTCAGCCGCCTTCAACACTGAGGTCATCTGGTTGGTGATGGCTCGGTAGGCTTTCTCCACCTCTGGAGCCATCTGTGCTGGTCGAGTCTCCACGATGGGATCAGGAAGGTTGTACTCATCCACCTTCGTTTTGTCTGCGAAGAACACGTTTCGCTTCACCCACGTCTTCATGTCTCGGACAGCGTTCTTTTCCTGTGTGGCGCCAATGATACGACCGCCAACCACGTTGCAGAAACGGTCCTTAAATCGCCGCATCTCTTTTCGGTTGCGACGCGGCTCCCACGTTTTTCCAAACAACGGGGTGTTGTTCGAGACGCAAGACAGCACATAGGCTTCCATCGGGTTCTTCTCCATCGGAGAAGCCGTGAGGCAAACTTTCTTCGGGTGCCACAGCTTGAGAGCTGCTTGTGAACGAAGGCTTTTTGGGTTCTTCAACTCATGTGCTTCATCAAAGTAGATCTGAATGTACTCTGATGGATCCCAGTGCTTCTTTTTGGCGGCTTGCTTCCCGCGCCCACTCTCAGCCTTTTCTCTTTCTTTGAGAGGCTTCCAGTAGTCGGGATGCTGCTTCACAAGTGCGGCTGGAATCTTCCCTGAGCGGGAGGAACCTGAGAAATTGTTATAGGGGAGACAGTCAACGCGACCTTTCAGACCACCACCGTTGCCCTTGATGAACTTTTCGATCTCAGCAGGCATGTTCCCAACGAGTGAGGGAGGACATACATACAGAAATCGTCCGTTGGTCTTGATCTCTTTTCCATCAGGTCGAGTGTAAGATGCTCCTTCCTCAAGCCAACCATCTCGCACAGCTTTCACCATGCCACCGATTGCGGTCAGGGTCTTACCAACACCTGTTTCGAGAGCGCACACGCCACTGCCACCGTTGGTGTCCAACCACGCAAGAGCCTCTTGCTGCTTGATGAGCAAGTCGAACTTCTTTTCCTCACCGTGACGTGTGAAGCCATCGATAAACTCGAAGCTCTCTCCTTCGTGTGTTGTAGAGAGTTTGGCTGCGGAGTAAGCCTGCATGATCTGATTGCCGTCTTCATCACGCTCTTGGACCTTGCGTGTGGCTTCTTCAGCCTCAGCCAGTTCCTTATAGTATTTCTTTATCTCTTTGACGGCGGCTTCCGATAGGCTCATTCCGTCAAGCTCATCCATAATCAAGCCAAAATCTTTCGGCTCGAAATAGACACTGATGGCATTTCCTTCTTTGTGTCCATGCCACTCCATCGAGGACAGACAGCCCTTACTTGCTGTGTGCGATTTGGTGCTACCTGCACAACAGAGGTCTTTAAGCCTTTTACGCAGCTTTGCGTTCGCTCGGCTCCCGTCGATCTTGAGCATCATCTTCTTTACGGGAACCTTTACAGGCTTCTTGTTCACTTGAACCTTTTTGAAGGACTCATGAATCGTGACGTAAGGCTCTCGGTCAGAGGGGTCGATACGCTCAGGGGCTTGCTGCTTTTCACCCTTTTTGGGGTTGTACGTGTAAGCAGTACCTTCAATCAGACGCCCTTGGTCGTTGATCATGTCATCGAGGTAGCAACCTTTGTATCGCCCACCTGAAACAACTTGAGTCTCTGAGTAATGAACAACGCCATTCTCATCCATCATGGGGATGCTCATTGTCTTCACAGGGAAGTAGCGCGTGAGCTTACCTTGTTTTGCTTTGTCGTCTGAGAGCGAGACGTACTTGATCTCAGCGTCCAGCGCATCAATGCTTTCGTCGTCTACTTTACGGAGCTTCTTCAGGCTGATGTTCACCGTCTTCGGGTCGCGTTGAAGCCGCTTTTGCGTTTCTAAATACCGCTTACGCTTCTCGATGTAGTCTTCAACCGAGAGCTTTTCCCCATCACGGTCGTAGACAATCTTCTCACCCGATACGGGGTCTTTGCCCACATGGACAGGACGACCCATGAGTCGGAATCGTTTGGGCGTCATTCCATCTTTTTCGATCTCAGCGATTGTCGATTCGTCAATCTGCTTGAGGGTTTGGTTCCTCTGAAGCATCAACTGATAAGACTCAGGATCGTCGTCTTTCAGGGAAAGCAACTTCTCTTGACCCTTGCTCATCTTATGGAGCTTGACCCACAGCTCTTGAGGGTTTGTCATCGGCATCTTCACTTTCTTGAAGAAGATGCCTTTGTCGGCTGCAATGGCAACCAACAGTGGGATGAACACCTTATTGAGCTTTCGCCACATCATCGGGCGTTCGGGGTCTTTCTGGACTTCACGAATGAATCGGAAAATCTCTTGGCGATGCTCTGCCATCATGTTGACAACGCTTGGGCTGAGACCCTTTTTGTCAACAGGGGAGGTGAGTTGGATAAGCACTCGCATATACATGCGAAGCTCGCCTACCAAATCATCTTCGAGGTGCAATCCGAGACGGAGTTCCCACAGCTTACGGTAGAGCAGAAAGAACTTAATCCCACGGGGAGTGAAAGCCTTTCGCAGACGTGTGAGGTGGGTTGGCGGGATCAGCCGCTTCCCTTGGTCATACTTCTTCTTGAACTTCGGGTCTTCCAGCATTTCCTTGAGCTGGTCTTCCGAAGCACTGGCAAGTCGAATATCGTCTTCGACCTCAAACACGTCGTACTCGATCATGGTTTACTCCACCCAAATAAGGGTTGCTCCATCAGGCAGGGAAGTGGTTGCCCACGTTTCACTGTCGCTGCTTTTCTTGGTTTTCACAGCGTGACCAACTTCGTACCCGTGAGTGTTCATGTCGGGCTGAATCTTGTCACTCTCATCATCACCAGGCAAAGTCGTGCTGCCCTCAGCCTTGGCTGCGAGTTCGGCAGCATCAGCAGCAGCCTTGGGTGCGCCAGAGTCTCCGTTCAACTCAGTTGATCCTGGGTTGTATCCGCTGTTGCCTTCGAGCTTTGGTTGCACCTGATTGCCGTCAGACTCACCAGGAAGCTGAGATCGACCCATGTTGTCAGCCGATTTCTCATCGTCTTCCTCTCCATCTTCCTCATCGGCAGCGAAGCGAATCAATCCACGTTGAATCTCACCCGTGGCAACGCGAGTGGTCAGACGAACGCGGGAGGCTTTTTTGTCTCCATCGTCATCAGAGTTCTCTTCGCCCTCTTTCTTCTTATCTTCACACGCTTTCTGCATTGCCTCGTTGGGGAGCTTTTCACAACCAGCGGTCTTATCGCTGTCGTCTTCGGCTTCCTTAGAGTCCTTGGCTTCTTCTTGCTTCTTTTTGCAGTTTTCGACCATCGCCTCGTTCGGCAGGTTGTCACAACCACCAGCACTCTTTTGGGAGTTGGTCAGCGTGTTGTAGACCTTTTTGGCTTTCTCTAAGAGAGCCAACTTCTCATCTTCGTCCACGTCATCGGCTTCGAGAGCGGCAAGAACCTGCATGTTGAGGTCTTCGATCTCGGAGGCTTTCTTTTTCTTCTTAGGCTTGATGTGCTTTGAAGGGTCTTTGGCGTTTTCCTGCATCTCCTTCGGCATGTCCTTGAGAGCAACCGACTTGCCCTTTTCGTGCTTCGCTTCCTTCTCATCTGCATCCTCCGAAGCCGTCACAACGGGGGCGTCAGGGTAGAAGCGGAGAAGCAGTCGAGCATAACGACAACGACCACGCTTGGAATGGTCTTTCAGGAACGAGGTAATCTTGGCGTACTTGGCAGTACGGCGTGTGTGCAAGTCGTATGCAACTGATCCCGCTTCTTGGGAAATGTCCAAACAAGCCTGAAGCGCGAGCTTCGCAGTCTTCACTCGGTAGCCGTACATTCCGTGACCAGCGTACTTGAGAGCGTACATCTCACCTCGATTCACCTTCTTGATCTCGGCAGGGCGCAACTTCCGCACTCTATTGCGACCACCTTTAGGTGGCGCATGTTTGGCGCAGTAGACGTAGCCGTTGGAGTCCAGATAGACGACTGGTGCTTTACAGTTTACCGAGGATGGATCCATGTTGCTACCCGCGCACAACTGTGGAGCAGCGGTCTTGGTGGATGCGCTCTTATCGTAAATCGGCATTGGCTTGTGACGCTGCTTTCTGGTCGTCTTCTTCACTCGTCGTGCGTCATACCCAGCCCCACTCATCGCTCGGATTGCTTCTTCTTCGGTTCTATATTCACCCATCGGGTAAGTAGCAGTATCGCAAATCCACCACCCATTAAAGTCGTTGAACCAGCAAAAGCCTGTAATGTCTTCTCCCGTCGTGTTGTGCTTGGTGGGAGGAAAGACGAGGTATTCCGTCTTACCGGCGGTCTTAGTGTCAGTCTCAGCCGCAACCTTGGGTCCGATGTTCTCCATCGCAGCGCAAAGGATGCGAGCCGACAGGGAGTTGGAACGCTCTGCGTGGAGGTGCAAGAAGTTGAATGTGTTCTTGTCCTTCGCATAGATGGTCTTAGCGATTCGATTCGCTGATTTCTGGACCTTCCGTACTGACGCGAGAACATCACGCTGCGTACTCTTGGTGTAGCCATACAAGCCACCTGCGGGACGCGCACTGGCCGTCCTCGGTGCATCAGTGGTCTTTCTCAGACCCATTTTCGACGGGTCTTCTGATTTGGCTTGGAACACCTCGTCTGCCAACTCAAACGCCCTAACCTTAGCGTCGATGCCCTTCCCCTTGAAGGATTTGTTGAACAGGGTACCGTCGTTCATCTTCACAGTGAGGGTGGCGCTCTTCTCTGCATTGGCGTCAATTGCGTCAACGCTGACCCACATATTCGAGAACGGCACGCTGCCCTTCAACTGCACTGAGTAAACGTCTGAGCCTGAATCCTTGCGGTGCTTCCAGACTCGCTCCCGCTTCAGTCCGAGCTTGGCTGTCTTCTTTGTGTTCTTGGTCGAGTCAGTCAACTCAGCCAGCATATCTTTAAGATCCATCATTGTTCGTTCCTCGTTAAAATCACGTTCCCCGTAGTCGGGCATTGTCCTGAGTGGTGTCACCTGCAAGGGTTCACCCTCAAGCCTTTTATAGAAAGAAGATTGGACTTCGGTGTTCGCCACGGCGGTTTCTGCCTGTTTCCAATCCGACTTGCCCCTGTGTTTGGGCTTGCGACTTCGCCCTTTGGCAACGTCTTTACTTCGATTGTGGTGCGGTCCAGGATTCCCTTGCCCCCGATTGGCGGCGAGAGCTTCAGCAATTTCATTACGATCTTTGGGAGCCTTACCGCGTACACGGTACTTCTCTCTTGGGTCTTTTGGTTGGTTGACACGTTGAGGTCGTTTTCCTTTGCGCCCACCAGACTTATTAGATGCCATGACTTGTCTTCCCCCTGCATCAACTTCAACAGACACTACCAACGCGGGACGACGGACGATGAAATCGCCCCAATCTTCGCCCCACTTCTCGTAGAACTCTTGTTCGTGGACAATGCGGTACATTTTGGATGGGTTGGGAATGTTGGGATCAGCGACCCATACATACATGCCTTCGCCCGAACCTTGAATCTGAGCATCGTCCCCCACGCCCTCTGCCCACGTTTCAGGTGGACCTTGTTCGACATGAAAGACAACAGATGCGTGTGACCAAGGACGACCTTCAGGGTTCCATGCAATCAGCACGGGCAGTCCTTGGTCTGTCCAGCCCTTGATTTGACCTAATGTCGAAGGGGCAGTCAGCGTCCCACGGCAACCGAAATACTGAATGGTTGCCAGAGCCTCTTCCCAACGCGCCCCTTTCTTGGGTTCTGCGCCAAGGATGCGGTTGACTTGATCTTCGTTGAGGTCTTTCCCCAAAGCTCGCAGAGCCATCAGGATACTCGTTGCGACGCAGGTGTACTGCGTTCGCTGACGAATTGGGTCTACTTTGGCTTTCGCTCGCTTTTTCATTTATCGCCACCCACCTTTAGAAGCTGGTTCTATACGGGTGTCGGTATCGGCTTGATACCGACACATAGATGAGAGCCGAGATTTTGGCGACCCATAAAAGGTGCGTGAATGAAGTACGATGAGCTAATCAAGAAGATTTCCCAGCGGACGGGGCTGGCGAGCGAGATCGTGAAGAAGATCTTGTCGGAGTTTCCGATTGCCCTGTCGCATCTGGAAGACAACGAAAAGGTGCGTACGCCCCTCGGAACCTTTGTCGCATGGCCCAAGGGAAAAAAGAAAATCCTCCTGCCAACAGGGGAAGAAGCATACCGTAAAGCGGAAACCGTCATCCGTCTTCGGCCTGGTAAAGCACTGAAAAGAAAACTGGATGATGAGTAATGTGGGATCTAAAAGTCATCGTTGCGTTGAACAAAGTCGCTGAGGAATTGGCCAGCGAAGGCAAAAACCCCAATCAAGCAATGGCAGAGTTGAGACGCCGTGCCGATGCTCGTAAAGCTGAAAAAGAAGCATCCTCCCCTAAAACCGGTGACGCCAAGGAGAAGTGATGCCGTACCCACCTGCGGTCAGAATTGTTTATGGACCCACAGGTGGCAGGTTTCCGATTATGTTCGGGATCGCCGAGGCGTTAGAAAACAGCCTTGAAAGCATGGGCATTCAAATCCTTGATAGAGTCGGGATTTCTGGCGGTGCAATCGTCGCTGCCGTACGAGCCTCAAATAAGAGCTACCATGAATGGATGCCTGAGTGCGCTGTTCTCAGTAATAACTGCTCGCTGTTTGGCTGGCGCACACCCAAGCAAGTCCTCAACTTGGTCTTTAAGGGCGGCTTCCTAAACTCAAAGAAGACGCTCGAAACGACTTTCAAGAAGATGTTCCCAACCCCACCGAAAGACCCGTGTTGGTCTATTAGTTGGTGTACGTCCTCAAAGAAAGCCGTTGCTTTCAACCTTACAGAGAATCCCTTGGCTGCAACGATGGTGATGGCTTCCGCTGCGATGCCGATTGCCTTTTCGCCTGTGGTGATCCCAAACTCAGAGCTGTCTAAGGAAGTTCGTGCTTCTCTTGGGGTCAGCCAACACGGGGTTTCAACCTTTGCTGATGGTGGGCTGTCGGATGTTTTCCCCGCCAGACTCATTGATAAGCAGATCGTACCAACAGTGATGGTGTTCATTGATCCCTTGCCGCCCATTGGAGAAACCCCCCCGAAAGACTTTTGGGGTCGGTGGTTTGGGTTGCAGAACAAGTCGCACCTCTTGGCGCAAAGCTCACGTCGCAAGAAAACCACTCAGATCTACGTTGTTCCTGCGCCCCCTGAGTTTGAACAGCATCGGACTCGATTCAGTCTGTCCTTAGAGCAAGCCAACATTATGTACCTGCACGGCAAGATCATGGCTGAGAACTCGTTTCGGCTGATGTTGACCCTACCGCCAGAGAACCTGAATCAAAAGGATGATGAAGGACAGGGCAATGCAAGTGAGAGTCTTCGGAGTGAACAGACTTTCATTCAGATAGTACATGGTGAGGATGGGGAAGACCAAGTAGCTCAAGCCATAAGCGAGCAAGCGGACACCCCATAGACTCGAATCCAACCCTGCGTAGCAAAACTTTGTGCCGTAATAGGCGAAATACGCTGTCGGAAAAGCGAAAATCGCGATGGTTGTGAGGGGTCGGTCTTTCCAATAGTCATTGACGAATTGAAGATTCGTTCCGTACCAAGCGGAGATATTCGCGCAGATTATTAGCAATGACCCAATGAGGATTTTCATTTCTACCCCGACAACATACATCAAGGGTTGAGTATTGAGCGACCATTGAGATCAAATGAAAAGAGGGGGTTCTTCGATATTCGTGATGTAGATTGGCTCAGGCAACAGCTTCAATCTTTGGGCTTCGATGACTTCTCGACCTTCAAGGACAGCTCGGCACAGACGATGGATACCGTCTAAGATGACCCCATCTTCGTCGATGATGATGGGGTAGTCTTCAGCATTGAGAATCCGTCGAGTGTGGCAAAGCACCCAATTCGGAGTGGCTTCTTCATCGCCTTGAGTCCAACACGTCCCGTTAAGCTGCTCAACGAAATCATCGACATGCAATTCGACTACAGGCAAGCCCTTCGCCGCCGCCCACAAGTCTTCCGCTCGCCAAATGTATTTCCCATTTGAGTAAGTGCTGCTTTCCATCTCTGCCTCCACAACACACGATACCCCTTCGATGAAATGCACTTAGAGAGATGAAACCAACTGTACTGATTACAAACGACGACGGATATTTCTCGCCTGCGCTTCACGCATTGGTTGAAGCTGCGCGTGAGCATTGGGACGTAATCGTTGTGGCTCCCGACAAAAACCGTTCTGCGGTAGGGCGAGGCATTTCCTTAGAGATGCCGATTCGCGTTCGACCCATTGAGCAAGGTGTGTTCGCAACCAGCGGAACGCCTGTGGATTGTGTCTGCTATGCGCTTGGTGTTTTGTTCAAGGAGCCGCCTGTATTGGTTCTTAGTGGGATCAATGTGGGAGCGAACCTCGGCACAGACGTTCTCAGCTCAGGTACAGTCGCGGGTGCTGTAGAAGGCTTCATGCGAGGGATTCCAGCTCTCGCGATTTCTCAGCAAAAGTCAGGTGACTACAAAGCCGCTGCTAAACTTGCCGTGCGACTCGGCAAAAAGCTGATTGAATCTAAACTACTTCTCGGAACAGCTTCCGTGTGGAATGTGAATGTTCCTGACGACCATTTCTTTCAGACCCGAATCACCAAGCTCGGTAAGCGCAAGTACGACTACACTATTGACCATCGCAGCGACCCACGCGGTAAGGGCTATTTCTGGATTGGTGGTGGTCGTATCGAGATGGTTTACGAAGAAGGGTCTGACTGCAACGCGCTTATGGATGGTGTTGCTTCAATCACCCCACTTCAACTCGACATGACTGATTATGATGAGTTGTCTCAGTGGTTGCTTGAACACAAACTCGGGTACATGGATTAGCGCGGGATCAAGGGTTTTGGGATCATTCAAAACGCTAAAAAAGGCCAAAATTCCTCCTTCCCCAGGTCCGACACGAAATCTCACTTTTTTTCCTCAATAAAATCAAGCACTTACAATTTTCGATATTTTAGGCGTTTTTTAGGGTTTTATGAAGGTCGTCAAAAGCGATGATTTCCTCGTTGGTCATGAGGGGGTTTTCCACCCAAGGATGGGCTGCTCCCATACCCCTAAACCACGCCGAGTCTGTGCTTGCCCACTTGGTCCGATTGATGCCACGCTTACCTTTCTTCAAGGCGCGTTCGGCTTTGAGTGCTTCGCTCTGATTAGCATAAGGTCCGTATAGCGCACGGGCAGCCCAAGGTCGGTATTTACTGGTATAAGCTCCACCGCCTTTTATTTCTGCGTTATGTTGCCGGAGCCTTCGGGAAGGACAAGTGGTGGCTCCGACATAGTAAGGACCAGCCCGACCCATTGATCGGAACCGCCTGTCTTCAGATTGCAAGCAATACACCCACCACATAAGAACCTCCTAAGAGACCTTACCCGTAGGGTTAGCAGCCTTGTTCGTCGTGACCGTCACACTTCATGATGCAGCGGAGCCTGAAGATCTGTTCTTCGCTTAGAAGCTCAACTCGTACGTCCACATCATCACTGCAAGCCTCTAACAAACCCTCTGTTGGCTCAAGCCAAGCGGCTGCATGGAGCTTGTCGAAGTCTTCCGTGTTTCCACCGATAGCATCAAAGGCTGCGTCGCAGACCGCATCTGCATCGGCTTGGGCTGTCATTTCAACCTGATATTGTTCAAGACAGGCTCTTGGAACTTCAACGGATTTTGGGTTGTCAGGACACCCCGTTAAAGCCAATGCCGCGATAAATAGAAGGGTTCTCATTGTTCCCACCTCTTTATTTCTTTCTTGAGAGCGTTTTGAAGTTTCTTGGTCAGGCTGTCACCGAAGACGATGAGCATGACTTCTTCCATCCTACGAACGTAGTGGAACTGCATGTCATCCTTGATCTCATCAGGGATTTCTTCGGTGTCTTTCTCGCAGATGGCTGGCATGATCACTTCGCGGATTCCAGCTCGGTGAGCTGCAAGAACCTTTTCCTTGATCCCGCCAACAGCAAGCACAGCACCTCGAAGAGTTGCCTCGCCTGTCATGGCAATGTCATGTCGAACAGGCTGGTCCAACAGCAACGAGATCACAGC
>MDTG01321609.1_pt1 | contig 15497 bp, 18 predicted proteins | sample 811421 | NCBI WGS metagenome assembly MDTG01 (sample SAMN05326645, study PRJNA326480) | marine metagenome | isolation source: seawater | place: Pacific Ocean: South East | collected 2011
AATAATTATTGATAAAATTATATTTTCAATTACTACAAACGGATTTTTAGCAATAATTGATAATAGTACTGGTAAAATATTAAGATTTACTGATCTTAAAAAGAATACAGATTGGAATATTAAACTAAAAAATAATGGTTTTATGATTGGTAAAAATAAAATTTTCTTGTTAAGAAATAGCGGACATTTATACACGATCGATATTTTAGAAGGTCAAATTATTGATCAGAAAAGGTTGAAAAGAAAAAAAATTGCGGGACCATTTATTTATGAAAAGTTCATGTATGTTGTGACTGAAAATAAAATTATAAAATTAAATTAATGTTATTAAAAATTCTTGACAAACTAGGAAGGAAAAAAGTAGTTTTAGATAGGGGTCCTTCACATCCAAAATATGATGAGGCTAAACCTTGGATGAATAGATACTATGTACTTTTTAGAAACAGACCAAAGTGGTTCCCGTTCAATATATTAATTCATGAAATGTTAGATGACGATCATGGAGACGGAGTTCATAACCACTTATTCCCATTTATAACAATTATTTTAAGAGATGGATACTGGGAAACCACAAAGTTGGGTCGTTTTTGGCGTCCTGTAGGTTACATTGGATTTAGATCAGCAAATACTTTCCACAGAGTTGATTTAAAAAAGGGAACAAAACCTCTAACATTATTCATCTCAGGTCCTTATGGTTTAAGAAAAGGACCAAGATCGGAATATGGTATAAATTTTAAAAGTAAAAAATGAATCAAAAATTTTACGATTTAAAAATTTCTACAAGTGGTCAAAAATTGTATGAGTTTACAAGCCAAACTATAGATTGGATAAAAAAAAATCAATTTAAAAATGGAATTTTAAATATAAGCATCCAACATACTAGTGCATCAATAATAGTCCAAGAAAATGCAGACCCAGATGTTCAAAAGGATTTACTAAATTATTTTGATAAACTCGTACCAATGAATAATAATCTATATATTCATACAGTAGAAGGTAAAGACGATATGCCCGCACACATCAAATCTGCATTAACAAATAATCAGATATCCTTGAGCATAAAACAAGGTAAATTATTATTAGGTACTTGGCAGGGCCTATATTTATTTGAACACAGAATAGATACTCAAAAAAGAACTTTGGTTCATCATTTTGTAGGTGATTAATTAAATATAAGGATTATAGGCCCACTGTAAAATTGCCTGTCTTTGTCTTTTTCTACAGGTTAAGTTTCCTTTTTCACAGTTTTTTTCTATTGCTGTCACATGTCTTTTAAAGTTTTTCCATCTTTTTATTTGAGTTACATCTATTTCAGGTATTCGTCTACCCATAGAAAATCTACAATACCATTGAAACCATCCGAGTGGATCTTGTTTAAAAATCCATCCCTTCTCTATCCAATGATCTCTTGATAAACCAGCTTTAACTTTAAATCTGTTTATATTTATGTCAAAGCTGTCACTTAGTTTAGCATTTTTGAACCATGATTTAGGGTACTCTTTAATATTTCCATCAAAATATGATCCGCCAAAAACCCCAAGCTCTAACATTTTTTTTGGCGTTAGCTCAGGCTTAAAAATTTTATATATTTCATTAGAAGAAATTTTTTTCATTTAATGTTTTATTATTTTTTTACCCTTTTTTAATAATTTTTTGTATAAATGAGTATCAACATCTCCTTCACAACCAATTAATAATATATTTGATTTTTCATTAATATTTAAATTTTGTTTAAGCTTTTCGTCATTACAGACTGATATGAGGCTAATTATACCTGGCGCAGAGCATTCACCTCCAATTATTTTTCTTTTAGACAACTTTTTCTCGTGAAGCAATGCAATTGTTTTTGAAACGTTTGTATCTTTTATTGACATACAACAGTTAGATGTATTTTTTAGTATTTGCCAAGGAACAAGTGATATTTCATTACAAGACATACCTCCCATTATACTTTCTTTCTTTATTCTGATTTTTGTCATTTTACCTTTTTCAACGCTCTTTAAAACACAAGCGGCATTATCTGGTTCAACAATAATAATTTTTGGAATTCTTTTAAAATATTTCGCTATACCAGCAACAATACCTGCGGCCATACCACCTACTCCAGCTTGCAAGAAAACATGAGTTATATATTTATTTGTTTGATTTGATATTTCATTAATCATAATCGAATAACCTGCCATAGTTAATTTTGGTATATATTTATAGTTTTTATTTGAAACATCTTGAATTATTTGCCATTTATTTGCTTTCGTTTGTCTATAACATTCTTTTAGTGAATTTTCATAATTACCTTTTACTCTTATTACCTCAGCTCCGAGCTTTTTTATTTCTCTCTCTCTAATTTCACTAACATATTGACTTATAAATATTTTGCATTTTAAACCTAATCTTTGAGCGCCCCATGCCACAGATGTACCATGGTTTCCAGCTGTTGCAGAAGATATAACAATATTTTTTTTACCTTTTGAAATTTTTTCAACTGCATATGCTCCTCCAAGTGCCTTAAAAGATTTTAAACCAAATCTTTTTGACTCATCCTTGTAAAATATATTATTCAGTTTTAGTAATTTTGATAACTTATTAAGTTTTATTAATGGAGTTCTCTTATAATTATTCCAATTAGAAATTGTATTATAAGCATTATCTAATAATACTTTTGATAAGTATTTTTTTACTAATAATCTACTAAATTTATAACGTTTATTAATTAAGACATCTGAATATGTCCATTTCTTAAGTTTAATTTTTAAATTCATTTTAAAAATAATGTATAATCAATTATTATTTAAACAATATAATATTAAATTTATTTGTGAAAAAATTTATTATCTCAATTGATCAAGGAACAACTTCTACTAGATCAATACTTTTCGATAAATTTGGTAAAGAAATTTTTGTTTCTCAAAAAGAATTTAAACAGTATTTTCCAAAAGATGGCTGGGTGGAGCATGACCCTGAGGAAATTTGGAATAAAACTTTACAGACGCTTAAGGATGTAATTAAAAGAAGTCTTTATCTGAAAGGAGAGATTTTAACAATTGGAATTACAAATCAAAGAGAGACAACTTTAATATGGGATAAAAAAACAGGAAAATGTATTTATAATGCTATAGTTTGGCAAGATAGACGGACTTATGATTTCTGCTCTATGTTAAAAAAAAAAGGATTAGAGAGAATAATAAAATCTAAAACTGGATTACTTTTAGATCCATATTTTTCGAGTAGTAAAATAAATTGGATTATTAGTAATGTTCCGTCAGCAAAAAAATTAATAAAACAAAACAGAATTTTATTTGGAACAATAGATACCTTTTTAATTTGGAGACTTACTAATAGACAAGTTCATGCAACTGATGCAACAAATGCTTCAAGAACAATGCTATATAATATAAAAAAAAATAGATGGGATAACAAAATCTTAAAAATTTTCAAAATTCCATATCAGATTTTACCTATTGTTAAAAATTCTGCTGATAAATTTGGTTTTACACATAAATCAATCACAGGTATTTCTTATCCTATTACAGGTGTGATCGGGGATCAACAGGCAGCTGTAATTGGTCAAGGTTGTTTTTCTAAAGGTTCAATGAAAATTACTTATGGTACCGGAGCTTTTATAATGATGAATACAGGTAACAAAATTATTTACACAAAAAGCAAATTATTATCAACAATTTGTTATAGACTAAATAACAAAACTACTTATGCAGTTGAAGGATCCATATTTATTGCAGGCGCTGTCATTCAATGGTTAAGAGATAATCTTAAGATAATTAAAAATGCCAAACAAACAGTATCCATACTTAAAAAAACAAAAAGTAATAATGGCGTTTATTTTGTGCCAGCATTTACAGGATTAGGAGCTCCACACTGGAGACCAGATGCAAGAGGTATAATTACCGGAATAACAAGAAATTCAGAAAAACACGATATTATTAGGGCAGCATTAGAATCTATAGTTTATCAATCGATCGACTTATTACAAGCAATGGAAAATGATGGTTTAAAACCTAATTTAATTAAAGTTGACGGGGGTGTAACACAAAACAATTTGTTTAACCAATTCCTATCCGATTTATCAAATTTAAAAGTGCTTAAACCGCGTACCAAAGAAGCAACCGCATTAGGAGCCGCGTTAATCGCTGGCTATGGTGTGGGAATTTTTAAAAATCTTACACAATTATCAAAAAAAAATATAATAAATAAGCAATATTTACCAAAAATAAACAATAAATATAGATTAAATTTGTTGAACGGATGGAACCAAGCAATTAGAAAAACTATTAAGTAAAATGAAAAAATTTTTAATAATAGGTGCAGGCGCAATGGGCTCAGCATTTTCTATGCCTTGTATAGAAAATAATAACCAGGTAACTATCGTAGGAACTTATTTAGAAGATAAATTAATTAATAAATTAAAAAAAAACTATTATCATCCAAAACTTAAATCCTACATATCAAAAAAAATTAATCTAATAAATTCAAAATTTTTAGATGATCAAATCTTTAATAAACCTGATTATATTGTAATTGCTGTAAGCTCTAAAGGTATAGACTGGACCTGTAACCAGCTAATTAAGAATTATCAAAAAAAGTACTCCATAATTTTATTAACCAAGGGACTTATAAAAGAAAATAAAAAAATAATTACTATCTCAAATAAAATAAATAAAATATTTAAAAAAAAGGGACTTCCAAATCAAGATATTACATCTGTAAAAGGACCCTGTTTAGCAGCAGGGCTAATAAATAAAATTAGGACTAGCACAATAATTGCAAATAATAATATCTCAAAAGCAAAAAAATTAAGCAAATTAATTTCAACTGATTATTATAAAACAGAAATTTCAAAAGATGTAAATGGGGTAGAGGCCCTTGGAGCTATAAAAAATATTTATGCAATGTTAATAGGTGCATCTATAGGCTTAAGTGGTGTTAAATTGAGTAAAAAAGTAAGAATAAAATATTATCATAATACATCTTCATTTTTATTTAAAAATGCTATTTTGGAAATGAAAATTTTTTCAAAAAAAATGAATGGTTTACCGGAAACTGCCTATGGTCTTGCGGGACTAGGCGATCTTTATGTCAGTGTAGCTGGTGGTAGAAATAGTAAAATGGGCTATTATTTAGGAAAAGGAAAGACTTACTCAAATATTAAAAAAAATGAAATGAAAAATATTACTACAGAAGGCTGCGACTTGGCTTTAGAATTAGGATCAGTAATTCTAAAATATTTTAAAAGGAAAGACTTTCCATTAATGTTTTCATTAATTGAGTCAATATTAAAAAATAAAAAACTTTTTATTAAATGGTAAACAAAAAAAAAATCTTAATAGTTGAAGGCAATACACGAGAAGAAAATAGTGAATTTACAAAAGCTGGAATTAAAACTCATACAGAAAGTTTAATCGATAGTATTAATTTTTACGAAAAAAAACTCGACATAGATATTGCAAATCCATCTTCAGATAAAAATTTAGAAATTATAAACAAAAATCTTGATAAATATGATGGATTAATTTGGGGAGGCAGTAGTTTAAATATATATAATAATACTGAAGAAATAAGACGGCAACTAAGTTTCATGAAACAATGCCAAAAAAAAATCAAAAAAATTTTCGCTATATGTTGGGGTTTGCAAGTTGCGGTCACTGTTGCTGGTGGACAAGTAAAAAAATCTACAAAAGGTGCGCACAGAGGTATTGCCCATGATATAAAAATTAATACTGATGGCCTTTCACATGCAATATATTTAAACAAAAAAACAAAGTTTAATTCTCCTGCATTTAATTTTGATGAAGTAGTAAAAGTACCTGAAAATTCTAAAATATTATCATCAAATAAATTAAATAATGTGATGGGTTTACATTTTAAATCTGATTTCTCAGATATTTGGGGTATACAATATCATCCAGAAATTACTTATGAAAAAATGATAAGCCTTATACATTTTAGAAAAGATCGTCTTCTAGAAAAAGCTGCTTTTAAAGACGAGGAAGAAATAAACTCGCACGTCTTAATGATAGAAAATGAGATAAAAAATGTTGAAAAAAAATCTAGAATGAAAGAATTAGAAAATTGGTTAAATTATTTATATGATAATTAGTAATAAAGATAATATCATAAATCATTTTATTGAGGGGAGTAAAAACGAATTTTTCATAGGTGTTGAAAATGAAAAATTTGTTTTTGATAAAGATACAAATAAAAGATCAAATTTTTTACAAATTACACAGATATTAAACTTTTTACACAAAAACTTTGGTTGGCAAAAAATTAAGGAGAATGAGAATTTAATTGGATTATTCCAAAATAACAAACAGGTAACACTTGAACCTGGGAACCAGATTGAATTAGCAGGATCTAAACTTAAGAACATTCATGAAGTTTGCTCAGAATCTTATGTCTTTCAAGATCAGTTATTAAAAGCGTGTAAAAAATTCAATCTTAAATTATTATCAATAGGTTTTGATCCTCAAACACAATTGAGGGATGTGCCTTCAAATCCTAAAAAAAGATACCTGGTTATGACTAAAGAAATGCCTAAAAATGGAAAATTGAGTTTAGAAATGATGTATCAAACAGCAGGTACTCAAATTAATTTAGATTATTCAAATGAAAAAAACTTTACTGATAAATTTAGATTAATTTCTCACATAACACCTATTTCAAATGCATTATTCGCCAATTCCTCAATTAAAGAAAAAACTTTTAGTAATTTTTTATCATATAGAACATTCGTATGGCAGAATACGTCAAGAGGTGGATTACCAAAAATTTTTTTGGAAAACATGGATTTTGAAAAATATACAGATTTTTGTTTAAGTATGCCCCTGTTATTTTTAGAAAAAGATGGTGAGTATTTAACACCAGACAATTTTACATTTAGAGACTTTATGGAAAATAAAATATCTAAAATAAATAAACAAAGTCCTACCAAAAAAGATTTAGAAACTCATTTAAGCACTATATTCACTGAATTAAGATTAAAACAATATCTTGAAATTAGATCGATCGATGCATGCGAATGGGATTGTCATTGTGCATCACCAGCTTTTTTTACTGGATTAATATATGGAAATTTAGATGAAGCATTAGATTTAATTAAAAGATGGAAACCAGACGAAGTCCTTAACGCGTATTATGATGCTCCAAAAAAAGGCCTTTCAACTGAAATACATGGAAAAAAAATAATAGAATGGGCTAAATTCCTTCTGGATATTTGTAAATCAGGTTTAAATTCAAGGAATAAAATTAATAAGAAAGGTAATAACGAAGTAGTTTATTTAAAAAATATCGAAAATATTATTTCAGAGAATAAGACAAAGGCTGAAAAATCTATTATGATTGCTTAACTTGAAAAATAATCAAAAAATAATCTCTGTACAAGCTGACCCTTTAGAAAAAATAAAAATAAAAACTGACACGACCTTTTTATTGTTAATAGAAGCACAAAAAAGAGGATATAAAATATTTTGGTACCAGACTAAAGATTTATCTCTAATAAATGGAAATATTTACGCAACAGGAAATTTTGTTAACTTAATTGAAAATAAAAAAAAATATTTTGAAAAAAGAAAAAAAATCGAATTAAATCTTTCAAAATCAAAATATTTACTTATTAGACAAAATCCTCCGTTTAATATGGATTACATTAACTCTACTTTGTATTTAGATAAAATTAAAAACTCAGTTAAAGTTATTAATAACCCTTCTGCAGTTAGAAATATTTCAGAAAAATTTTACTCATCTAAATTTACTAAATATATGCCACCAACTATTTTTACCAGAGACATTTTGAAAATTGAAAAATTTTATAAAAAATACAAAAAAATAGTTATAAAACCAACTAATGGTTATGCTGGAAAAGATATACTATTTTTAAACAAAAATTTTAATAAGAAATTTATCTCAAATTATCTAAAAAAAACAGGACATGTGATGATACAAAAATTTTTACCTTCCATAAAACGAGGAGATAAAAGAGTATTTATTATAAATGGAAAGGTTAGGGGTGCAATTAAGCGTATTCCATCAAAAAATTCGATTTTGTCAAATTTATCTCAAGGAGGCACAGCAGTTAAAACAAAATTAAGCTATAATGAACAAAAAATAGCAAACATAATTGCAAGAGATTTGATTAATAATAATATATTTTTTTGTGGAATTGATTTAGTTTCAGGATATTTAATAGGAGATATAAACATTACTTCTCCTACTGGGTTGCCGCAATACAAAGATCTTACTGGTATTAATCTAGCTATTGATTTTTGGGATAATGCCAAATATTTAAAATAATCCTTCAGTTTGACCTTTTTTATTTAATTTAATTTTGTCAGCAGCTGGTACTCTTGGTAAACCAGGCATAGTCATTATAGAACCACATACAACTACGATAAAATTTGCACCCGATGCAAGTTTTACTTCCCGAATAGGTATCTGATGATTTATTGGTGCCCCTTTCAGTTTCGGATCTACAGAAAAACTATACTGTGTTTTAGCGATACAAATTGGCAAATTGCTGTATCCGTTAATTTCATAATTTTTAATTTGATTTTTTACATGAGCTGGTGCTGTTATATTTTTTGCCCTATAGATTTCTTTGGCGATTTTTTCAATTTTCTTCCAGAGAGGTATTTTTTCTTTATATAGATATTTAAATTTTTTCTTTTTTGAATTTTTGCATATTTTAATTACTTTTTTTGCTAAATCTTTTGCTCCGTTACCTCCATTTGCCCAATGTTTACTTATACTAACTTGTATCTTCATTTTTTGGCAGAATTTTTTTATTACTTGAATTTCATTTGATGTATCTAAAATAAAATGGTTTACAGCAACTATTGGTTCAAGCCCAAATTTTTTAATATTTTCTATGTGTCTCTCTAAATTCACTATACCTTTATTTAAAGCGCTAATATTTTCATATTTAAGATTTTCCTTTTCGATACCACCATGCATTTTTAGAGCTCTCACTGTAGCAACAATAACAACACAACTAGGTACTAACTTTGACTTTCTGCATTTAATATTCAAAAATTTCTCTGCACCCAAATCTGCTCCAAAACCAGCCTCAGTCACTACAAATTCAGACAGTTTTAAAGCTGTCTTTGTTGCTATCACAGAATTACATCCATGGGCAATATTTGCAAATGGACCACCATGTATAATTGCAGGATTTTGTTCGAGGGTTTGAGTAACATTAGGTCTTAAAGCCTCTTTTAATAAAACTGTCATAGGTCCTTGAGCTTTTAGATCTTTTGCATAGATAGGTTTATTATTTTTTGAATAGGCAATAGTTATATTACCAATTCTATTCTCAAGATCTTTTATATCGTTTGCTAAACAGAATATGGCCATAACCTCTGAAGCTACAGTAATATCGAACCCATCTTCTCTTGGAAAATCTTTTGCAACTCCTTTAGTGTTAATATTTATGAACCTTAAAGCTCTATCATTCATATCTATTACTCTTTTCCATACAATTTTCTTTTCATCTATTTTCAGTTTATTTCCCCAATAAATATGGTTATCAATTAAAGCTGACAACAGATTGTGAGCAGATGTAATTGCATGAAAATCGCCTGTAAAATGTAAATTAATTTGTTCCATTGGCACAACTTGCGAGTACCCACCACCTGCTGCACCACCCTTCATTCCAAACGATGGACCTAGACTAGGCTCTCTTAAACAAACGATAGATTTCTTACCAATTTTATTTATTCCATCTGAAAGACCAACTGACGTAGTAGTTTTTCCTTCCCCAGCTGGTGTAGGTGAAATAGCAGTAACCAATATCAACTTACCTTCTTTTCTAGATTTTAATTTATTAATATAATCAAAATTAATTTTGGCTATATGTCTGCCCATTGGACTAAATGCATTTGGTTTATCAGGGACTTTTAATTTTTTAAGTATCTTCCTTATAGGTAATAGGTTCGCTTTTCTAGCTATTTCAATGTCTGATTTAAATTTTGCCATTTTATTTATATATTTAAAGATATTTAATTATACTTTATTCTTTCAATTTGGAAGAAATAATTTAAGTTATAATTTTTTACATTTTAAGCGGAATTTCATTTATGAAAAAAAATTTTAGGTTTTTTGATAATAGGCAAAAATATTTATTGTTTGTAACAACCACAAATGAAAAAAATAAAATTGCTGATAATTTAAAGCCAATTATACAAAGTACGAAACCTAAATATCCAGCTTTAAAATTATTTGATGCAGGTATGGGCGACGGTTCTTTGCTTATGAATATAATGAGGCAATGTCACCAAAAGATGCCAAACGTTCCTCTATTAGTTTCTACAAAAGAGATAAGCATGGAGGATGTGAGATTAGGATTAGAGAAACTACCTGATAGATTTGTTGAACATAAAAATACTGTATTTGTAATATCGAATTTAAATTATGTGGAATCGACCAATTTAAAGTCTAACAACAAAATTAAACAAAAAAAAATGAATTGGAAAGTCGTTAAGTTGACTGGAAACTCCTCTTTAGACTTTTCAACACAATTACGTAAACTTAACCAAGAATTTTTAGCAAAAAAATGGCAAGTTGAAAGAAATCCAAAAACCGGCAATCCGACTTATAAAGAACCCTCGGTAATAGTAATATATAGAAAAGATCAGGAATTTGTTCTAAAGGATGTTATCCCAAAAAGAAATAATGGAAAAAATTATTATGATATTATAATTGCTTCGCAACCTTACAGATCGAGAGTTACCGCAGAAAAAAAAGTAAAATTTGTTATTGAACCTATGATCAAATCACTTGAAAAAAATGGAAAATTAATCGTTGTCCATGCTTGCGGTAGAGATCCAGCTAATAAAATAATTAAACAGGTATGGCCAAAAGAAAATCCATTTCCATCTTTATATCCATCTATAATTAAATACATTAAATCCAATTTAGATAAAAATATTTTAAAAAAAATAAAATTCCACAAATCGAAAAAATTTAAATACATGCTTAGAGCTTTACCTAACGAAGTTTCTGGAGGTATAGCTACATCTGTCATTTTCTCTGCCTGGAATGCTGCAGTGTATGTAAATCAGATTACAGATGAACAAATATTTAAAGCTGAAAAATCTAAAAACTATCAAAACATTGTGCAAAAAATAGTTAACAAACATAAAGGACTATACTTTAATAACGAATTATTCGTAATCCAAAGAAGATAGACTAATCTCTAAATCAATTTGATTACTATCTTGAGTTGAGTTTAATAATTAGTAAAATACAGTTACATATGAAAAAAATAATTTTTGGTTTTTTTGGAATAATCTTATTAAATAATTGTGTACAATCTAGTGTAATGGTTGGACCAGCTATAACTTTGGCATCTACAGGAAATATATATCAGGCTGGGGTTAGTCTTGGAGCTAATAAAGCAATAGAGAATGAGACAGGGATGACCACAAAAGATATAATAAAAAAAAATTTGGATAATAAAAAAAAAAAAAATGATGAATTACGTAATAGTATTGCAATATTATTAGAACTTAATATTGAAAAAACAAAAAAAAAATTAATAAAAAGAAACTACTAAATTTCAATATTTAAATAGCAAGAGTTAGGATCTTCAATGTAATGCGCAAAAGGTCCACAATATTGAAATCCACATTTTATAAAAAGTTTTCTGGCAGGGAGAAAAAAATTTCCAGTACCAGTCTCTACACTTAATTTTTTTAATCCAAGTCGTTTTGACTCTAACATTAAAAAATTAATTATTTTTTCCCCGTATCCTTTTTTTCTAAAATTGTCCGATACCCTTATTGATTTAAATTCTCCATGTAATTCGTTTATAAATTTTAATGCTCCACAACCTATTAAATGATCATTATCCCACAAACTCCAAAATTTAATACTTCGATCTTTGAGCCCATCAATATTTAGGACATGAGTACTACCCTCAGGTGAAACTGATCTAAGTTCTTTAAAATGCTTAATTAAAAGATCAATTACTTTTTTGTTTTCAAAATTATTTTCTATCGATTTCATATTTTGAAATCATATAATCTAATTTATATTATAACCAATTAAATTATGTGTGGTAGATACGTAGTAACAAACGCAGTAAGTAAAACACAAAAAATTGTGAAAAAGGCAATAAAAGTTAAAAATATTGCAAATTACAATGCACATCCTTTACAAGAATTACCTGTAATTAAAAAATATCTTAATGGAAATACATTAGAAAGTTTAAGGTGGGGTATAGTCCCAAAATGGGCAAAAAAAAAAAATTTTAGACCTTTAATAAATGCTAGGTCAGAAACTATAAATGAAAAAATTTCTTTTAAAGCTATTATAAAAAGCTCAAAATGTATTGTCGTAGCAGATGGATATTATGAATGGAAATTAATTGAAAAAAAAAAAGTTCCTTATTTTATTTTTAGAAAGGATAAAAAACCATTATTTATTGCTGGTATATTTGCAAATAACGAATTTTGTTTAATTACAGAAAATGCTGATGGGTGTTTACTTGATATACATCATAGAAAACCAGTGATAATGAATGAATCTGATATAAACTATTATTTAAATAATAAAAATGATGCATCTGATTTCTTCATAAATAGAAATAAACCTGACTTTGATTTTTATAAAGTTTCAAGAGATATAAATAAACCTACGAATAACAATCCAAATAATTTAGTGAGGATTTAATTATTTTCTATAATTGTCAGATGGCCCATTTTTCTTTTTTCTTTTATTTCATCTTTTAGATAATCAAAAAAAAATTCGTTTTGTTGCAAATTTTTGTTACGATATAAATTTATATCATTACCAATTAAATTAATCATTTTTGCTTTATAAATCCTTGTAATTTTAACTTTTTCTAAACCACATACAGATCTTATATGATTCTCAAATTGACTTATATTATAGGCATTTATTGTTAAATGGCCTGAGTTATGAACCCTTGGTGCAATTTCATTAACATAAAGATTATCATTTTTGTCTATAAAGAATTCAACACACATGGTTCCTATATAATCTAGGTCTTCAGCAATAATACTTGCCCATTCTTTTGATTTTTCAGAAATATTTTCACTTATCTCTGCAGGAATTTTTGAATATTTTAATATTTGATCTTCATGTAAATTTTCTATCGGCTCATAAATTTCATAGCTCTGGTGACCAAATCTAGTTATTATTACTGAAATTTCTTTTTTCAAATTAATTAATTTTTCTAGAATGTATTCATTACTTTCATCTATATGAATTTTACTTATATCTTCTTGAGAATTTAACCTTATTTGACCTTTTCCGTCGTATCCAAGTGTACAAGTTTTTAGCAATCCTGGTAGTAAATCTAAATTGATATTTAAATCATCTTTTTTTTTAATGTGTACATATAATGTTGTTCTTAAATTACATTTGTTGATAAAGTCTTTTTCGCTTATTCTATGTTGAACAATTTTGTTAATTGAGGGATGAGGTATAACTTTTTTTATGGAATTTATAAATTTAAGAGTTTCATATGGTATGTTCTCAAATTCGAATGTAATAATATCTACTTTATAACAAAATTCTTTTATTTTATTCTCATCACTATAATCGCCATGTATAAATTCATCCGCAAAATTTTTTGCTGGAGCTTTATCACTATCTGAAAAGATTATGGTCCTTATGTCGAACTTCTTAGCTGCCATTGAAAGCAAACTTCCCAATTGACCACCACCAATTATTCCAAGTACAGGTTTGAACATTATCTGGGACTTCGTTTTACAGATTTAGTCTGGTGATTTCTATATTCAGTTAAATTTTTCTTTATTGAAGAATCACTTATAGACAAAATAGCAGCTGAATATAAAGCAGCATTTATAGCTCCGTCTTTGCCAATTGCCACTGTACCTACAGGTACACCTTTTGGCATTTGAACAATTGAAAGTAAACTATCTAAACCTTTTAGTTTTTTGCTTTCTATTGGTACTCCAATAACTGGAATTCTAGTCAGAGACGCTATCATGCCGGGTAAATGTGCTGCACCACCAGCTCCTGCAATAATTATGGATATATTATTTTTTTCTAATAATTTCGTATAATTATACATCCTTTGAGGAGTTCTATGTGCAGATATGATTTTCGTCTCAAAATTTATCTTCAAAGACCTCAAAATCTTAACACAATATTTCATGGTATCATAATCGGATTGGCTTCCCATAATAATTGATACTTTTGGTTTTATTTGCATTGAATTTTTAAATATTTATTCTAATTTATATTTTAAAACTACGCCACAAATGAATAAAGATAATAACATAAAAAATTCAAAAATTGAGGATAATGAGTTAAACGATTTATGTGAAAGTTGTAAAAATTATCATCTATCGGTCACACAAAATCTGATATTGACTGGATTTAAGTATTGTGAGTCTTGTAGAATTTCAAAAACAATTTTTCCAATCTAAACAGTATTTGATACCGGTATAGCATTCATTCTACTCATTACGAACATTATTGAAAGAAATGCTAAAATTAAAAAAGATAAAAAAATTATGCCAAATGACTTTAAATTAGATTTTAAGTTCAAAACTTGCTTTGTTGAAACTATTAGTGACGCAAATATCCAAAATTGTGTTATAAAAATAACTGGCAGAACTAATTCTGGGGTCACTGCAAAAAATCTAATCAATCCAGGGGAATGGGCATATCCTACAGATATTAAAATTTTTTTAAAAGGGGTTTTGTTATTTCTATCGGGAAAAATTTTAACTCCTATTACGTAAATTAATATTGACCAAATAAACCAAGTTAAAATTGCAGTAAGACCTGATAAACCTACGGAAGTTTTAATAATAGTATTAGCAGCTACTGCACCAGCTACACCATCCAAAATCATAATAAGACCAGCAAAGTATATTGCCGCTTCTCCGAAGTATTTATTTTCTCTGTATAGCGATCTGTCTAATTTTAAAGATCTAAAAAAAATATTTAGAAACTCAGCAAGCATTTATAAAATATTCTTTTTTATCCTTTAACAACTTCTCTTGTATTTGCGTTATATGACTCTGTAAAAGGAATATCTACCACTACTGCATCTACTGGAGTACCAGGTTTGTCAGAGTATTTTTCGGGTAGGTGAACTTTAAATTTTGATCCTGGTTTTCCTTTTGGAAACCCATTAGCGTTTAGTGTTCCATCATATGGCACATATCCCATTGCAATATTTATTTTTTTTTCAGGATGATACCAAGGAGATGTTATAAAACCGATTGGTTCACCGCCTCCTTCTCCAGAAATTAACCAAAAGTCCGGTGCATATTCTTCTATTGGTTTTCCGCCAAGTTCCATACCAACTAGCTGAAGTTTATATGGTTTTTTACCTGATCTTATTTCGTCTCTCATTTGTTCTAGAACTTTTTTACCTACATAGTCTGTTTTTTTATTCCATTCACCTTTCCCAGATAGAGAAACCTGATATCCTAAATTGCATTGAAAAGGATTATGTTGATAATCCATATCCTGCCCCCAAGATA
>MDTG01103501.1_pt1 | contig 15494 bp, 14 predicted proteins | sample 811421 | NCBI WGS metagenome assembly MDTG01 (sample SAMN05326645, study PRJNA326480) | marine metagenome | isolation source: seawater | place: Pacific Ocean: South East | collected 2011
ATGAACAATCGTCCTCCATATCGTCGTAATTATGTTAAAAATCGTGACACCCGTGATCCTCGTGACACCCGTGATCCTCGTCGTGATTCAGCTAAGGATGCTGGTAGAGGTGACGATGATGGTTTTCAACGTGTAGACTATAAGCGACGTTCAAAGAATACCCCATAAGCATATTACAAAATATCTATTTGATCTGTCTATTTTGTAATAACATGTAACAAAAACAAAAACAAAAACGAAAACGAAAAACATTCACAAAAAACAATATAAAAAGGTGCAACAATAATGTACATAGATTGTATATTATGGAATCGAATACTACTGCAAATCCACCTACTGAACTTGAGACTACCTCGAAACCACCTTCTAAGCAAATGGTAGAGGTACAGAAATTAAGATCAGTAGTGGAAACACAGACTGAGCAAATGAAGCTATTAAAGTCTTCTTTAAAAACATTGATGAGTTCGAATAATACTTTGTTAAAACAAATACGAAAATTAGAAACACGTGTCACAAAGAATAGTCAAAAATCAAAAGCGAATCGTAAACCTCATGGATTTGCTCGTCCATCTGAAGTTTCTGATGATTTATGTGTTTTCATGGGCAAAGAAAAGGGATCATTGGTCTCACGCACTGAAGTTACAAAATCCATCATCAAATACATTGCGGAACATAAGCTTCAGAATCCTCAAAACAAACGACAAATTCTACCGGATGAAACATTGCTAAAACTTTTTGGTCCTGAAGCTCGTGATACAGTGATTGATTACTTTACAATGCAAAAATATGTGAATCATCATTTCCCGAGTAAGAAAACCGCGGTTACCGCATCTTCTGCATAAATTTCTATGGTAGTTATGCTATTTTGAACAAAAGATCTGATATATTGTGTATTTTCATGTATACACAAGATATTATGGAGTCAGAGAAGAGAAGAGAAGAGAAGAGACAACATTATTTCACAGCATCTAATATAGATTTGGGATAATCCATTTGTTCTAAAATATGAATGGCACCATGTACTTTTGAGACACCTGGTTGCATTTTGTATGTGTATTCGAATCTTTCGTCATCTTGTAGTACTTCCATTTGATAATTTTCAATGGTATTGATTTTCCATTGATCACAAATGGATACATAATGGGTAGTCAGTAGTAATTTTACATTGGTCTTTGCGCTAATATATGTCATAAATGCATAGGCCGCTTTCGTTGCTTCTTCTGGATTGGTACCTGAATACAATTCATCAAAAATACAGAAATGATGATGATGTTCAGGTGTTTCTGCAATGGAGTCCAAAATATCTTTGCATCGACGAGACTCTGCTTGAAACAAACTATCGCGTCCAGATGTATCTGGAATGTTCAAATACGAATGTAAATGTGTATATGGAACCAAACAACACGAATCATAAAACCCGATTCCTAATTGTTGTGAGAAGATTATATTCAATGCAGTTGTTTTTAAAAATGTCGTTTTTCCAGATGCATTGGGTCCTGTAATTACATTATGTGCATCTAAGTTCGCATCGTTTTTCACTACATACGGATCGTCTTTCAATGGAGGATAATATTGATCCATGATGTATTGGTCTGGCAATTCGTCAAATTCTTCTACAAGAGGTTCTTTGATGACCACTGTATCATCCGATACGACTGTTTTTGTCTCTTCTGTTTCTTCGGCTTTTTCAGCGTCGGTTTCTTCGGCTTTTTCAGATCCGGTTTTTTCATCGTCAGATGGTTCAGTTTGTTCGGCTTCGTTGGATCCGGCTTTTTCACATGGGTCTTGAAACTCTGCACAATGGACTACATGTGTATATAAATTCTGTTCTAATCCATACATAAGTTGTAAATAACCTTCAAATCCCATGGAAAAGCATATTGCATCTTCATACGATGGATTGTCATATAATTCATAGTAGCATCTCAATAAATACCCGATTTCTGTGATTTTATACAAGCTACATTCAAATAGGCAAATGGGTTCCAACATGATATATAATTCTTCTAATTGTTCCAAATGATATCGGATATTGCTACAAAATGGTTGATATGTTCGAATATGTCCATTTATGTGTAAGAAGCTTTTCATTTTTCGGATCGTCATTTGAATGTATTCTTTCCATTCATACAATTCTTTATTTACCCGTTCTATATTATTGTAAAAACGAATACACTGTACAATATTTTGATACATTTGAAAGAAATACAATCCAATCATTCCAAAGACATAAATCAACTTATCAAATGCCATGGTTTGAAACCCATTGATTGCTTTCCCAATAAAATGATTCTGAGCAATGCTTTGTAATACCGTCAAATACATTTCAAATGAAATCGGAATTCCTTGAATTTTTAAGATAACAAAGGGGAAAATAAAAAACAAAATCGGAATAATGAAACTGGATAAAGGGGACAACATATTGGCCAAACATATCGATTGTAACACCACCGATGATTTGTTATAAGATTTTAAAATAGACCAATCTAAATACCCATATTTTTCCAAGAAATGGGGATCGTGTTTTACGTGTGTCCAATAGGTTTGAATCGTGGTACATGAAACAGGTATACATTCGATTTCACTTCTCATCTGACGTATATTTTGTATGACTTCTTGACTGTCTTGTAAAAACTCTGTATTGGTGGTAAAATAGGTTTGATATTGAGGCATGACTTCCTCTGCAAATTCATGATTGGATATGTCAAATACATAACGATACATCGATGTTTTTCCACTATCCAATTCCAAATCCTTTGCAATAATAGGAGACAATTCGTGTTTTTCATCCTCTGGCAAGTATGCAATGGGCAATCGAAAATGATTTCCAATATATTGAGGTGTTTCGGTCTGAGATTTTGTATCTTCTTTAGAATTCTTCTGCTCTGAATTCGTCCATGAGTCTACAAATCCAAAATCGAACATTGTATAGTTATGGATAATATCCTCCTTTTTAGATAGTTTTTGTGAGAAAAAATGTATAGCGAATATTATTCTATACATTTTTATGGGGTTTTTTATGGGGTTTTTATGGGGCTTTTTATGGATTAGATCCCGTAAAATCGTGTTATAATCGGCCGACTTGTAATACAAACACACAACATTGCAAATGACAACATCGCAATGATCAATGGACTTTTGAATGCATGCAATACATTGTAATTATGATTATTTACTTTTATATCGGGTTCATAATCCGAATCGTATTCGTACTCTGAATTTGAATCTGCCTCTGAATCTGCATCTGAATTGTATTCGGAATCGGAATCGGACTCCGATATATAGTCAGAATCGTTTTCAAACACATGTTTGTTCCAATTGTAAATAGTAGAAATACTGAAATTCTCTTTTTCTAATTTTGCCACAATTGCGCATTCAGAACGTTTATGAATATCTGCAATTTCTAAAATTGGCATGTTCAATAATTCATATTCTCTTTGTAATTGAAGTATTTCAGGTATAGACCAACGGAATCCGTGTCTTGACATAGTGACTTGCTTTTGTTACATATATCAGAATAATTTTCTTTATTTTGTTTTACAAAAATATAAAATGGTGTTGTTCTTTCCACCAGTACTGAAAAATTGATCTTACTTGAAATAGTCTACCATGTATCTATATAAACAAAAAGTCGATTCTTTTCTTAAATGGAAACAGATACAAATACAGATGCTTCTACTGTGACCACAGTCACAACCACTACAAAAGAAATTCGCAAAGAAGGATTAGACAAATTTTATACTATCCGTAGTTATGCAAAGAAATGCATTGATCGTGTATTTGACATGTATCCTTGTGATACATTCGATTTTATCCTTGAACCCAGTGCAGGCAATGGTAGTTTTTATGATCAATTACATGTAGAGAATAAACTCGGACTGGATATATGTCCTGAAACAGAAAACATAATGAAAATGGATTTCTTCCAATATATACCACCTACATTATACAAACGTATATTAGTGATTGGAAATCCTCCCTTTGGAAGAGTCAGTTCTACTGCCATCAAGTTCTTTAATCATGCCTCACAATGGGCTCAAGTCATCGCATTTATCATTCCAAGAACCTTTCGAAAGGCCAGTGTACAAAACAAATTACATAAATCATTCCATTTGGTTCATGATGAAGATGTTCCTATAAATCCATGTTCATTTACACCCAAAATCATGGTGAAATGTTGCTTTCAAATCTGGGAAAAAAGATCCGTAGAAAGAATACACATACATTTACCGACAACCCATCATGATTGGACATTCTTATCATGGGGTCCAATCGATAACGCTGGACAGCCGACGCCTCCAAATGGGGCGGATTTCGCCATACGAGCATATGGAGGAAAAATTGGTCATATTCAACAAGAAGGATTAGAAGATTTACGACCAAAAAGTTGGCATTGGATACAATGTAACCACATAAAAAAAGAGACGTTGATTTCACGATTTTCTCAATTAGACTATTCCAATAGTTTGAATACCGCACGGCAAAATTCCATGGGTCGAGGAGAATTGGTGGCATTATACAGCAATTTCATCCAATCGGAATTGTAATAATTCTTTCCAACATTTGTCGTCATATTTCGGACGCAATGCATATTCTTTTTGATTTTGTGTATCATTCAAATCTTCTATGCTAATAGGACCGAGTTCTCCTATAGTACCATGTGCATATCCTCCATATTTTACAATTAAAGGCTTGATGTCTTCTTTTTTTAATTTGAAAATAAACAAATCACCTAAGTTATCTAAATTGTTATAGTTTATGTAGTATGCTGTGAATATATACACACAATCATGATTCATTCGTAATTGGACATAATTAAATTTGTTGTTTTCTTTCCCACCATTGGATGCTTTGATCTCAATATTCACATTATTGCATTTTAAATCTCCTGTGCATTCTGATGCATTGTTTTTCGTCATCTCGTACTTTTTTTCAATGTATTTTTCCAATACGGGTCCTGTAAATTGTCCCGACATATTGTTGTATTTGCAATATGCATGTGCTTCTTTCAATGTCGGTAAATTCATAATCGTATCGGTATGTATTTTGTTAGAACGTGTACTGTCTAACAGTTGTTTTAATTTAATTTTCGTTTCGTTTTGGGCATCGATTTTGTGATCGATTTCTTCAACATTGGTTGTGGAAGGTGGTGATATCATAGGTTGACTCGTATAAGTAGATTGTATAAAAAAAAATACAAGACAAAGACTATCTTGAATAATAAATCATTTTTTTAAGTTTTTTGTTGCTTGTTTTTTTTGTTGCTTGTTTTGCTTTTCTACGCAATAAATGCCATGTAAAAGGAAATGCACAAACAAACCCATACACATGCAAATGCGATTTCTTCATCAATATGTTCATATAACATTCCTTCCACCAAATAAAAGTATCCCTCCAACAAATAAGAAAATCCAACCAAAATATTGCATTCATGTTTGCGATAGGTCATTCGAACTGAACCAGTCATTAACATCATATATCCAATCATACGGATCATTTCTACAGATGCAAATTCAAATGTTTTTGTGTATCTTTCGACAACTCTTGGAGATGCAATTACACCCAATAATGCAAGACCGCAATAAATGTCTACAAATCCATGAGCAGAGATCAGATTCGAAATAGTTGACATTGTGTAGTGTAGTGTTATGTAGTGTAGTAGTTTACGATTATATATTCAATAATGGTTTGTGTGTCTTTACAAACTATTATTTTCATCAATTTTTTGACGGGTCTTTTTTTTGTACCTTTTATCTTACACCCTCTAATATACCCCCTTAATTTGTTCAGTCGTATCACACAGTTCCATTGTAATTCGCAGGTAATTCATGGATTTGTATATCATAATGTGATTCAATCCTTCGAACATCTCCCACATCTCGTTTTGTGACAAAATTGATCGCAAATCCTTTGCGTCCCCATCGTCCACCTCTTCCAATACGATGCAAATAAGTATGTACATTTCGAGGAATATCAAAATTGACTACAGTACTTACTTGTTGAACATCAATTCCACGTGCAGTAATATCGGAGGATATTAATACACGTGTATCTCCGTTGCGAAATTGATTGAAAATATCATAACGTTCGGATTTCTCCATGTTGCTATGGATATGACACACAGAAAATCCATCTCGTAACATACATTCATATAAGGTGACTACACGACGAACACTATTGCAATATATGATACATTTAGAAGTACTAATCATGGAAAATAGATCCAACAATGTATCATATTTAATATCATCATTGGGCAATGCAACATAGAATTGTTGTATACATTTCAAACTAAGTTCTTCTTTTTTCACCATAATACGAATAGGATTCCGCATAAATTTATCTGTAAGATGTAACATCTCTGGTGGCATTGTTGCACTGAACAAGGCGACTTGTAAATCTTCATGGAAATATCCTTGAAACATTTCACGAATTTGTTGTCCAAATCCATGAGACAACATTTCATCGGCTTCGTCCAACACCAACCACTTGATATCATTGCCTTGAATATGCCTTTTCGATAACAAATCCAACACGCGTCCTGTACATCCTACAATGACATGCGGTGTTTTCGCATTCATTTCACGAATATCTTCACGAACAGAGGATCCACCGATTAATGTTTTGATCACCAATCCTTCTATATATTGACCAATGTCAATCAATACACGTGATATTTGCTTGGCTAATTCGTGTGTAGGAGCTAAAATAAGTGCTTGTGTGGTAGATTGAGTAGTATCGATCTTTTGTAATGTGGAAATAGCGAATGTTCCGGTTTTCCCACTACCCGATTGAGCTTGAGCAATCAGGTCTTTGCCAGAAACCATAGGAAGTATGGCCTTTTTTTGAATATCACTTGGGTTTTCAAATCCATATGCATAAATCCCTCGTAATAACTCATCTTTTAAATTCATATCGTCCCATCTCTCTATCTGTTTTACATCGTCTGGTATAATAGTATTCATTTCTTTTTTAAGTAGGAAAAACTTTATATAGTTTTTTTTATGGTTTTGTTGTGATTTTTGTTGTGATTTTTGTTGTAGTATAACTTTTTTCTCACGTTATATACTTTCGTAAAAAGATATAAACATTACACCATAATACATTGTAATATTTGCAACACTACATACAAAATGGAATTTGAACATACACTACAGAAGTACAAATTGTCTGAGTTTTGGGACATTATGAGTGTACATGGGAAAATAGATTTGCCTACAAAAATTCAAACCATGATTGCGAATTTAACAGAAGAAATTGTTCCCATTATTGTCGAAAAATCCCCTGAAAAGCATTACAAAAAGCATGAACCGAAATCCCGTGATCGCGATCGTGACCGTCACAAATCATCCAATGGATCGAAAAAAGACTCTGTTCATCATCATAATCGATCTCGTGATCGTGATCGACAAAAAGAAAAGGAAGATTTATCATGGGAAAACCTTCGAAGTTTTAAAATCACCAAAATAGAAAAAAAAGAAGGAAAAGACAAAATATTTAGTGATATTCGTAGTTGTTTAAACAAACTAAGTACAAAAAATTATGATACTGAAATTAAGACTATTTTTCAATTATTGGATGAAATTCAAAAACCAGAACCAGAACCAGAAACCGCGAATACATCCGAATCTACATCGTCCAAACCCACCACAAAAAAATATACAATGCAACATGTAGCAGAATCCATTTTTGAGATTGCAAGTACCAATATGTTTTATGCAGAAATTTATGCAAAACTTTACAAAGAATTGATTGTATATAATCCTTTATTTCAAGAAGTATTGTTATCGTTTTTGTCTACATATGCAAATAGCATCAAAGATTTACACTACATAGATCCTGATCAAGATTACGAAGGTTATTGTGATTACAACAAAAAGAATGAAATGCGAAAAGCAACTGCAGTATTTGTGATTCATTTGATGAAAGAAAATGTGTTGGCAGTCATGAAAGTTTTGTCACTAATTGCTGGATTTCAAGAATGTGCGACAAAATATGTAGAAGAGGAAAAACGTACCAACGAAGTAGAAGAAATTGCGGAAATATTATATTTATTTCTCAACAAAGGAATCGATACGTTTGTAAACTGTAAAGCAGAATGGATTTGGAAATTCGTGATAACAAAGCATGTACAAACATTTTCCAAATACAAGAAGACAGATAAAAAGAGTATATCGAGTCGTGCTATATTCAAATATATGGACATGGCTCAATTAATCGAGAAAACGGAATCGAAAGAAGCGTAACCGTAAAGCATATTTATGATTTTGTAGTTTCAAATAAAATCATAATTTTTTGGACGTTGTGGTGGTGGTTGTGATTGTGGTTGTGGTTGTTTACATGAGATTTACATTTTCAATTCGTCATCAAACAGTGAAAATACATCTCTGTCATGGGTAATGATCAAAATGGCTTGTTTGTATATTTTAAAATCTTCAATCAATCCAATCACTTCATGTTTTAATTCAGGGTCTAAGGCATTGGTCGGCTCATCTAAGATCAAGATTTTGGATGGATTGATAAACCCTCCAATCATATTCACAATTTGACGTTGTCCTCCAGACAAATTTTCCCCTAATAATCCCGCTTGTTTCGTCTTAATATCCATATTTTGATACAGTTTTGATATATGCGGATATTGCATGATCTTATTCAGAAAGTATTTGCATTTTTTTGGATCATTACATCCATACAACATATTCTCAATCACCTTTTTATCAAACAATTTTGAATTCTGATTCACATACGTAATCTCATTTCGTAGATACAATGGATCCAATTTCTCGATATTTTTCCCATCAATGGTAATCGTACCACTGGCTGGCTGATACATTTTGATCAACAATTTTATGAATGTAGATTTGCCACTTCCAGAAGGTCCTGTAATACCAATGATTTTATGATTTGTGGTATCTACTTTGTAATTACGATTTTCAAAGACCATCTTCCCTTCACCATATTTATAGGTAACGTCTTTAAACTCGATTGTCTCAAATTTCATTCCATTCGAACCATTATAACGTCCAGTCTTTAATACTTCTTGTAAATGATCACTTACATGTGAAAAGTGATGTAGTTGTGAATTCATACGGCCAATATATCCAATGAAATCAGGCAATTGTTCCGCCAATACACCCATTTTTTCACGAAACAACAATAAAATACTAAGTGAACTAATAAACATAACGCTACTCATCTTTTTATCTAAAAACAACAAAATCATATATGCCAATGACAACAAAACAATCACCAATACAATGAATAACATAATAGTCACCACCCGATTGGATTTACTGTAATAATCGAATCCATGTTTGCCATTCTTTTCACTCGCTTTGCCGAATTCTTTCACTTCTTTGGGCATTTGTCCACGATACACAATCTTATCTACATTGTTTAATATATCAATCATGTAACTATCTGTATGATGAACTTCTTGCTCATATGTTTGATTTGCTTGTAATAACATATCATATTGGGAAAAGAAGAATGAAAATAACACAATGTTGCCAATTAAAAAGATCACTCCAAACATAGGACTTATATACAAAAACAAACCGGTTGTCACAATCAAATACATCAAATTTGGCAATACATATCCAATAATATCCGACATAATACTACAAATCAAATCCGCAATACGATGAATTGGTGAATTCAATCGAGTAAAGTTGATCTCACTGAAGGAATCACTATTCACCATCAACAAAAATTCCAACATTTTATGTCTCGCCCATGGTCGCATTTTAGTCAATAAATGATCTTGAATGTAATAAAAAATATAATACATAATCAAGTATGCCACTAATCCAGCAATCAAAAATCGATAATAAAACCATATATTGGTAGTTTGTCCGCCATTTTGTATCGAATCAATCAAATTAGATGTAATATAACTGATTCCATTGGTTTGTAATACACTGCTTAAGGTACTCACCAAAAACAAGAAAAAGATATTCCATTTCTCTTCTTTGGCAAATATTTCCAAAATACTAAATACTAAGGAATGGTCTACTTCTTTTTCCGACATGAATTCCAAAATACCTTTTTTTGTCGTATAATTTCTACAGATAAATAAATAATGGCTACACAAAAAAAGAAAGATGTCCAACGGGTTTCCAAAAGATCACAAACGAAAAAAGTAAAATCGAGACAAACATCCAAAAACAAATATGAAGCCATTGTACAACGTTTAAATCCGATTTCCGAATCGAAAATTGTGACGGAATATAAAAAATTAACTCAATTATCATGCAAAGATGTATATGGTCTTTCCTCACATACACGTTTAGGCAATAGTATTGTAGATTATTTTACTATGGTAGAACGGCTACATACGACTGGTCATAAAAACATCAGTTTCTATCAATTTTGGGAACAACGGAAAAAATACAAAAAGGTCCCTCATATTCGGAAAATGCTTACGTTTTACAATACACGGAAGATTGATGAAATCCGGAAATTCAAATACATTTACAATCTGTATTTTTCCAGTATCACTATTTTTAAACCAGTGTTAGCCATGGAAATATATTGTCGTGTAGAAGCCAAACGTATTCTGGATTTTACTATGGGATGGGGTGGACGATTGGTAGGAGCATGTGCATTGAATTTGGAAGCGTATATTGGAATAGAATTGAATTCACATTTACAAGACCCTTACAAGAAAATGCAATCCTTTTTGAGACAACAAAACACCACGACAAAGATCGATTTGCGATTTCAAGATGCATTGAAGATCAATTATGATTTGTTGGATTATGATACTGTATTTACTTCTCCGCCTTATTATGATTTAGAAAAGTATCGTGGTGCAAAAGACGGATTAGATACCAAAGAAAAATGGTTCGAATCGTTTTACAAACCTATTTATGAAAAAACATGGAATGGATTGAAATCCAGAGGTCATTATTGTCTCAATGTACCACAAGAAATTTATGAACATACTTGTATTCCAGTATTAGGGAAATGTCATCAACAGTTTTTATTAAAGAAAAAAGATCGGAAAGAGTCTGCACAATACAAAGAATATATTTATGTGTGGAAAAAACCATGAGACAAAAATCTACCGTGACAAAAAACACATAAATACATTTTTTATCCTCATAACATATACATACATATATAGACATATTGCGAAAATGGTTCAATCAAAACTACATCAGAATATTCAATATATAGAGTCTCATGCTTTGGATGAAGGAGATCTTGGACATGAATCTGCTCAATATGAATTCGATTTGTTTCCTGGCAAAGTATATGTCATTGCGATTGGAAAACAACGCGATGATTACAGTCATTACAATGTGTTTTACTTTCCCATCTATTTAATTGGACCTGGAGACCGCATTAAAGCCAAAATTGGAGTATTTGAAGTAGATGCGAAAAAGGTATTAAATGTGTTTGATGATGATGACGACTTAGATTTAGATAGATTAGAAGATCCTCTTTTGTTTCAGAATATTACAGAAGAATTCGTTGAAAAATATGGATTGTCTGTAGAAAAACAGGATTCTGATTCCGAAGATGAGACAAAAGTAGAATCTAAAAACAATCCAGATGATAATCAGTCTGGAGACAAAGAAGAAAAAGAAAAAGAAAAAGAAAAAGAAAAAGACGAGGACGAGGATGAGGATGAGGATGAGGATGAGGATGCGACTATGTTTTCATTACAAAAAGATTCAGATTCGAAAGCATCGACAAAACCAAATAAAGAACATGATTCTGAGACAAAAAATTATTTAACTCGGGATGATATTTTCATTAAAGAAGATTCCTTACCCAGTCAAATTACATATCCAGCTGAAACTGAAGAAGATGCCAAGAAGTTTGTCTCAGAATACAAAGAAACACAATCTACTACAGACAATTGGATCCAACAATTTATGAAAAACAAGCAATACGAAATTCTACGGAATGAAGGAGGTGGAGATTGTTTTTTCGCGACCATTCGTGATGCATATTCCCAAATTGGATATAATACAACCGTAGACAAGTTACGTAAATTTTTGTCTCAAGAAGCTACACAAGATTTAATGGAACAATATGAGATCCTTTATAAGAATTACATAAAAGAAATAGAATATCTCGAGTCTCAAATGGCCAAATCGAAAACCATGATGAATGGATTGAAGAAGCAATCCAAGAAAGCTTCTTCCAAAGAAGGACAACAAGAAATTGTAAACGAAGCCAAGAATTTACAGAACGAATACGAAGATTTTAAAAGCAAAATAACGACGACAAAGGATTTGTTACAAGAAGTACAATTCATGAAATCTATTGAGACATTAGATCAATTCAAACAATACATTCAAACATCCGAGTTCTGGGCAGATACTTGGGTGATTTCCACTTTGGAACGCTTATTAAACATCAAAGTAATTGTATTGGAAACATCCGAAGATATAAATGCATCTCTGTTATGTGGTCAGAAAAACGATACTGATGATATGTATGCCAATTATGATCCACAATATTATATGATTGTCTCTAAAACAGATGAACACTATGAATTAGTGGCGTATCGAAAGAAAAAAATGATGACATTTCCAGAAGTTCCTTATGCGATCAAATTCAAGATTGTGGAAAAATGCATGGAAAAAAATGCAGGAATCTATGCAACCTTGCCTGCATTCAAGCAGTTTCAAATGGATATGGGAAGACAACCCATTTCTGCCGCCAAAGAGGATGCACCCATGCCACAAGAAGAAGGATTGTATAACAAAGAAGTTGTATTCCAATTTTACGAACGATCTTCGAACAAAAAACCCGGACGAGGAAGTGGTGAACAAATCACTACACAAAAGGAAAAAGGAAAAAAACTGAAAGTCAGTGAACGAGACATGGATTTTAGTAAATTGGCGAAAATCGAAGATTGGAGACAAAAATTATCCGATACCTGGACCAAAGCTTCTTTTACTGTAGATCAACATAAATGGTCTTCTGTGTCTCATTATTTAATGGCTCTTCCATTTGCACAAGACTATCCAGACATTTTCAAAGAATTTTCATTGGATTCAAATTCGGTTTTGTCGAAAGACTTGGAAAAGGCGGAAGAATCCATACAGAAAAAGAAGAAAAACGAAATTGGAAAACACTATGAAGTTTATCAATCTTTGAATGAAATACCAGATGATGTCAAACGAGAAGAACGGAAAAAAGCATTACGTGCGAAATTCATGTCAGGAGATATGACTACTTTGTTACACGAGACAAAAGATGCAAAATTGGTTTTGTATAAACATCGACAAGAACCAGAAGTCGATGTTGATTTAATGATGCTTCGAAAAGAAATTCAAGCATTATGATTGTGTATTACTTAGGATTCTTGACATGATTTGTGGATCTTGTCTCGAATAATATCGATTTTTGCCACAATCAAATTATCCAATTTGTATGTCGCACTAAGATGATCAATCCCCTGAACAGAAGCCAACAATTCATGCTTCACTGTATCTTTGTCAAAGACTGGATGTGTAGATTGCTGAATGTATTCTAACGCAGTATTCACAATACCAATGATGAATTCTATGGAATCATGGCGATTGTCTGCACTATACCATCGACAAATTGGTTGCATAAATCGTTGATCTATGGTTAGAATCTTGTTTACAATCACTAATTTCTGATGCTGCTTGATTTTCGAGATGATTTTTAAGTTCAAAATGATTTCTTCGATATCTGTATCGTCCTCTTGATTCATCATATGAAAAAATATGTAGTCTTATATTTTCATATGATTTACATTTTTATGTGGGTTTTGGAAATAGTGTTATCCACCACGTAACCATAGTCTCATACTATTATAAGATCGATAAGGATACGGCTTTTTTTGTATCATATTTTTATCGAATAAATCGTTTTGTTGTTGATAATATGTATCATAATAATTGATTGGGTCGCCATGTTTTTGTAGTTTGAATACAGTTGGAAATCCATCGAAATTCAAAGAAGAGTGAAATTGACTGTTAAATCTACGAACTTGGTTACTATGATCTTCGCCAATATCATGCAACTCACACTTATTGCCAATATTGTTCTTTAGTTTGTCCCAATCAGATTGCATATTGATACAATGACCACATTCATCCGAATATACATGACCATATGCAATCGGTAGTGTATTGGATGTAATGGTTAATGGTTTTTCTTTCGGTTTGAGTTTGTTTTTCAGCTTATTGGTTTTGAGGTTAAGTTTGTTTTTGTTTTTCTGTTTGTTTTTCTCTACAATAAACGTGTCCTCTACAGATGCTTTTTTCGGTTTTGGTGTTTTTCGTTTCGTTTGTCTTTTAGGTAATTGTGATGACAAAGAAGAACTCGAAGACTTTTTTCTAAATCTTCCTAATTTATCACGAGGTTGAGATACATTCATGTTTTGATAAATATCTTCTATATACAATATAAAAAGAAAATGGCTACGGCTGCTTATATTTTTCTCATGCTTTTACTTTTTACATTTATCATAGGACTTTTTACTTGTGCAAGAAAATCTTCCACAGAAGGGTTTGAAAATTATTTATACAATGGTAGTATGTCTCAAACTCAAAATGGTCTTGAACATCCACATAATCGAAATGCATCATGTCCTGATTTGTTAATTGGAACAGAGAATGGTATTTTATTGCTCAATACAAATGAACCACGAGGTCCTAATAATCCTATTCGATTTGAACATTTAGATGCTTACATTCAACATGCACAAAAAGAAAAAGAAAAAGGCAAAAACTGTCCGATTTTGTATTTACAACAAGAAACCAATACACAAGGAGAAGACGTATATCGAATGCGTCCCAGTCCATTTTCAATGGATGGTGGGTTACCTCCGATTCAGGTGAATCCGACAGCAGTATTAGATGCAACACGAGACAATCCTCCTTACAATCAAAATATGTTTGCTGGATTTGATCCATATGGTCAAGATGTCGGTGTCTACAATGAATTAGATGCAATCCGAGATTCATCTCGACAACAACAATTAAGTGATAGTCCTATGGATACCAACTGGGGAGGTGTTACACATAGTCAAGAATCTGTACTATCTGGTAAATATGCAGATCGGATTGTAGGTAAACCTACCATGGTTCCCAAAGTGATTGCATAAACCCTAATTTAGATTATGATTCTCATCATCTTGAGACACATAATCATTCGTCATATGTCAGATAATTATGAACCTTTCGAATCATTTTGAAAGGATATTTATGTTTGTAACATTCGCTATAGATCAATGTCGTTGTAGAGGATGAAAATGTTCGAGATACAGATCGCATATATACTAAATATTCATCATATGTCATATTTGTATTACGGATCGAAGTTTTTTTACCAATATGACGAATATAACCATTTGTATAAAGGTTATACTACAAAAAGATAATTGTATTTGACTACAAAAAGATGTTAGTCTCCGATAGAGAGGGGTAAAAAAGTACTGCAATTTTTGAGATTTCCAGGATTTCTCATATCGATTTGCTCATCAATTGCAAAAACTTATA
>MDTG01402494.1_pt1 | contig 15494 bp, 8 predicted proteins | sample 811421 | NCBI WGS metagenome assembly MDTG01 (sample SAMN05326645, study PRJNA326480) | marine metagenome | isolation source: seawater | place: Pacific Ocean: South East | collected 2011
CGATACAGACGACATCATCGATGTCGTCTGACGCCTCAAAGAGAGAAATGACGACTGTTCTCGCAACGCTCCTCGTCTCATTCCCCGCGGTGATTGGCTCGTGATGTTGGCCTTTACTCGTCGCCGGGGCGTTAGGTACCGTCGCGACGGAAGAGTCGAAACGGTTCGCGCACTCGATCAGTTTCGGGATCAACTTAGCCGTGACCACGAATATTTTTCAAGCCGTGTGGCGCAAATCGACGATGACGACGACGACGACGACGACCAGTCTTGGAGAGAGGAAGAGGAAGAAAAAGGCGGCGACGTTGACGTGTATATCGATTCCTCTGATTATGCTCGATAACGTTCGACACGTTCTGCAAGACGGCCAAATGATTGGAAACTGGAGTTCAATGTATCGAAAACGGTGTTATCATCGCGACTTGAGGTGCTTATCTTTGGTCGGTTGGACGTGCCAAATCGCGACGACGGTTGGATTCGGTTTGCTCTTCGCGGGAGTGTTAATGAGCGGCGGCGCTTGGGTGAGGGTGAAACGAAGGTTTAGAGAATTGAGAGGTGTTTAGTTCGACGAGGTCTGTGTATTGTCATATTAGCGCGTTGCCCTCGTTGAATGGATGAAATGCGTTTTACATGCATACAAGGTGAAATTGTTGCGGAGAAGTGCACCTGCTTTTGGAATTTTGCATTCCGCGACGACTGATAAAAAATGTATGAAAAGCTGTTTTATCGTAGAACACACGAACTTGTTGTCATGTATGTATTACGTGTATATTAGTACTATTACTACTACCAGGTACTTTTTGCGTATGTTTGTCTTTCCACATTCTACTTTCTATGCATGCGTGCGTGCTATTTAAATCCTAATCACGAAGACTTGTGTCTTTTGGACATCTCCTCGTCAGCTGGCGTCGCCGTAACTTCTTCTTCGTCGTCGTCCCCGTCCCAGACGATATTATTATTGTTATTCTCGCTCGGAATTCCAATAGATGGTCGAACAGAGCCATTTTCGGTGGTTTGACTTGGCGGGACGACAGATCCAGGTGTTTGCGGAGGGACGGTATTGTGACTAAACCTCCGAACTGCCTCGTCTTTTCTTCTCGCATCATCATCATCATCTTCTTCTTCATCCGGCAACATAGCCGCCAACACCATTTCCGCGTCAAAATCAAACTGTGGTATTCCGCCTCTCGGGTACTCGTTTCCACCGCCGTGAATTTGTTGTTCCGATGACGCGAAATGCCCTCCAGCAAACTCCCTCGTCGGTCTCAACGACACCGGATCGCCGTCTTTATCGCACGATATCAACACGTCTTGTTCGATCGATTCGCACAATTTTACCATCGCCAAAGTATCTTTCAAGTTAATCGTCACCTTTACGAACTCTTTATCGTACTGTCGATTTTCGTACCTCAAAATCGCTTCCTCATTCGCGTCTAAATGTACCGTCGTTTGCAACTGTTGAAATGGTCCACCCGCGACGTTTTGTTCGGCCTTTTTATCCACGTACGAAGATATCTCTACGCATTTCTTCGCCTTGTGCTGTTGCTTCGACATGTTTCCACCACTTCCGCCTCCTCGAGACTGTTTGCTACTAAACGCATTCACCATCATCGATGCACTCCCGTTATTCGCACCTGTTCCCGTCGTCGTCGCGTCCGACCCGTCTCCCTCCCACTCGCTATTATAAAACGTAAACGTCACGTCTTGTTGCGTCCCGACGTTGAAGTGACTTCCTAAAAATTTTCCCAAACTTCTCGCTTTAAACACGATTTGGACGAGCATTGAGTCGCTATCTACTTCAGCAGCTAAGTGTTCCGCGTCTTGTATCGCGAAAATGTTATACGTCTTTTGCCCTCCCGCGTGTTCTCTCCCTCCTCCTCCCGTGCACACAATCTCCACCTTTTCTCCGTTACTTTCTTTCACTTTTATTCGAACGCGGTCGACTCTGTTCGATCGTAAGCATCCCAAAACGTGTTTCGCGAGTAGCGCCGTTTGCACTCCCTCTCCGACGCCGGTACCTTCGCGACTCCCCGCGTTCGTGCATTCGTATCCATCGAACGCGTTCGTCCTCAAAATGCAGCTCAAAAACGCGGAATGGTTTTGATTCACCGCTTTCACTCGTAAACCGGACGTTGGGTGCGCTTCGATGAGCACTTCCGGCGAGATTTTCGCGCAACATCCGAGCGTTTTGAACAAATATTTCAGCGGCAAGTGCGAGAGAGACGCGGAAAACGACGTAAACGACGACGACGACGGTTCCATTTCTTTCCTTTGCTTTTTTTCGTACTATGGTACTAGTAAAGTATGTGTTTTATTCTTCTGTCTGTTGCGTTTTTTTTTTGAATTTTTTCTTTTTGGGGGAAGTCCATCACACCTCATTTTTGATACCCTAAATGAATATCTTAAAAAAGTTTTTGAAACGAAATAAAGGGGAAAAATTCAAAAAGAAATTTCATCGTTGTAATCGCCACACGCTTTGAGTGCCCAACACCACCAACGTCAAAGAAAAAGGACCGCCGGGGCCGCAAAGAGAGAGGAACGTCGGCCGGTCAAACGCCGTCTTTTTCGTCGTCGTCGTCTTCATTTTTTTCAAAGTCGTCGCGGAGAGAAGAAGAAGAAGAAGAAGGCTTTCCAACGATGAAGAGGAAGGGCTTTACCGTTGAAAGTCGCGTCAAGAGATTTGTCCTCGGCAGAGCGCACAAAGCAACGTCGATTCTGAAATCGAAAACAAAATTCCACTACGCGCGAGCGAAACGAGCGGCGAAGAGAATTATCGGATCGAAACGAGCGAGACGAGCGATTCGGGCGACGCGAAAGTACGCGAGCGGAACGTGCAAGAAAACGATGGCTGTTGCGAAGGAGACGCGAACGAAGGCGGTGAGTTTTGTGCGAACAAAATCGAATCAGATTTGGACGAGCGTAGATGCGGAGTTTCTGTCGCGAGCGGCGATGACGATTTTGATTTGCTATTTGAGTTTGTACGCGATCAGTAACGCGAGAAATCGAGAGGAAAATAATCTTTCGAAAGCTCTCGCGGCGTTCATTTCGGCCGTATTCTTATCAATAAAGTTTGATGTCGTGCCGGATGAATACGTCAATATGGGCACAAACGCAATAAAAAAAGTGCCGACGTACGTGGCGTGGATGCGTAAATATGCGAGGAAGGTGGCGAAAACGTATATAGATCCGAAAACGCTCAAAAAGATGGATAAGTTTGTGAAGATGTATTCGTTCGAGGTGAAAATTGGCTTGGTTTTATTGTTTTTCGTGGGATGGTGGTTTCTGTCTGCGTTTGTCTTTGGGAACGCCGCGAACAAAAACAAGCCGATTTCTCCAACAAACCAACAAAAAAAGGAGAAGAAAAAACGGGTGAAAGGACCTATTGAAGTCAACGTGGTGTTAGTAACTGGTGCATCCGGCAACGTTGGCTCGAAAATTCTCAGTCAAATGCGAAGAAGGTACCCGGACTATATCGTTTACGGCACGTCACGATCTGGGTCGGTAGATTTTAAAGCTGGCAACGCGTTGCAATCGATGTTTGAAATGATGTCACCAAACTCGAAAAATGTCGCGTCGACGTCGTTAGTGAACGTGCCTTTGTGTTGCTCGGACATCAATGAAATCCCACCCTTGTTGCGAATGGACGTGACGGACGACGACTCAGTGAACGCGGTGCGAGACGCCATCGTTGCCAGGCACGGGAAAGGAAGTTTGAGAATATTGGTCAACAACGCGGGCATTTGTGCGGCGTCGTTAGCGGTTAATACTCCCGTCGATTTGGCTAAGAAAGTGTTGGAAACAAACTACTACGGCGTGTTGCGCGTAGTCGCGGCTTTCTACCCAGAAGCTATTCCGAAACACCAAAACGCGACCATCGTGAACGTCGGATCCATCGCCGGGAGAATCGGCATTCCGTTTCAAAGCTCGTATTCGAGCTCAAAAGCCGCCGTGGAAGTCTACACAGACGCCTTGCGAATGGAATCTAAACGCGACGGCGTTCGTGCGTGCTTAATTGAACCTGGAGATTTACAACCGGGAATGGAATGTGAGCACACGCCGGAAATTGAAACCGACGAGGTTGCAAAGAGAGCGGTGAACATTATGCGCTCAGACGAGAAAAACGGGTCAAATCCAATGAAAGTGGCGTACGCGGTGTGTAAAGCGGCCAGACCGTGGCGAACGCCGCGTGCGAGAATTTTGGTCGGTCCGGACGCATGGTTAGTTGAGATTTGCACGAGCTATCTGTGGAAGTCTGTGCAAGAGATGTTTTTAGCCGCGCATTATAGAATTCCGCCGAGACACAATTCGTTGTGGAGATTTGTCGTTTAGGTGATTATTCGTGTTCGCCCTGTCTCGCTTGCGCGCGTTTTTGCGTTTATATACGAAGAGAAGATGCCATTTGTTGTATATTTTACTGTTATATATCATTATTATCAATCGTTGGAAGACATGACATCGGCTAACATTTTCTCCCTGTCCGCTAAACTTTTCGGGACTTTCTTCGCTTTGTTCCTTCTCACGTGTCCAGGCTTGATGCGTTTTCTGACCTTCTCGTTCGCCAATTTTGTCAACTCATCCGAACTCAGTTGCGGTTGCAAACCCATCTTGGCGGCTTCTCCACCCAAGGCCGCGGACATTTTCTGCATCTTCATTCGCATGCCGCCGAACATAACGATCAACTCAGCCAAATCTTCATCCGTTTTACCCGCCCCTTTCACGATTCTTCTTCTTCTACTTTCTGCCGTACTGGAAGCAACTAACATGTCCGGATACTGTCTTTCCTCCGGTGTCATGGACATGATTAGCGATTTCGCCACTTTAAATGATTGCTCCGCTTCTTGCATGTCTTTATCCGATAACTTGTTCGCGCCCGGAATCATTTTCATGAGTTGCGACATCGATCCCATGTCGCCCATCACGTCCATGTTTTTCAAGAAATCATCGAAATTGAACGTCGCGTTCATAATTTTCTCTTTCATTTGTTCCGCGTCTTCTTGTTTCACCGCCTCTTTCGCTTTTTCTACGAACGAAACCACGTCGCCCATACCTAAGATTCTGCTCGTCATTCTTTCTGGATAGAATGGGTCTAACGCGTCCATTTTCTCACCAACCCCTGTAAATTTAATCGGTTTCCCACTTACTTCTCTCACCGACAATGCCGCACCACCTCTCGTGTCCCCATCCAACTTGGTTAAAATCGCGCCGGTAATATCGATGGCATCCGCGAACGATTTCGTCAACGTCGCCGCTTCTTGACCGGTCATCGCGTCCACCACCAACAACGTTTCGTCCGCTTGCGTGCTCACTTTGGTCGCGATCAACTCGTTCATCAACTCATCGTCAATGTTCAATCTGCCCGCTGTATCGACGATGACCACGTCAATATCGCCTCTTTTCTTTGCGTCTTCCACGCCGTTTTTGGCAATCTCTGGTGGCGATGCGTCCGCGCCTTCGTCGTACACCGGTACGTTCAAATCGTTCCCCAATTTTTTCAACTGGTCGATCGCCGCCGGTCTGTATACATCCGTAGCTACTAACAAACACGTCTTATTTTGCTTCTTCAAACTCAACGCTAACTTCCCACACGCCGTCGTCTTCCCGACGCCTTGTAAACCGGCCATTAAAATAACCGTCGGTCCGTTCCCTTCTTCGCGAAAGTTGATCCCTTCCGCGCCGACGCCGCCCATTAAGGCGCACAACTCGTCCGCAACTAATTTCACGAGTTCCTGGCTCGGTTCCACGCCTTTGGTCACTTTCACGCCCGGTGCTCTCTCTTCCACTCGTTTTATAAATCTTCTCACGACTGGTAAACTCACGTCTGCTTCTAACAAGGCTCTTCTCACGTCTTTCAAAGGCGCTTTGATATTTTCTGGAGATAAATCAGCCACGCCTTTCATCTTCGCCCACGCTTGGTCCAACGTGCTCGATAAATTGTTGAACGCGTCCGCTCGGACAATCACGGACTCAGATCTGTCCCGTCTGCTACCGTTCTTATCGTATTTCCTTCTTCCGAACGACGACGACGTAAACGCCGACGATGAAGATAAAAACGTCGACTTTGTCCCGCTCCTCGACGGGGAAAAACCCATTCTTCGATTGCCCTTCGACGACGCGCCGCTCCTCATCACGCTCGAGAAACCAGCACGTGCGCTCGTCGTCGTCGTCGTCGTCGTCGTCGTCATCTTTTCGCGACTTTTATTTCAGAGAGAGAGAGAGCGAGAGCGCGCGCGCGCTTTAATAATAACTCGAGAGCGCAGAAGAGAAAGTCGATTGTTGTTTATCTTTCTCTCAACAATATCTTCTTCTTTGTCTTCTTCTTCTTCTTCTTCTAAAAATCTCTTTGAGTTGTTTATTTAGGGTTACAAAATATTTTTTTTTGTTTTTCTTCGAAAAGTTCTTCTTCCGACAGAAAAAAAAAGGCGAGAAGAAGTCGAAAAGATGGAGGTGGAAGAGGAGCATCCGCTCTTACAGCGGATGCGCCGCGCGGCGGAGAAACTGTGCAATCATCACGGCGACGATTCAGACGACGACGCGGAGAAACTCGCGTCCACATTGAGAAGCGCGCGCGAGATTTTTACGACGGCGGCGACGATTCAGACGACGACGACGACGACGGAAGTGAACGCGAAGGATTGCGTGCGAGTGCGTTGGTCTCCTTTTTCTTTTTTGGCGGCTTCGGTTTTCGCGCGAGCGCGTGTGTTTCCGCGTTCAGTCGTCGCGCGCGGGCACTGACGCCGTTTTACGCTCCGACCTCTCTGTTTCCGTGCAGGTGTACTTGCAACACGCGCAAAGTTTCCAGTCTTTGTTGGAGATATGGGACGCGCATCATTTGAACAATGCGCAGAAAGTAGGCGTACCGTTATTGTTATTGATTGCAACGCTCTTGCGAGTGAAAGAAGAAGAATGTGATGATGATGATAATGCAATCGAAGAAGAAGAAGAAAAAGAAGAAGAAGAAGCGACGAAAAATAAAGATAAGGACAGAAGAAAAAGTGCGACTGGAGCATCAACTAGGACGACGGCAACAACATCGACGAGCGTCAGTCGATTGGCATTGGACGGTTTAGCGAGAAATATAATCTCCAGACGGATGCGGCAAATGTATTCGCACATAGCGTCTGGGGTTAGGATTCGGGTTATCGCTGCGTTCGATGTGTTGACCGCGATTGTTCAACGCGATGACGATGGGAGTTTAGCCGGAGAGACGTTTAGACAGTTTGATTGGACGTTGCAGGTTTTGCAAAAAGTCGCGACGCCGAGAATCGATAATAATAGCTCCAGGAAAAAGAAAAAGAATAACAAGACGGATGATAATAACGATGAAGATGATTACGACGAGAATAACGATGGCAGAAAGAGTAATAACAAAAAAAACGCGCACCTCTCGTTGTTTCGGGAAGAGCGCGCGAAGATAAACCAAGCCGCGAAAGCGTCGAGGAAGAACATTGAAAAGGCGTCAAACAGATTCGCGTTTGCGCAGTTTTATCTTTCATTTTTAGAATCGAACGACGAAAGCGTCGTGCGCTCAGCGGCAACAAATCGTAACGTCATGTATCTATTTGTAAGGAACGTATCAAAAGACGACTCGGAGACGCAGTGCCGGTTTCTGTCTGTGCTTTGGAAGAGTGTGTTGAATATAAACGTGAGTGTGATTAAGACGCCGTTGAAGATCAAGCTCGCGACGTTCACAGATATACTCTTGGAGCAGTTGGCAACGATGGCTGCTTTGAACGATTGTGTCGAAAATGTTGAATTGAATGAGAACAAAAAAAGAAAATCCTTGTTCCTTGATACGACCGTTACGAAAATGGCTGTCGATATTTTAAGAGAAGTTTGCGTGAATCCGCGACACGGCATTTCTCCTTCTCAAGTCAGCGCGGGAGACACAATATCTCGACTCTTGATGAAATTGCGTCCGGCGGAGTGCGATGCGCACTTATCTGTTCTCTCAGACGCGTGCTCTGCGCATCCACGACTGGCTGCAAAATACATCACCCACTTCTCTTCCGATTTACAACCAAAAAATACGGAGAAGTGGTTGTCGACGATTCGCATGCTGGGAGATTTGATTCAGACTGCCGCAGAATACGGTGAGACGACGGCGGGAGATTTTAGTGATGGTATCACGAACTACGAAGGGAATGATGACGACGACGATGATGAAAAAATCGAATTGAACGCCAGACGCTGGGCAACGAGCGCGTTGCCTTCATCATTAACAAAATCGATATTCGTGAAATCACTCGGGCATAAAAGCATAGTCGTGCGCCAGGCTGCATTGCAGTTTCTCGCAAAATGTTTGCGCGCGACCAAAAAACGATTAGATTTAGCCGAAAGGAGCGCGATTGCAAACCAAATCAAGCAGCGCAAAAAGTTCAGCAATAGTAACAAAAATACATACAAAGGCGTTTATCAAGGCCATGCGCTCGCGAGGAAGCGGGAGATATTGCGCCGCGCCAGAGGCGTAGCATCGGCGGATGTTTTCCCAGACATCTCGGTGCTCATACAAATTGTCATGAAAGGGGGAATGCACGTTCCAGAGCAATTAAACGAGAAAATGGATACCGATGAAAAAAACAGAGACTGGGAGTCTGGTAACGAAGACAACGAGGACGAAGTGTCCGAGTTCAGTCAATTCTCAAAGCTTTTGGCTTTGGAAGCCTTGGCGGAGCGCGTTGCGCTCTCACCTTTAGATACTGTGAATTTTGTTGACGTCGCGAAAATTCTGCCAAATTCTCCACAAGGGCTATTTCACAACACTCGTGAAAGTATCGCTGCCGTTTCTGTCGCACGGAATACGTGCACGGCGTCCTCAACGCCGTCCAAGAACACTCTCGTCGCGGTGTTCAAATGTTACGCGTTTGCGGTGACGAAAGATATTCCGGAAATTAAATCTGATGAAAGTGACGATAGTCGTTTACTATCCGAAAATCTCAAGATGCTCTTCAAACAGAGCATTATTGAATCGAACACGCTTGAAGAAAGTTCAAGGACCGACAGAAGTACAAAATGTGCGTTCGAACGAGAAGCTGAGACGTACGCGCATGGCTTTGCTAAATGTTGTCGTGCGTCGACTTCACTCGACTTGACTTCAACACTTGCAGATTTCTTAGCAGACGCAATCGTCTCGGCATCGAAACGAACAAATCTCGACGTAGTCATGGAAGAAGAAATGACGCGTCCAAGTCGGTTCAATCCAGTTGAACGCGAAGGAAACATCACTTCTGTGCTCTCGCCTCTCTCCGTGGTTGTCTTTGAAAATGCCTTGAAAGTTTTGAAGAGCGTAAAAAAATCAAAAGAAGAAATTGGTGTCGTTCGAGAATTTGCAGCTTCGCTCGTTCTCCCTAGTTTGCTTCGCACGACCGATTTCTGGACGCACGCGGTGGCATTAAGCAAAATAGGTGTACATAACTTTGCGACATCGAAATATGAGAAGAAAGTGATGAAGACTATAGATGATGTTTTGTGCAAAGAGCGACAAATATTTCTGAGCGATCCCAAGAATACGAAGGGCTTTACGATCGAAAACATAGAAGAGGATGCCGTCGAGATCGTTGGTGCCTTAGATGCACAATATAAGGCGAACATGTATTCGCTCTTTTTGCAAAATTACGTTCATGAGGCGAAAGTTTTCACGAAACTGTTCGAAGAAGTGCTTCGAAAGATCAACGAGATGAGCCGATCCAGTCGCGGTGCTCTTTTAAGTGCGGTATCATTCAGTGTTGCGAAAGAATTGTCGCGGACGAAGAAGGACTGTTTCGATGTCGAGAGCCAATCGAAAATTGCATCTGCATTGGCGAAAGCCATTGAGGACACGGAGCTAAAATTTGGCATCGTGCAGTCAGCTTCCCGAAAATGTCTGGTAGATGCGTTTCTGATGCACTCTGAAAATGAGTCCTTGGTCGTATTTGCAAAATTTGCATCAGAAGATGCTCAAATTGATGCGATCTTAAAATATAGGAGCTCTAAAAACTTCGTGTTAATGGCTTCCATGTCCGATATTTCTTTGAGCTCACGGAGCGTTTCTTTTGATGGGAAATCAAGGGTTATCGCGCTTCTTCTCGACGTAATATTGGAAGATACTGATGGCTTTCAAAACACGATTCCAATCCTGTGGGTTCTTGCGCGCGTGTTTGAAAGAAACTCATCGGAGCATGAAACCAATATCGCAGCTCCGTATTCTTCGGGCGCTCTTCGAGCGTTGGAGAAAATTTTGAAAGGGGATAGACATGAGAAACGCGAAGTTGTGCTCGCGGAAGCTGCGTTTGTCTCGGCTCTCGTGAATTCGAACGCTGGAGAGATATGTGCGGCAACATTTTTGTTGCATTGCAACTTCAAAGAAGATGGAGCCGTGTTCGAAAAGGGTGCCTCGGGCGCTATGCGGAAATGCGCGGAGTACGCAGCCATTCGAGACATCGTAAATGTAAATATAAGTGATGGAACACAGTTCTTGAGTAATATTGCGTCGTTAGTTATTAAACAAATGAATCCAACAACCCATGGAAATATGGTTTGCTCTGCTCGGGCTCTTCAAATTGAACTGAACGGCAACATCGAGAAACAGAGGAAGAGTTTTGAAGAGAAGCTTTCCAATGCTTTTACGAATGCATATCTTAATGAGACGTTCGAAAAAGAATGCGTTGAGAATATTACAATGGCTTTCAAAGTATGCTTTGACGTGAATTGTCCCCGAGAGTATCGCATAAGATGCGTTGGTTTTATTTTGAGAAAATTGACACTTCTAGCGGGATCGGCGTCAAATACGGGGAAAACGGTCGAAAAACTTCTGGCGAACAAGATTAAGGAAGAGCTCTCATTGGTGGAAAAGCGCTGTAGTACAGATGATGTTACTCATACCAACGCGTTCACTTTTGCGTTGAAGGAGAATTTTATTATCAGCAACGAAGACGATGTGATTGAATTAGTCAATGCCGCACGAATGTTTGTCTTCTCCTCGTTCACGAACAAGTTCAAGAATACGCGTAGGCTGGACGCATGCGCCAAAATCATCGCAGCACTTACGCCAAAAAGTGCAAAGGCGATGAATAAGAGATATAAACTGCGCGAAACATTTGAAGCATTTGCAACGTCGTGCTTCGATTGCGTATGCCAGAATGAAAAATTTGAGTACGTATTTGTATCGCGAGAAGAGTTGGAAGAAAACGAAACAACGAGTGGACTTTTGGATTCTCTCCCGCAGAATCCGTCCTCGATGCATTTTGTTCGCGAGTACGTGGACGAACGTTCGGAGGAACTCTCTTCTTTGTCATCCTTCTCGCTGCAAAATCAAACGCAACCCGTAGAATTGAAGCGAGCATTTGCAAAAGTCCTGCATGCATCTCTCGAGCTGAAGCATCGCGTGTACAACGACACACAACAAACAGAACCAGATGCCTGGGCGACAGAAAAGGCAGTCAACGTTTTACCTCTTTTGCTCAAAGGGTATAATGCGTCGTCATCTGCTTTGGATTCACTCATTATGAGAACTATCGTAACGCTCGATGCGCTTTCTGGACAGGACGTTCTTAAAAAGAGCGGCTTTGTGTTTGGAAGCGCAGCTGAAAAGTTTTTCGAAAGCGATGCGTGGATTAGACTCATATTCAACGACCACGATGACAAAAACGACAAAAATAACACTGATATCAAAATGTTACTGAAAGAACGCGTCAGTAATGCAATAGGTACATCACTTTTAGATTGCAAACGATGTGCGATGACGGCGACTGCTTTTCCTCAAAGACGAAAGCTTTTCTTCTGGGAAGATGATGAAAGGGAAGAATTAGTGCTCACCACTGGGAACAAAATTTTCAATTGTTTGTCGTACGATCCTTCCTGGATACTTCCACTGACACTGAGAAACCTCGAAACAGAATCGCTCTCGCCGAGAGAGTACGCGCGTTCAGGCATTCTTTCCATCGTAATATCGGCACTTTCCTCCACCGATATCAATTTTCGCCGTCTCGCAAGGGCAATACTATTTACCATGGATAAAATAGTGACTCGAATAGTCACCGGAAAAACCGAAGATGGAAAGGAGATGGATTTAACCGATGTGATGTTGGCGCGAGCGTCGTTTCGAGAACGAACGCAAGTCCTGTCCATTTTACGATGGATTCGAAACTCGAACGACATTTGGAATAATGACGTCTTCGCGCGCGACGACGAAGAAAAAATGGATATGCAAAAGAAGTGTCAACACGCAGAAGATGTCATATGGCCAACCACGGCGGCAGTGTTTGCGGCCGAAGCCATGTGGCTCGCCTGTCGACCCGAATCTGAATTCTTCGTCGTTGCCAACAAGCAAGTCTTAAAGCGCATGTCCATCGACCTCGATCGTTTGCCCATGTTTCTCCCACTAATAAACGCCGGAGATGTCGATGCTAAAGCCAAACGAACCTGGGCGCTTCGTCAACTCAACTCATCCTTCCACTCTTTGAGCGATAAAGACAACTTATCCTCTCGGGTGTTTCGAAAACAGTTTGTGTTTGAAATTTTGAGTTCACAAACGTGCTCGCACGCGCTCGCAGACAGCAATACGCGGTTGAGAACCATGCGATTGATTAAGAATGTTTGTGAAAACGGGAGTGATTCCTTCTTGTTCGAGATTGTCGAACATGTGAGCTTTATTGCGTTTTTGACGAGACGTATTGAAGAAAGTGTAGATCCGCGATTGTCGATTTCCTCGTCGCAGGATTTATCCGTCGAGCATCGAAGCCACGCGGCTGTGCTCTCCGTCAAGATTCTGAAAGATTTAGCAGAAGGACCCGATGCGTTCGTGTTTGCCGCGCGCGATTTTGTGGACGCGGTGCGACGTGTGAGAAGCGCGATTTTACCTCAATTGGAATCCAGTGGTAGTTGTGCCACCACTGATTATCTCGTCGCGAGGAACTGTTTCAAAGCTTACATCGAGCTCCACGCTGTCGTGTCAAAGCGTTTGGAAAAGCGGCGCAAATTGAATAGTCAACTTGCCACGCTAACTGAAATGTGCCGCCTGCTCGTTGTCATGAATAACACTAAAAACACTAATAATAATAACAACAACAACAACAATGATTATGATGACTCTTCGTCGGTCGTAAAGAATACATTTGCTGAAATTCTCGAAATTTCGAGCTTTGATTTTTCGTGTTTGTCAGTAAGCGACGACGATACTGAGGAAAAAGAGAATGAAGCAGAAATGAAAACAGTTGAAGCTGCAGCTAGGTCGATTGCTTCTTCAGTCTCTCGCCTCGCTGGTTGGTTGAATGAACACTTTTCCACGAACGACGAACCGAAATTCGCCTCTCGGTTTCTTTGCCGGACGCTTTTAAACGCACCGGATGTGTTGTTAGATGTACTTTTTACTTCATCGGACGTGCAAACGTTTGCGAAGATCATCGCGAGCGACTGTGACCACCGGAGAAAAAGCGAAGTGAATGCGGCTTTGGTATTGCTCTTAGATTTCCTTTTGGATGAAAACGCGGCGGAAGCGGCAAAGATAAAAAATACAATCGAAGATTTGATGCTCTCCAATACTCAAAACGAAGGCAACGAGGTGCTTATGGAGGCGAAGTTGCGTGAGGTGTTCTTCTTCTCTTCTTCCTCTTCTTCTATCTTCATGAAGAAGGAGAACAAGGAGACTACGACGGTGCCGACGAAACCGTGTTCAACACCAATCCCAAAAACAAAAACGAGAAAGAGAAAGCAAATGCCTGGAGGTGGAGCGAAAAGCAGACGCGCTGAAAAACGCGCGGCAAAGAACAGAGCTGGTAACGAATGAATAGTTTTAGGAAGTACATTTAATTAAATCAGTCGTAAGGATTGATTATAGTCAAAACATTTTATATATCTATCTGCTAAAATTCAATGATGTTATCATGTTATATTTATATGGTTGTTATTGATGATGTTGTTGTGGTGCAAAGCGGCTTTTAAATTTTGGTTGTTATATCGTTGTTTTCCTCTCTAACTCTTTATACTTCGACAACCTTGGCGACAATTTGGTCCGCGATGGCTTGGCCTTGGGTTTCAACTTGCGCCTTGGAGTTCTCTCTTTCCGCATCAATCGTTTTCATCGCATCCGCAATTTGACGATCGACGTCAGCCTTCGCTCTCTCAGCTTCCGCAGCAATCTTCGCGTCCATCTCCGTCTTCAACGCGGCAACATCTCTGCCGACGGCAGCTCTCGCATCACCGATGATTTGGTCCTTCTCCGCGATCAACTTGTCAACCTCTTCGGTGTTACCGCCAACAGCGGATAATTGGGATCGGATCAATTCATCTCTGTCGTCCAACGCTTTCCCGACTGGGCCAAACATCGTCTTGTCCAAGATAAACATCAACGCCAAAAACTCCGCCGCGATGATCGGCAAAGTCAAGTTGAAGTCGAACAACTTACCCGCTTCGGCGTGCGCCGGCATGGTCATGACTAAGTTGGTCAAGACAACCGGGGCGGCAACCTTCGCGGATTCAAATTTTTGCTTGAGAGAAGCTTGCGCCTGTTGTTTGAAGAGTGGGGTGTACAAAGGGTCAGTTTAGTTCGTGTGGTGACATTTTCAAAATTTCGTTTTGTCTCAAAAATCCCACTAAAAGGTCCAAAAAAAAACAGTGGGTGCTATCTTATCGAAAAAAACGCAAAGCCTTCCTCCCCCGATCTTCCTCGGCGGAGAAGATTAGCCGAAGAGGAGGAGAGAGATATCCAACGACCAAGGTCCACGCGAACGCAGACGAGACGTTATCTGCGCGCATTCGCGCGCAGCAACGCTCCAACCGCACGCGTTTGGACATTTTTATCGTCTTTCCCCCCTTCCTACGACTCCACACGCGATTGCGCGCGACACATTTTATCTCTCCGATTCCCCGACACGGGACAAAAAAGGAAACAAAGGGAGAGTAATCCCATCCGCGAACGCGAACGCGCGCAAAAAAAGTAAAACGCATTCGAAATCCCACGACGTACCGGCTGCGCGACTCTCTTCGCGGGCGTTTTTCTGCTCACGGACGCGACAGAGACGCATCTGTTCGTGATTTGGGCGATCGCGGACATTATTATTTTATGGGTGGTGGTACGTTTGCGCGTTGAGTGTTCGAGCGTGCGGAATGTGAGGAGAATGTGGCTTTTGGACCCAAAGGGTGGTGGTGGTGGTCTTGGTGAAGACGACTTCTAGACTTTTGGACTTTTGTGAGCGCTTCTTCTTTTTTTTGCCTTTCTTTTTGTCTTGGTCGGTTTTGTGGGAAGAAGAAGAAATCTCTTCTTCTTCTTCTTCTTCTTCAAAGCCTCCTCCTCCTCCTCGTTTTTTTTTGTTTTTTTTTGACGTCGTTATGAAGCGCTTTTTGATAGAGCTCCTCCTTTTTGGGCTTTTTTTTTCCTCACTTTTGTCACGGGAAAAACGTGAGAAAAATACGCGCGCGCGAATACGTGCACGAGAAGAAGAAGAAGAAGAAGAAGAAGAAGAAGAAGAAGACGCGCGGGGATTCTTTTCCTCGACGGACAACAACAACAACAACAACAACAA
>MDTG01052638.1_pt1 | contig 15493 bp, 17 predicted proteins | sample 811421 | NCBI WGS metagenome assembly MDTG01 (sample SAMN05326645, study PRJNA326480) | marine metagenome | isolation source: seawater | place: Pacific Ocean: South East | collected 2011
GATGTTGCATGTGGAAATGCCTCTTTTTTATATCACCTCAAAAGTAAATATAAAAATAACAAATTTTTTGGATTAGATAATCATAAAGAATTAATAAGCTTTAATAAGAAAAATAAATTATTAGAAGGCATAACATTTATTAGCAAAAATTGTAGTACTAAATTTTCTAATAAAAATTTTGACCTAATAACAATGCTTGGAACAATGAATGTTATTAAAGATCAAAAAAAAATTATCAATAATTTATTAAATCAATTAAACAAAAACGGATTATTAATTTTTAACGTATATTTAAACAAACATAATATTGACGTCGACGTTAATTATACCCAACACCTTAAAAATAATCTTAAAGTAAAAAATGCAATCTATATAAAATCCTATCAAGATATAAAAAAATTTATCACAGGGAAAAAAATCTCAAAAATTGATATTATTGAAAATGAATACCCCTATAAGATTGATAAAACAGAAGGTGTAAATATGTATACACTTAAGATAGGCAATAAAAATAGAAGATCAAATAATCTCAATATGATTTATGATCAATTTTTGTGTATTATTAAAAAATAAAGATTTAATATTTAAAAAATAAAATAATGAATTGTTTATTTTGTCAAAAAAATAGCTTTAAAATAGCATTTAAATATTTCAAGCCAATTAAGGGTGAGGTTAAGATTGATTTAAAAGGAAAACCTTATAGGAGACAGTACATTCTGTGTACTTTTTGTGGCCATTTTCTTTCACAATATAAATTTAATTTAAGAAATATTTATTCTGAAGAATATATGGAAAACACTTATGGAGAAAGAATTCTTAAAACATTTAATAAAATCATTAATTTGCCTAAAGGGAAATCTGATAACGAAAAAAGAATAAAAAGAATTGAAAAGTTTGTTAAAAAAAATATTAAAAAAAAAAAAATTAACTTATTAGATATAGGATCAGGGCTGGGTATTTTTCCATACTCAGTTAAGAAGATAGGCTGGAATTGTCTTGCCTTAGATCCTGATAGAAGAGCAGCAAAACATATAAATAAAAATTTAGGAATTAAAACACTAAATAAAGATTTTTTAAAAATAAATAAAATTGAAAATAATAACTTTGATGTAATTACTTTAAATAAAGTTTTAGAACATGTTGAAAAACCAATTGCAATGTTGAGCAAGGTAAACCAATTTTTAAGTAAAAAAAGTATAGTCTATATTGAGGTACCAGATGGATCAGAAGCCTCAAAATTTGGAAAAGAAAGAGAAGAGTTTACAATAGATCATATACACGTCTTTAGTTTAAAATCTTTGTCTCTAATGGCCAAAAAAGCTCAATTTAAGGTTTTAAAAATTAAAAAAATTAAAGAACCAAGCACCAAGTATACTCTTTTTGCTTTTCTAGAAAAAATATAACTTCTAGTTACCTATAAATGAAAAAAATAAATATAGTTCTCTATTTTAACAATTTAAGAGGAATTAGTGTTTTAAATTATATTTTTAACAAAAGGATAATAAATATAAGTCTTATAGTTCTATCTAAAAAAAACTTAAATAAAAATATTATTAAGGAAATTTCGAAAAAAAAAATTCCATATAAGATTACAACCAATGTAAATGCAAAGAATAATTTAAATTTCATAAAAAAAATGATATTGATTTAAATGTAATATGTGGTTTTCCATATATTTTTAAGAATGATCTGATAAAAGCTACCAAGTTTGGAACAATAAATTTGCATGCTGGAAAATTACCAGAGTATAGAGGTGGCTCACCTCTAAATTGGCAAATTATAAATAATGAAAAATATATTGGTATAAGTGTAATTAAAATTGATAATAAAATTGATACTGGAGAAATAATTAATAATTACAAATTTTTACTGAAAAAAAAATTTAATATAAAGGATGTACACAATATTGTAAATAATGTTTTCCCTACTTTAGTTTTTCAGGCAATAAAAAATATATGTATAAAAAAAATTAAAATTTTTAAGAAACAAAATAATAAAAAAGCTAAGTATTATAATCAGCGAAAACCATCAGATGGTAGAATTGAATGGTATAAAAAAAATAGTATTGAAATATTTAACTTAATTAGAGCAATTTCAAAGCCTTATCCAGGCGCTTATACATTCAATTTAAAAAAGAAAAAAATCAAAATATTTAAAGCAAATGTTTTCTATGGAAATTTAAAAAATCTTAAAACTGGTGAAGTAAAAAAAGTTAAAGATTGTACATTTGTAAAATGTAAGAAAGGCTTTATTCAAATTATCTCATCCTCAAGTAAATTTAAAAATAGAGAAATATTAATTTAATATATATAAATGTAGACTATATAATATGATTTAATGATTAAAAAGTTAACTCAGAAAGCATAAATTGCTAGCTATTATTCAGGCAAGATTTAATTCTAGAAGATTTAGAGGCAAGATTCTTTATCCCATACATGATAAACCTATTATTCTTCATGTTATTTCAAAAGTTAAAAAAGCCAAAGGTATAAAAAAAGTAATTGTTGCAACTTCAAAAAATAAAACTGACGACATATTAGTTGAGCTATTAAAAAAAAATCGAATTACATATTTTAGAGGAGAACTCAATAACGTTGCAAAAAGATCACTTAATGCAGCAAAAAAATTTAACAGTAAATATTTTGTAAGAATTAGTGCTGATAGTCCGTTGATAGATTTTAGAATTATTGACCTAGCAATCAATAATTTAAAAAAAGACAAATATAAAAATTATGATATTATTACCAATACATTCCCCAGAACTTTTCCTAAAGGACAGTCTGTTGAAATAATAAAAACCATAATTTTAGATAAGTATCTAGATAAAATGAATAAATTAGATTTGGAACATATAACTAGATATTTTTATAGGAATTCAAAAAAATTCTTAATTAAAAACTTTAAAATAAATTCAAAAAAATCTTTTATTAAGCTCGCTGTTGATACAAAAAGTGATTTGAGAAGAATTATAAATAAAATAAAAAAAGATGAATTTAAAAATTTTTCAATAATAAAATGAAAATTATAGCTGCGATAATTGGAACAGGTGTTGGTCTTAAGCATTTAGAGGCAATAGATAATTACAAAAATTCATTAGTAAAAATAATCTGTGAAAAGGATAAGACTAAAATAAAATTTCTAAAAAAAAAAATTTCCTCAAATTGAAATTGTGGATAATGAAGATAAAATTTTTCTAGATAAAGAGATAAATCTTGTGTCAATTGCCAGTTATGATAATTACCATTTTTCACAAATTGTTAAATGTATTAAAAATAAAAAAAATATTATTGTTGAAAAACCTATGTGCCTAAAAATTTCAGAATTAAAAAAAATTAATAAGCTTTTAATAAATAAGAATATTAAAATTCTTTCCAATTTACCGTTAAGAGTAAATTCTTTTTTTTTAAATTTGAAAAAGAAAATACCCAAAAATATGATTTATTATATGGAAGCTGATTATATCTGGGGTAGACCAAATAAGCTTCTGGACTGGAGGTCTAAGATAAAAGATTATTCAATAACTTTGGGTGCTGGCATTCATGTAATTGATCTTGTTATGTGGTTATTGAATTCTAGACCAATATCAGTCCAATCTTTTGGAAATAATCTAGGTACAAGAAAAACAACTTTTAAAAAAAAAAGCTTTGCTTTATTTGTTTTTGAATTTCCCAATGAATTAATTGTTAAGATTACTGCTAATGCCGCTAGTATATACAATCATTTTCATGAGTTAAAAATTTTTACAAAAAATGAAACCATTACTCATTGTTTTGCGGGAACACATCATTTTATAAAAAAAAAATAATAAAATTTCTTGTAATAAAATAAATGCCAAATACCCTGATAAGAAAAATCGAAAGAAATTAATAAAAAATTTTATTGATAACTTACTTGATAAGTCAATCAAACCGATAATATCATTTAAAGAACAATCGGATTTGATGAGTGTTTGTTTTGCAGCTGACAAATCTATGAACTTAAACAAAAGAATTAAAATTAATTATTAATGAAAAATATAAAATTTTCTAAGCATAATTTTACTCAACAGGATTTAAATCTGGTGAGTAGTATAATTAAAAGTGGATGGCTCACACATGGCAAGTATACAAATTTATTTGAAAAAGAGGTTTCAAAATATACTGGTTCAAAATATTGTATTACTGTTTCTAGCTGTACTGCAGGACTTCATCTATCATGTCTTGCTGCTGGTTTTAAAAAAGGAGATGAAATAATAGTACCAGCAATGACACATACAGCTACGGCTCACGCTGTTGAATATACTGGAGCTAAGGCTGTTTTTGCAGATATAGAACCACTGACAGGAAATTTAAACCTAAGCTTAATTAAAAAAAGAGTAACAAAAAAAACAAAAGGGATAATTCTAGTTCATATGGCAGGACTACCATGTAATTTATCAGAGATTGTTACTTTTTGTAAAAAAAAAAAGATCATTCTTTTGGAAGATTGTGCGCATTCTTTAGGAACTAAATATAAATCAAAACATGTAGGAAATTTTGGCATGTCAGGAAGCTTCTCTTTTTACCCAACTAAACAACTTACAACTGGAGAGGGGGGAGTTGTTGTAACAAATGACCCAATCTTTTTTAAAAAGATAAAAACATTAAAAGCTTTTGGAATAGACAAAGATATAACAGAGAGAAAAAAACCTGGTGAATATGATGTTAAGTTTCTTGGTTATAATTACCGAATGACTGATTTTCAAGCTGCGCTTGGATATCAACAAATTAAAAACTATAAAGAAAATTTGAAAAAAAGAATACAAATAGCCAAAAGATATATTAAAAATTTTTCTGGTTTTAAAAAAGAAATACTTTTTCCAAAATTTTCAAAAAATAATTCATATTTTATTTTTCAAGTTTTTTTTAAAAATAAAAGAGATGAAATATTAAATATTTTAAAATCTGAAAATATCGGTGTAAGCATACATTATGCAACTCCTTTACCAAAGATGACTTACTATAAAAAAAGGTATAACTACAAACGAAATTCATTCCTTAACGCTGATATATATGGTAATTCAAATATATCCTTGCCTGTTTACCCTGAGCTTAAGATGAAAGAGGTAGATTTTATTTGCGATACCATTATAAAGTTTTTTAAAAATGAAAAGTAAAAAAATTCTTTTAGTTGGTGGATGTGGTTTTATAGGTCATAATTTAGCTTTACTATTAAAAAAAAAATCTCATGAAGTTTTTGTTGTAGATAGTTTGGGTGTAAATAATATTCTTACCTTTACAGATAGTGATATTAAAAATAAAAAACTTTATACTTCAATTTTAAATAACAGAATTGATCTTCTTAATAGTAATAATATTAGTTTAGCCATACAAGACGCAAGAGATTATCATGCCATATCACGTTTATATGAAAAAATTAATCCAGATATAATTATTCATCTAGCAGCAGTTTCTCACGCAAATAAATCAAATAAAGATCCTCACTCAACGTTTGACCACAGTCTTCGTACTTTAGAGAACACCTTAGATTTTGCAAAAACAAAAAAAACACATGTGATTTACATGTCATCAAGTATGGTTTATGGAAATTTTAAGAGTGGAGAAGTTGATGAAAAATCAAATTGTGAACCAATTGGAATTTATGGAAGTTTAAAACTATCTGGTGAGCATATAATAAAAGCCTACAAACAAGTTTTTGGTGTACCATATTCAATTATTAGACCTTCTGCTTTATATGGTGAAAGATGTGTAAGCAGAAGAGTGGGTCAAATATTTATTGAAAATGCTATTCAGGCTATGGATATTACAATAAATGGAAGTGGTGAAGAAAAATTAGATTTCACATATATTGAGGATCTTATTACAGGAATAGCTCTTTGTTGTGAAAATGAAAATGCAAAAAATGAAATTTTTAATATTACTTTTGGTCATGCAAGAAAAATAAATGAGTTGTTGGAAGTTTTAAAAAGTGAATTTCCTGAAATTAAAACTATTTATAATAAAAAAGAGGAGTTTGTACCAGAAAGAGGAACTCTAAATAACGATAAGGCAAAAAATCTTTTAGGCTTTGTGCCAAGTTATTCTATAGAAACGGGATATCTCAAATATATATCTTGGTATAAAAGTTTTTGGAATTCATTAAAATAGTGAAAAGAAATAGATTTAATCCATCGAAAGAAATTTTTATAATTGCAGAAGCTGGCAATAATCACGAAGGAAACTTAAGTGTAGCTAAAAAATTAGTTATTCAAGCAGCTAAGGCTGGTGCGAATGCAATTAAATTTCAGACATTTAAAACAGAAGATTTCATAGATAGAAACAATACACAAAGATTTAATAAACTTAAGGGATTTGAATTATCATTTAATGATTTTGTGATATTAAAGAAGTTAGCGAATAAAAATGGTCTTTATTTTATATCTACACCATTTGATCTAAGTAGTGCAAAATTTTTATCAAGTAATTCTGATATTATAAAAATTGCCTCAAGTGACAATAATTTTTACTATTTAATAAAAGAAGTTCTTAAATCAAAAAAAAAAATTATAATATCAACAGGGTTAGCTGATGAAAAACAAATAGATAATATTGTTCGTTATGTATCCAAATTGATAGGAAAAAATAATTTTGAAAAAAGAATTAGTCTGTTGCACTGTGTAACAAATTACCCTGTAAACTATGAACAAGCGAATTTAAATTCAATAATTTATTTAAAAAAAAATTTTAAATGTAATATTGGTTACTCTGATCATACTGTCGGACCTGAAGCAAGTTTAGCCGCAGCTTCACTTGGGGCAAAAATAATTGAAAAACATTTTACATTAAGTAAGACCTATTCAAATTTTAGAGATCATGCCTTATCTGCGGACAAAGAAGAGTTAGCTTATATTGTAAGTGGAGTTAGGAAAATCGAAAAAATGATGGGTCAGATTAATAAAAAGATTAGTTTTGAAGAAAAAAAAAATATTACCCTTAGAAGATCTATATTTGCAAAATTAAACATTAAAAAAAATACAAAAATAACTATAGATAAGTTAAGATTCCTAAGATCTGATAGTTTGTTAAGTTATCTGGATGTAGATAGAGTCTTAGGAAAATATAGTAAAAATGATATAAGGCAAAATAGTAGAATTACTAAAAAAGATATCAAATAAATGTGTGGAATATCTGGCTTCATAGGAAAAAGAAAAATTTCTGAGAAAACTATTAAAAGCACCCTTAAATTAATGATATCTAGAGGCCCAAACAATCAAGATTATTATTATAACAAAAATAAAAAAAAATTATAATATATATTTATTAGCATCAAGATTAAGTATTATAGATCTTGACTCAAGATCGAACCAACCTTTCTCATTAGATGATTATGTAATAGTATATAATGGTGAACTTTACAATTATATAGAATTAGCAGAAAATCTAAAAAAGTTAGGTATAGTTTTAAACACAAAATCTGATACCGAAATTTTGTTGAGATACTTTATTTTATATAAAGAGAAATGCTTAGACTTTTTTGAAGGTATGTGGAGTTTTATTATCTATGATAAAAAAAAAGAAAATTTTTTTTTGAGTAGAGATAGATTTGGAGAAAAACCATTTCATATTTTTGAAACTAAAGAAGGATTTTATTTTGGCTCTGAAATATCTTTTATAAAACAGTTATATGGTAAAAAAATTTTAGTTAATCAGAGTAAAATTATTGATTATTTATCTTTAGGATATAAATCTATTTATAAATATCCGGGTTCCTTTTATAAAGGCATTAAATCAGTTCCAGCTTCACACTTTTATTATGGAAAAGTTAAAAAAAAATTTAAGACAAAAAAATACTGGAATTTAAAATATAAGCAAAATAAAAATTTAAGTTTAAATCAGTGTATAAAACTTACAAAAAAAAAATTAATAGACTCAATTGGACTCAGATTAAGAGCCGATGTTCCAGTTGCAGTATGCTTAAGTGGAGGAGTGGACTCAAGTATTATAGCTTCTGTTGCTGTTAAAAAATTTAAAAAAAAAATTCAAACTTTCTCAATTATTGATTCTGATAAAAGATACGATGAAAGAGCAAACATAACTCATAACTTAAATAATATTAAATGTAAGGGTAACTTCATAAAACTAGAAAGAGAAAAAAATCTTAATAGAATATCAAAAATGATTAAATCTCGATCTGAGCCATTTGCAACAACAACCTATTATATTCACTCTCACTTAATGAATGCAGTAAATAAAAAGAAACATAAAGTTTGCTTGCTAGGTACTGCTGCGGATGAATTATTTGCAGGATACTATGATCATTATTTATTACAATTACATGATATTAAAAACGATAAATTGTTATTCAAAAAACATACACTTGATTTTAAAAAACATATTAAAAAATTTATTAGAAATCCTAATTTGCAGAGTACAAACAAATATATTATAAACCCAAATGATACAGATCATATATTTGATGACAGAGATATATTAGAAAAATTTTTATTAAAAAAAACAAAGAAAGATTATATAGAATTAAAACAAACTAAAAGCTTACTGCGAAATAGAATGTTAAATGAACTTTTTAAAGAAATTACTCCCGTAATATTAAATCAAGATGATTTAAATTCAATGTATTATTCTGTTGAAAATAGAAGTCCATTTTTAGATAAAAAGTTAGTTGAATTTGCATTTACAATACCAAGTAAATTTTTAATAAAAGATGGTTTTAATAAATATATTTTAAGAAATGCCTTTAAAAATATTGTTTCACCAAAAATTTTAAAAGATAGAAAGAAAATTGGATTTAATGCTTCTGTTAATACAATCTTTGATTTAAAGAATAAAAATATGAGAAAAATTTTACTTGATAAAAAATCCCCTGTTTTTAAATATGTTAAAAGAGAACAAGTTAAAAAACTACTGGAGAAAGACTATTTTCCCAATTCAATAAGTAAGTTTTTCTTTAATTTTATAAACGCTAAAATATTTCTAGAACAAAATAAATGACAAAATTAAAGTTTTGTAAATCGTGCTTGGTTCCAAACTCAAGAGCAAATATATTTCTTAATGGCAATGGTGAATGTAATGCTTGCATAAACCATAAAAGAAAAACTACAGTAAGTTGGAAAAGTAGATTAAAAGAATTAAAAATTTTAATAAAAAAATCAAAAAAAAAATCAAAAATATTTGATTGCTTAATTCCAGTTTCAGGAGGTAAAGATAGCACTTGGCAAGTTCATCAATGTCTAAAATTGGGACTTAAACCTCTTGCACTTACTTATAAAACGCCAGGCAGAACAAAAATTGGAGATGAAAATCTTAAAAACCTAATTGAATTAGGTGTTGATCATATTGACTGGACTGTTAACCCTAAAGTAGAAGCTAAATTTATGCTGGAAGCTTTCAAGAAAAAGGGCGCAACAGCTATACCAATGCATTTTGCAATTCACAATATTTCTCAAATTATTGCTAAAAATTTTAATATTCCTTTAATAGTATGGGGTGAAAATTCAGCTGATGAATATGGACACACTGACGTTAAGACTTCTGGCTCCAAAATGTCCTCAAACTGGAGAAAATTTTTTGGAGTCTCGAATGGCACAGATATATATGATTGGATTGATAAGAAGATTACAAAAAAAGATTTAGCATCTTATAATGTAAAAAATGCAAATAATTATGAGGTGTTAGAAATATTTTTAGGATATTTTTTAAAATGGGATCCAGCTAAAATTGCCAAATATTCAAAAAAAATTGGTTTTAAAACATTGTTAAAATCTAAAACTGGTTATTACAAATTCGCTGATATAGACTGTGATTTTATATCCATTCACCATTGGCTAAAATGGTACAAATTTGGATTTAATAGAAGTTTTGATAATCTGTCACTTGAAATTAGAAACGGAAGAATTACACGAAAAAAGGCAATTGAAATAATATCAAAGAATCAAAATTTTTTACCAATAAAAGACATTAGTAAATTTTGCAAGTTCACTAATATTTCAAAACAAGAGTTTTTTAAAATTGCAGAAAAATTTAGAAATAAAAAAATTTGGAAAAAAGTAAATAATATATGGATGATCGAAAATTTTTTAATTAAGAATTGGAAATGGAAATAAAATTTTTGCTTAAAAGATATTTATTTAACATCAAGCCACATCATTACAATACTCCTTTCTTTTTTGAGATATGATTTAAACGTTTTCATTTTATCTAATTTAACTAACATCACATAAATTTGCTTATTTTCATTTTTAACAATAGCTGTTTTAAAATTAAAAAATTTTAATCTACCATTTACTGAAGGTGTAGCGTAATAGCCCCAATCTTTTTTTACTACATCATATTGATCTTTAGTTTTTCCACTAATAAAAGTAACACATTCATCTGGCTTTAAATAAACATCAGCAACATGTGATAAAGTAATATTTTTATTATATCCTACTTTAAATTTTCTTTTTTTTTTAAGTAATTTTAATTTCATTTATTTTTAATTTTCATTGAAAGTTACTAAATCTTATAATTCATTTATTTTTTTTTCAAGTTCGTGTAAAAATTTATCAGCCTCTGTAAATACATTGGGAAATTTTTTTAATTTTAAATATGTTTGTTTGTTTGTTAAATAATACACATGTTGATAAGTCATACAGTTCACTCCATTTGAATGACATTTTGCTGAAATTGTGCCAAATGGCATAGAAACAATTAATTTATATTTGTTATAAACTTCTTCAAATCTTAGATATTCAACTGGAATATTGTTTTCTTCAGGAATTTGTGGACCCACATAACCATTTAAATATGTGAAATTTTTATATCTTATCTTTATTTTCTTATTATTTTTTAATCCATTATTTAATAATTTTATCGCTTTTGTATAAACGGTCATAAATTGCCAAAAATGTGCAACAGAAAAAAAATCACCACAAATAAAAGGAAGTTGAGCGGGGCAAAAAAGAATTCCTTCAGATGCATTAGGCTTGTGAATTTTTGGAAGGCTGTAAGCATTATCTATAATGTTTAATTTCATATCTGGAAATAATGAAAATCGATACATATTCCAGGTACCAATTTCCATAAAAAAACCATGTGGAATCATTTTAATATTTTTTGCTCCATATTTTTCATAACTTTTTGCAATTAATATTGTTTGATAGATATTTAGTTCTAAACCAAAATAAGTTATCCATTTATGTTTAGACTTTACCATATAATTGCTTAACCATAAAAACCATTTTGGGAAGTATTCTCCCATTTGGTCTGGCAAAATTATTTTTAATATTTTATTAAAATTATTATCTAATGTATCGGCAATAAAAATATCATTATCATATGTATTTTTATTTGTATTTGTATAAATTGATCTTATCTTTATTTTAATTTTGAAATATAGACGTTTAAATTTTTTTAATCTCAATTTACTTAAAAAATTTGTAATACCTACCATCGAATAAAAAATTTTTATTTTTTCATCTGTTTTTATTTCGTTAGTAAAATATTTATCCTCATCATCAATTAAAAGTTCATCAATATTTTTCTCTCTTACAATTTTAGAATATTGACCAAAATCTCTATCAAGAATAAAGTCTTTTACAAAAGAATCCATCATTGCATCAGTTAATTTTTTATGCACAGGGAAAGTAAGACTATGTTTTTTTAAATCATTCAAAAATCTAGGATCTCCAGACGAAAGTATATTTGCTTTCTCAGCTAAAAGAGCATATTCACCACTAATTACCCACCAAAAGTCAGAGGACATATTAAGATTATGAAGCTTATCCATAAAATTTTTATTTTTAATCTTTATAGAAGGAATTCTTTCTTTTATATTACGGTATAATTTTGCCGGATCGTTATTAAAATAATTCATTAATATCTTCTATTTAGTGGAAATTATAATAGATGTATATCTATATAATTTCTTTATGACTCTAACATTTTTTGAAGTTGTGATAAAAAATAACTCTTATTGATTGTTAGATCTGAAAGATGATTAGATTTTTTAGGGTCAGTCTTATCAGCGATTGCATAGAAATAATCGTGCCCAAGATCAGAAGCTAATGTAAAAAAACAATTATCGTGACAGTTGCCCCTTGCTCTAATTTCTAGCACTTTACTTTTTTGTTTCATCCATAACATGTGAGATAATCCTGACCCATGACTACCAACTAAGATTTCACAATTTAAAATATAGCTTAATTGTTCTTCAATATTAAGTATATCAAAATCTACAATAGTAAATCCATGCTTTTTCAAAATAGGAATAATCTCACTTTCATTTTTTAATTTTCTTCTTGGGGCGTTTTTTCTTGAAATATAAATTCTTTTTGTATTAAGATTAATAGTTTTTTTATCAATCCAATGATTTCTCATCCTCTCTCGAAGTTTTAAAATATGTCCCTTACGAAAATTTCCAGTAGGAGCGATTTCAGGTAATAAAATTGAACGACTAGCAGTTATGATTTCGTCTTTTTGTTGGAAATAAAAATCAAAATTAAAAGCATCAAGAGTTTTTTTAAAATAGTCACTAGTATGATCATTAGGTATTATAATTTTAAATTTAGATACTGAAATTTCATTACTTATTTTGTCAATAAATTCTAATTTTTGTAATACATCAAGATGCCAATGAAAAAAATTGTATGCTGATTTTGAATTAGTAATCAATAAAATATTGTCAAATTTAGTTACTCTTCTAATTTTTGTTAAAAAGAAAAAAAATTTTAAGTATAATTTAAACAACCAAGTAAATCTCACTTTAGTATTAAATTGAAATGAATTAAAAATTAATCCATTTAAAAATCTTGCACACGGTGATACATATAAATCTTTTCTTACTACGGGAAAAACATTTGGTAGATCTCTGATAAATTCTTTTTTAAATAAATATTCATCATTACTATTATAATTAAATGGTTTATTTCTTGTTACATTTTCAGAGGGTAAACTAAACTTTTCAAATAAATTCATTTTATCTTTAAGAATTAATTATTTATTATTTATTTTTTTTATTATAATCCAAAAATTGTTCTTTTTTGTTTTTAGCTAAAATATTTGATTTAATTTTTTGGTATATCTTGAAATATTTTTCAAATAATAAAAAATCATTTTGTTTTTTTTTATTAATATTTTTCAAAACAATATTAATTAAAGTATCAAATGTCTTTACAGAATTAAAATTATACATGAATTTTTCTTTTTTATACAAAATAAAGTTTTTATTACTATAGCTATCGAAGTTTATATGTCCATCTTCATTATATAATTTAAATGTTCTTAATTTTTTTTTAGGAAAATTTGAAAAATAAACTTTAGCTATTATTTTTTTACAACTTAGATAAAAAATAGATTTCTCATAAACTAATCCTTTTTTTGTAACACTTGAGAAAGATTCTATTCTAAAGCTACTTATGTCATTTAAAAAAAAGACAATTATAGATAATATATGTGGTAACCAATCAAGAATTGGACTTTCATGCTCTCTGGCTTTATACAAATTTTGATCATTTCCATAATGAAAAACAATTTTTTTTATTTTTTTATATTTTTTATTTTTAAATAATTTTATGAAATTTTCATTGTAAAGATCTGAATGATTTATATAAAAATTATTATCAAATTTTTTGATTAGATTTTTTAATTTATTAAACTGATAAGTGCTATAAACAACTGGTTTTTCAACGACTATATCTAGATTTAATTTTAAAAAAATATTTAAATAATACCAATGAGTTTTTACAGGTGATGCAATTATTATTAAATTAACTTTTTTTAATAAAGTATTTTTTAAATCTTTTTTTGATATTACGATATTCTTATTTTTATAAAAAATTTTATTTTTACTTTTTCTTAATATTAAAATATCAATATTTTTTTTCTTAAATATTTCAAAATATCTTCGCCCAGCAACTCCAAAACCAACAATAATTATTTTTTTTCTTTTTATCTTTATCACAGTCGTTTTGATATCTTTTTATCTATTCTGTTCGCTATATCAACTGAATGATCTATTTTTCCTGATGCTATTAAAAAATAATTTTTTTCTGGTTCTAATATTGATGAAATTCGACTATCATTTTTATTTTTAAACAAAACTCTCTTACTTATAAAAAAATTATTTGTAAATTTAAACTTAAATTTAGGAAAAAAATAATTTAGATCTTTTTTCATAAGTTTTTTAATTTTTTTAAAAATTTCTAAATAATTTTTTTTATTTATATTTTGAAAAGATTTTGTTAATCTTTGGCTTTCTTTAATAACTGAGTGCTTAACATGATATAATAGATGTTTTTTGTATTTTCCTTTTGGCAGCATTGAAAAAAAAGGACCATCCATGACAGCAAGACCTAATTTATTGATATTTTTAATTTCAATTTCAGCTATTAGTGTGATTTGGTAAAAAACTTTTTTTAAAAATTTTTTCAGGTAGTTGCTTCTAAATAATCTATAATTCAAAGATAAATAAGATGCATCGATTACCACATCTGCAAAAAAAACTTTACTTTTAGTTTTGATATGAAATATATCATTTTTTTTTGTTACCATTATTACTTCCGATTCAGTCAAAATCCTTTTTTTATAGACACTTTTTAATTTTTTATTAATTATTTTAATAATTGCTTCCCAACTATAAATAGGTTCATTAACCTTTATTACACCTTCAATATTTTTTGATTTTTCATTTATCTTAGTAAAAAAATTTTTATTTTTTATAATTTTAAAAGCTAATTTGTTTCTCTTACAAAATTTTAAATAATCTTTAAAATTTACCAATGAGTTAGATTTAGAAATCACATAATAATTCTGAAAGGATTTAATTATTGATGATTTATAAAATTTTATAAATGAATTAGATCCAATTTTAGATTGCTGAGCAGTTTTATCATCTCTTGGATAATGATAGCCTAAATGGACCCTATTAAGGTTATTGGTAGAAGCACCAAGCATAATTCTTTTTTCTTTTTCTAGCAATATACAGTCGTATTTTTTAGATATTAACTTCAAGAAAATAGTTAATCCAAATATACCACTACCAATAATTATTACTTTCATAATTTTATTCTTTTTTTAAAATTAATTTTATATTTAAATTCATTATTTAAATAAATAAAATCATATTTTAATCTTATAAAATTACTTTTATTAATCTAAAAAATCTCTTTTGAATTTTTGGTAACTTCTTAAAAAAATCATAGGTATTGAAATTACAAGCGCTTTAATCAAAGTTTTATTATGATAATGAAATAATTTAAAAAAAGAAAGTTGAAACTTCCTATTTATTCCCAAAAGAATATCTGGTCGATGTGCTAAGTTTAGAATTGTATTTTTATAAATTTTAATTGATTTGCACATTTGGTTTTTGTTAATCCAACCTAATTTATACATTTTTTCGCTAGTAATTGGCCAATCCTGCAGACTCCATTTGTGGAATAGGTGTCTCCAGTTAGAATTGGGTTCACCAATTCTAAAAATTCCCAGACTTCTGTTTAATAATACTGACGGTCCCTTATCCTGCATACAGTAAATAGCATATA
>MDTG01327021.1_pt1 | contig 15493 bp, 16 predicted proteins | sample 811421 | NCBI WGS metagenome assembly MDTG01 (sample SAMN05326645, study PRJNA326480) | marine metagenome | isolation source: seawater | place: Pacific Ocean: South East | collected 2011
AAAACAGCTACTGGTTTCCAGAAGTTATCTAAAAGTGCGATAGAAATTGGAAATATTCCGCTTAAAACTGGTCCGATATTAGGAATTATATTTAATATCATTGCTATTATCGCATTTGACACTACATATTTGACATCTAAAATTGATAAAACTATTAGTGATAATAAACCTACTGATAATGAACTTATTAGCATTGAAAAAGTCCAATTAGTTAATGCAATATTACACTTGTCCAAAATCTTTCTTGATTTATTTCTATACAATTTAGGAACTACAAGTAGTGCACCTTCTTTATATGCTTGCGGTTCAATTGATATCATAAAACTTACGACTAATACAAATATTATTCTTATCAATCCAGACCCGAGGTTCCCAGCTAAATTAATAATGTTTATGAAACTTTCTTGAATTGCTTTGGCAATAGTAGCGCCATCTGGAATTGGAATTACATCATTAACAAGTTTAAATATGTCAATAACATTTTCAGATTCTTCACCATAAAGTAAATCATTAAATTTATTTAGGTTAGAGTTGATTAATATATTGATTCTTGATAATCCATTAGGAATTTCTATTAAAATCTCATTAAATTCTCTTATAAAAGGAGGTAAGACAAGAATAGAAATAGTAAATATAATGAATGATATTCCTACTAGAACAATAAACAAAGAAATAAATCTTGGCAGTTTAAAAATAACTTGAATTTGATTACATAAATTACTAACTACATTTGATATTACTAACGAACAAATTATTAGTAGTATAAAATTCCTTAAAATCCAAAATATTAATAAGCTTATAATTACTACAGCAAACTTAAAATAAAAGGAACGATTCAATTTTAATAGAATGCTTACTTACTTCTTTTCAGAATATCCTAATCCATTTGATTTGGCATAACTATTCGCAAATCGCATAAATCTATCGAAATCAGATTTGGTTTTCCATATATAGGTACCTTCTAAATACATTGGCTCACCATCAACAAATTTAACCTTAACTTCTCTGGTTACAATTTCCCCCTCAGTATCAATCATTCTCATCCCTGTAATTTCACCATCGGAAATTGAAGATAATGCTTGAGGTTTTTCGAATATAAATATTGCTTGTCCAGTTGTCCCGTCATTTCCTCTTGTTAATCTAATTTCTGGAACAACTGGTTCGTCAGTACCTTCATAAAACTGAATTTTTGCTAATTTATCCGCGGCCATAATAATTTCTAAGGTTAATAATTTATTTTAGATAATAAATGCTATATTCGTTAAAATTTATTCGTTCATAAATTCTTTTATTAATTTCAACTTTGATTGCTCGTAAGACAGATCTGTCATATTTATAATTTTTAAATTACTTTTACCTTTTTTTTCATATTCATAGCACTTATCATAATATTCTAATACTGACCTACAAACTGATTCCCAATCTTTATTTTTTATAGATTCTATTGCAATATTTGTTCTTTGTGGTCCGAGTCTTTTCTTTATTCTTGTAACCGCTTCAACAAGATCTTCTGCATCATAAATACTATATGTTTTTATTAATTCCTCTAAACGATTTGATTCGCTTTTTATGATTTCAACTCTTTCTGCTGTTTTCATTATATTAAAAAATTCATGAGGAATTTTACATTTTCCAATATTTGCACTTTCAGCTTCTACAAAAATTTTATTTTGCATTTTAAAGTATTTTAATTTCTCTGCGATCATGTTTTCAAATTGTTCATTTGAAGGTTGCTCTTTCATACCTAATCCGCCAAAAGTACTTCCTCTATGAGACGCTAAATCTTCTAAATCTATAATCTGATAATTATTTTCATTAAGTAAGTTTAATAATTTTGTTTTTCCGGTTCCTGTTTTACCTCCTATAACAACTATTTTCCATTTCTTATTAAAGCTATCTAATGTCCATTTTCTATAGCTTTTATAGCCATACTTTAATGTAATACTTTTTTGATTGTATTTACTTAAAAGCCAAGAGATACTTAGAGATCTCATTCCACCTCTTGCACAGTAGATTTTAAAAATAGGTTCTATTAATTTTGAATTTTGATTTTTTGATTTAAAAATATTTATAGCTTCAAATAGTTGATTTGCTATATCTTCTATTTTGTCGGCTAGAAATTCCAAACCTTGAATTACTGCTTTTTCTCTTCCATAGTTCTTATACACAGTTCCAACTATTGATCTCTCTTCATTATCAAATAACGGTATATTTATAGAATTCGGCATGTTTCCTTTATAATATTCACCTGGACTCCTAACATCGATAAGTGGTCCGTTTAACTTCCTGAATTTCTCTAGTTCTTCTCTTTTGGAGTACATGGATAGTTTTAAAAATTAAATTGATTTATTAGAAATGACAAACAAAGATCAAGAAGACCATTATAAGAGTACATTAAATCTAGTTAATAAATTTGTTGATTCTAATCAACGAAAAAGAATTAAATTATTATCTGTTATTGAATCTGATGTTGATAACTTATTTGCGATAGGTGATAAAATCTTTGAAGATTTTGATCAGGAAGATGATGATTGGGCCGCGGGTTGGATATTACAAGTATTAAAAAAGCATAAACCACTTTTTTTTACCAACAAAAAATATAATAATTGGTTTAATACTTATTCAGATAAAAATATTAACTATGAAGAACTTCAATTGAGTTTACTAGAACAAAAGTTTGAAGATGCTGACAGATTAACTAGTTCATATTTAAGAAAACTTGCAGGAAAGCTTGCTGAAAAACGTGGTTATGTTTTTTACAGTGAGGTTAATAATATGTCTGGAACAGATCTTCAAACAATAGATAGATTATGGAATATTTATTCAAATGGCAAATTTGGGTTCTCAATACAAGCAAATATTCTAAAGTCAGTTGGAAAAAAATATGAATTATTATGGCCTAAAATAGGATGGAAAAAAGATGGGTATTGGACAAGGTATCCTAGTTCATTTAGTTGGTCATTAGACGCTCCAGAAGGGCACATGCCTTTAATTAATCAACTCAGGGGAGTCAGACTAATGGATTCTATTCTTAGACATCCTGCAATTTCATTGAGGCATAATAATATTCTTTGATTAAGAGCTCTTAAATAAGTTAAAATAGAATTTACTTAGAGATAAAGTTATGTCCTTCTTTCGGGGCAAAAATCTTTTTAATTTTATTTTAAGCTTACTCAATAGACCAACAAACTGGTCAAATTTTGAATTAGAATCATCATTACAATTAAACGAATTTGTAGAGTTATTGCTTGAACCATTGGACTCTTCTCAATATAACTATCGCATAAAACTAGGTCTACATGAAGCCTTAATTAATGCGGTAATTCATGGAAATAAATCAGATCCTAATAAATCAATAAGAGTTAGAAGAATCATCACCCCTAACTGGTGTGTTTGGCAGATTCAAGATCAAGGTAATGGTCTAGAAATAAAAAAAAGAACTTATAAATTACCTAGAAAACTTAATTCATTAAATGGACGTGGATTGTATATTATAAACGAATGTTTTGACGATATTAGATGGAGTAATAAAGGTAATCGACTCCAATTAGCTTTAAAAAGATGAATGTTTACTTGGACAAGGTTTGTCTACATTAATTCCTTTTAGCCATTTTATACTTTCTTCTAAATAATTTATAGCATCTTTTTCATTCTCTGATATTAGTAATTGACATAAAGCAGCTGAAATTAGTTCTGCAGATCTATTTACTTTCTTTCCTTTTAGTTTATGCCAATCAACATGATCAATTTTTAATTTATTATTCAGATTTTGAGCAAGTTGAATAATCTCTTCATCCCAGTTATTCATAATAATTAATCATTATTATTTTATTTTATAGCAGACCATACTTTAGTCATAAAAAATGAATTTGATTCGATGTCATTAAAACCTATCTCTTTAATTTTTGAAGTTATGTCTTCTTTAATATAATCACAATAAAATGGTTCATGAAATGATTTATAAAAACTTTCCATTATCTGAATAAAATCAGGAGAATCGTTCACTTGTATTGAATCTGCAAGAACTAATGTTCCAGTTGGTTCAAGAACTCTAAAAAATTCTTTTAAAACATTTTCTCTTACAGTTCTTGGTAATTCATGAAATAAATAGACACAAGTAAGTCCTTGAATACTATTATCTTCAAACGGTAGTTTTTCAGCATTGCCTTTCATTAACTCAATTAAATCACCATCAAGATTTGAAATAAATCTACTAGCCTCCTTTAGATATGACCCAGACAGATCAAGGCCAACAATCTTTTCTTTAGGAAATGCACCTCGTAACTGTTTAAGTGTTCTTCCCGAACCTGTAGCAACATCAAGAATTTTTAAAGAACTTTTTTTTCTATTACTAAAGTTACTTAAACCTTCTTTGAGAGGTTTAATTATTCTTCTTCTCATTGCATCTGCACTTCCATTAAAAAGAATCTCAACTTGCAAGTCGTAAATACTTGCTGAAAAATCAGACAGATAACCATCTGTTTGATGGTGAAAATTCCTTAGGTAATACTTTGGGTAGTTTTCATCTTCAATATTTTTAGGAAGATCTGTAAAATTTTGTTTTCTTCTCCTGTCCCAAGTGTTTGGCATATCTAGCCAAATCTTTGGATATTGTGTCAAGTATCTTAGCCATGGTTCATCAAACAACAATTTTTGGGGATATATATTTTTTTCAGCATCATTCCAGTCCTCCTCTCTTAAAAAATCCATTGAATTTTGAATATCAATCAAGAGTTTTTTATCTATATCTAAATTACCTAATTTATTATCTGGAAGTACAAAATTCATGATTCGTGTACTTAATTCTTTGTGGGCTAGACCAGCAATACTTTTTCCCTGTTGAAGTGTTTTATATGCGATTTTTGAAATAGATTCTCTTGCCATTTTTTTTAAGACTTAACTATATTCCAACAAAAAAAAAATCATTTTGAGAATTATTTGTGATAATTCTCAAATTGATCTTGAAAAATTTCTTAAAATTTTTAATTAATACTAAGCATCATAATACATAAAAAACTCATGAGGATGTGGTCTTTGTCTTAATTGTTGAACCTCCTCGTACTTAATATCTATGAAATTATCTAGGAAATCTTCTGTGAATACTCCTCCAGCTAATAAATAGTCTTTATCTGCTTTAAGTGCATTTAGTGAGTCGTTTAAGGATGACGGAACTGTATCAATTTTTGAGAGCTCCTCTGCTGGTAATTCAAATAAATCCACATCTACTCCATCACCTGGATCAATTTGATTCTTAATTCCATCAATACCAGCTAACATCATTACAGAAAATGCTAAGTAAGGATTAGCAAGTGCGTCGCCAGATCTAAATTCTAATCTTTTAGCTTTTGGACTTGGTCCTGTCAAAGGAATTCTTACAGCTGCAGATCTATTTCCCTCTGAATAAACCAAATTAACAGGTGCTTCAAAGCCAGGAACTAATCTTTTGTAGCTATTAGTAGTTGGATTAGTAAATGCGAGGAATGATGGAGCATGCTTCAGTATACCTCCGATATACCACCTTGCGGTTTGCGATAGATTTGCATATGAGCCTTCTCCAAAAAATAATGGTTGTCCACTTTTCCATAAGCTTTGATGAACATGCATTCCTGTACCGTTATCGTTAAAGACTGGTTTAGGCATGAATGTTGCAGTTTTCCCATATTTTTTAGCTACGTTTCTTACAACATATTTATATGTCATAACATTATCAGCAGATTTAATCAGAGAATCAAATTTCATACCAAGTTCATGTTGGCCAGCTCCAGCAACTTCATGATGATGCTTCTCAGTTGGAATCCCTAATTCACCCATAAGTAATAACATTTCAGATCTTATGTCTTGAGCGGTGTCATTTGGAGCGACAGGAAAGTATCCTTCTTTATATTGAATCTTGTATCCAAGATTCCCACCTTCTTCTCTTCTTCCAGTGTTCCATGGGGCTTCGTTAGTATCTACGCTATAAAAACAGCTTCCTTCTTTAGAGTCATATCTGACGTCATCGAATAAAAAGAATTCTGGCTCAGGTCCAAAAAAAGCAGTATCGGCTATACCAGTTGAGTCTAAATACTTTAATGCCTTTTTAGCTAATGATCTTGGACATCTATCATAAGGTTCTCCACTTCTTGGCTCATGAATAGAGCAAATCATGCTTAATGTTTTATGTTTATAAAAAGGATCAATCCATGCGGTGCTTGAATCAGGCACCATTGACATGTCTGATGCATTAATAGCTTTCCAACCTCTAATAGAAGACCCATCAAAAGCTAAACCATCAGTAAATGAATCTTCATCTATCATGTCAGAGGTTAAGGTAAGATGCTGCCATTTACCATGAATGTCTGTGAATTTCAAATCGATAAGTTCAATTCCTTCGTCCTTAATCTGACTTAGAATATCTTGTGGAGACTTAGCCATTGCTTTATATATACCTTTAGTAAAATTAATTAGTTGACGATTCTAATTATGTATCAACGGTCACTTTTTTCAACACTTCCTTAGTTCTTTGAGTGTTTCAAGTTATAAGTTTACTAATTGTTAATTTAAATATTTAAATTGAATGAATTTCTCTAAACATTCTTCGCTTTAGTGGAAAAATTGGTTTAACTTAAAAGTAATACTTAAAAAGGTTTTGACAGAAACAAAACTCATTTCAACTTTAAATAAAGAGAATTCCCCTCATCTCGCTAAAACTTCTGTTCCTTCAAGACTTTTATTAGGACCTGGCCCTTCAAATTCGCATCCTGAAGTTCTCAAGGCTCTATCACTTAATCCAATAGGGCATTTAGATGAAGCATACATAGAATTAATGTCTGATGTACAAAAATTACTTAGATATACGTGGCAATGCAATAATCGAATAACTTTACCAATGAGTGGTACAGGTAGTGCAGCAATGGAAGCCTCTATTGCAAATTTTATTGAGCCGGGCGAAAAAATTCTAATTGCAAAAAAAGGTTATTTTGGAGAGCGCTTGGTAGATATGGCATCGAGATATAACGCAGAAGTATCAATAATAGAAAAAGAATGGGGAGAAGCGTTTACTTTTGATGAATTAAAATATGAAATAGAAACTAAAAAACCAGCAATATTTGCTATCGTTCACGCAGAAACTTCTACTGGAGTCTTACAACCTCTTAATGGGATTGGTGAAGTATGTAGACAGAATAATTGTTTATTTTTAGTTGATGCTGTCACATCATTAGGTGCTATTGAACTTTTTGTTGATGACTGGAAAATTGATCTTGCTTATAGTTGTAGCCAAAAAGGCCTAAGCTGTCCCCCTGGACTTAGTCCTTTTACCATGAATAAACGTGCTGAAGATAAACTAAGTTCAAGAACAACTAAAGTTCCTAATTGGTACTTAGATTTATCTTTGTTGAACAAATATTGGGGATCTGATCGGGTTTACCATCATACAGCTCCAGTAAATATGAACTTCGCAATAAGAGAGGGTTTACGCCTAATTGCTAATGAAGGTTTAGAAAATATATGGGAAAGACATAATTCTAATGCATTTAAATTATGGAAGGGATTAGAGAGTCTAGGTATGGATTTACATGTTTCTAGTGATTTTAGATTGCCTACTCTAACTACAGTGAAAATCCCTCCCGCTGTAGACGGAGATGCATTTAGAAATCATCTTTTAAGAAAGTTTGGTATCGAGATAGGAAATGGATTAGGTTCATTGTCCGGAAAAGTTTGGCGTATTGGATTAATGGGATTCAACTCTAGCGAAGAAAATGTTGATCGATTATTAAACTTGTTTGATACGGAATTAAAAAAATTTTCTATTTTTGATTCCTCAGCTTTTTAAACCATAACTTTATTTTATTTTTACAACTTTCATTTAAAACTCCTCTTACCACATTCATTTTATGGTGAGCGCTTTCATGCTTAGATAAATCAATAGTTCCTCCAAATCCACCTCTTTTATGATCTTCAGCTCCATATATCACATTTCCCATCCTTGCTTGAACTAATGCAGCAGCACACATTGTGCATGGTTCTAAATTTATAATTATGCTGCATTCATTAAATCTCCAATCATTTTTTATCCACGCAGCTTGCCGAAGTGCGATTAATTCTGCATGTCCTAATGGATCATTATTAATTTTTCTTTTATTGCTTCCTCTACCAATACACCTTCCTTTCTCATCAATTATTACTGCTGTAATTGGTAATTCTACTTTACCAACTTCTACTGATCTTCGTAAAATGAATTTCATCCATTTAATATAATCTAAGTGTTTAATCTTTTTATGTTTATATTTAGAGCTTTGACTCATTTAATCAATAACGTTTATTTTTTATAAACATTATAAATACCCTAATTAAAAATTAACTAAAAGAATGACTGAAGATCCAATTAATAAACAAGAAATAAAGTTTCCAACATATTCAGGAAGTAATGAAAATTTGTTAATTCTTCTCAATAAAACATCTAAAATAATATGCAAATGGTTTTCAGAAACAGAAAAAACAGGTCCCATTCCCTTAGATAAAAGTTTTGAGTGTTCATTGCCAGATGAATATGGGAAGTCTTCAGAGGTCTTATTCTCAGAGATTGAGAATCTTATTTATAGTTCGTTTAACCCGGTACATCCTGGATCTCTTGCACATCTAGATCCCCCTCCATTAATAATTTCTATTCTGGGAGATTTAATTTCTGCTGGCTTAAATAATAATCTTCTTGCTCATGAATTATCACCAAGTATTTCTCTTCTTGAGGAATCAATTTGTAAATGGTTTTCAAAAAAACTAGGTTTTTCTGAATTCTCTGGAGGCATTGCAGCAAGTGGAGGCACATTAAGTAATTTAAGTGCACTTGTTGCGGCTAGGTATTATGCCGGACTTGAAACTGATCCGAATGCAGTTTATTTAATTAGCGAAGATGCACATTCATCCTTTGTAAAATGTACTCGAATTATGGGGCTTGGAAATAATAATTTAATCAAAATTAAAACTGATAGAAATGGTTGTATGGATATGATTGATCTTAAAAATACTATTGATAATTGTTCTAATAACGGTAAAAAAATATTTTCAGTTGTAGCTACCCTTGGAACAACCATACGTGGAGCAATAGACCCGATTGAGAAGATAAGCAAAATTTGTAATGAGAGAAATATTTGGTTGCACGTTGATGGCTCTATAGGAGGTATTTTTTCTATTACAAATTTACCAATCAATGGAATTAAAGATGTAAAATTAGCTAACTCAATAACTATTAATCCACAGAAAATACTTGGGATTACAAAAACCTCTTCAATTTTGTTGGTTTCAAATATTGAAATTCTTAAAAATACATTTTCTACAGGATTGCCTTATGTTTCTTCTGAAAACAATGTTTTAAATAGGGGTGAACTAGGGATACAGGGGTCTAGACCCGCTGAAATTATTAAATTATGGTTAGGCTTACGTTTTTTAGGTATGCAAGGAATAGAGGAAATATTAAGTTCCTCTTTAGAGAGAAGAATTTTCTTTGAAAATAATTTAGATAAAGAAAAATATGATTTATATTCAGGTCCTTTACATATAATTTCTTTTTTACCAAAGGGTATGAATAAAAATGAAACAGATGAATGGACTTTAAATAAAAGAATAAGTCTTATGAAACAAAACTTTATGCTATCTAGACCTCTTTTTAAGAATAGATATTTTTTAAGAGTTGTACTTGGAAATTACAATACTGGAGAATCTCATATTAATGATCTCTTGAAATTACTAAATTAATGCTGATGAAAATTAGTAGATCAAAGTTAATTGCTATTGTTACTGGATTTATTTCGATAATGATATGTATCTTATATTTACTATTAATAACAGTTTTTGACTTTAGATCATTCTTAAATGATCAAATAACTAATCATTTTGAAAATATGGCGGCAATTTTCGTTGAGAGTGGGAATCCTCATTAATTCTTATATTATTAATTGCTTCTTTAATAAATTTATTTAAAATTTTTTCTCTTTTATTTAACTTATATATGTCTTCTATTACTTCTTGAATCCCACCATCTCCCCAATTTTTTCCATTTTTAAAATACTCGATTATTGATAAACCTACTATTTTTATTAGCCAACTTGAGGTTATAGACTGTATTGATTTTGCAATAAATATTGTTGTAAAATTAGATGATAATGATGTTGTAATAACACTAAGTCCACCTTTCAAAATTCCAAGTTTTGCAAGAGTTGTTAATAATGATTTAGATAAATCTACTGCTTCATTTTTTGTTATCCTGACATCATAAACTTTTGAAATTTCAAGGATCATTTGTACGTTTACAGATGTAGTTGTTATAAAATCAACAACTGGAAGTGGATTTAACAGTATTACTCCACCAGTTATAAAAGTATATTTATTTATTATTTTATTAGAGCTGGAATCTCTTTGAGCATCAATCACTTTTTTGCTAATTAAGCCTAATTTATTACATTTAAAAAGAATATTATCAGCTAATAATTCTTCACCATTTGCATCAAGTATATCTATTATTTCTTTGAATAAATTACTTACTTCGGGATTAATATTTAATTTATCGTTCGAATTATTTGGCAGCGACTTAGGCGATGCAATAGTTTTTATGACAGGAATTTTAACTTGTTTTGTGGATGTAATTGAGATAATGTTTTCCTTTATTATATTATTTTGTTTTTCTGATCTTAAGTCACATTTGTTTAAAACAATAATTATTTTCTTTTCCAATTTTAATAACTCTCTAATTAAATAGAATTCATATTTATTAATGTCCTGATCTATTACAAAAAGAATCAGATCTGATTTTGATGCCTCTATTATTGTTGAATCCTCTCTTTCTTGTCCTTCCCTTGATGCTTCAAATAATCCAGGAGTATCGATTATATTTATATTTCTTTTTAAGATTGGTATTCTGATTTTATAACTTGTTATGCTTTTCGTTGTACCTATTGTTGGGGATGTCTTACCAACTAAGTTATTTAGTAATGCTCTTGCTATAGATGTCTTTCCAGATGAACCTGCTCCAAATAATGTAACGTTATAGTCGCCATACTTGAACTGTTTTTCCAATTTAATTTTTTCATATTTCAGTAATTCGGCATCTATCTTATTAGATATTTTATTATTAATTTCATCTATAGCCTCTAAACTATTTTTTGCAGCTCCATACTTGTTTTTTAATGAAAAACTATTTTGTTTCTTAAAGATTATTTTATAAGCAATCTTTTTAAATAATCTTTTATTCTTGGTATAAAAGATTGAAAAAATAATAAGAATAATAATAAATGAATAGAAATTTAAAATATTTTTAACTAATGATAATAAAGAATATATAATTAATAAAATTAGTAAATATTTATAGTACTTAAAAAGAAATTTATACATCTTTACTTTTTATATCTTATAAAACCATATATTATAAATATAAGACCAATGTTTATTGATATATCAGCAATATTAAATACAGGGAAATTAATGAAATTTAAATTTATAAAGTCTATAACATATCCTTTTGTTATTCTATCAATGCCGTTTCCTAAAGTCCCTCCAAGTATAAAACTATAACTTAATAAATCAATAGTACTTGTATTTTTTTTATTTATTATTAAATATAATAGAACTATAGTTACGGATAAACTTAATATTGATAAAAATATTCTACTCCCATTAAATAAATTAAATGCTGCTCCGTAATTCTTGACATAATCAAGACTAAAAATTAAAAAGTCATTATTTATTAATGATTTATAATTCAAATTTATTATATATTTTGTTAATTGATCAGATATTATAATAAAGATAGATATTAAAATAAAATAAAATCTTTTCTTTTTAATGTTAAACATTACTTTGATATTTCTTATTATTGATAAATTTTATCAATAATGTTATTGGTGTGATTATTAATATATGATATCCAATATTTCCTAATGAATATTTTGATATATAGTATAATAATGTATCAGCTTGTTTAAAATACAATATTTGAAAACAACTATAAGTTATTCCTATAAGATGCATACTTAATATTCCTGATATTCCATATTTAAGGAGATCATAAAAAATTATCTTTTGTTTAATTTTAATTAAATTATCGAATATTTTTATTAATGGATACAATCCTAATAAATAACCAAAATTTGGAGTTAATAAATACCCTAAGGAACCTCCCTGATGAAATACTGGAATAAAAAATAAACCAATTATTAGATAAATACTAAATGCTTTTATTACTATCTTACCTTTAAAAATCATTGTAATTATAATGATAGAGGGTATTTGCCAAGTAATTGGCATTTCAAGTGTCTGAATCATTCCATTTGTAAATGGTAATGTAATGTATATAGGAACAAATGTAGATATTATTATTATTTGTAAGCTTATAAATAATTCAATAAATTTATTTAAGTTGATCATAAACCTATAAAGATTTACAAACTTCTAAGAGCAACAATTGGATCTAATTGTGAAGCTCTTTTTGCTGGTAATACTCCAAAGATTAAACCTATTGAACCTGAAATAATCATTGTAGATAATGTTGTTGTTAATCCCACAGAAGCAGGTAAAGGAGTTATTACTCCAAGGATAAAAACACCTGTCAAACCTGTTGTTGTTCCAACCAACCCTCCAATAGTTGATAAAATTAGAGCCTCAAATAAAAACTGTATAAGAATATCTGATTGTTTTGCACCGATCGCCTTTCTTAGTCCAATCTCTTCTGTCCTTTCGCTAACAGAAACAAGCATTATATTCATTATTCCTATACCTCCAACAATAAGAGATACAGCACCTATTCCTGCCAATAAAAATGTTAGACCACTTGTTATATTAGTTACGATATTTAAGGCATCCTCTTGAGATCTAACTGCAAAATCATCATCTCTTATGATCTTATGTCTCTGACGTAATAAATTAGTAATTTGGAACTTCGCAGCGCTTGTTTTGTTTTTATTAATAGCTTCTACACTTATAAAACTTAAACTAACTCCATAGGTTGGATCTTTTCCTGTGATTCTGTTAACCATTGTAGTAAGTGGAATATATGCATTTTTATCTTGATTACTACCAAAAACCGCTCCTTTTGGTTTTAGCATTCCAATTATTTCATAGGTATGATCTTTAATTCTAATCTTTTCTCCAATTACAGACTTACCCTTAAAAAAATCTTCTTTTAGATCAGGGCCAATCACAACAAAACTTCTAGCTGAATTTACATCACTTTGGGTGATAAATCTGCCTTTATCTACTTCAAAACTTCTTACGTTAAGAAATTCAGGTGTTACTCCAGCAATTGATATATTTAAACTTTTTGAATTTGATTGAACAATTTCATTCGCAGAAATTTGTGGTGCAACTTCTTTAACAGTAGGAACTTGATTTTTAATAGCAATCGAATCTTCTAAAACAAGATTTTTTGGAAATGATATCCCTCTTCTTCTGGTGTCGTTGTTCCCTGGAACAATAAATAATACGTTTGCACCTAAGTTACTTAGTTGATTTTTGGCCAGAGTTTGTGCCCCTCTTCCTAATCCGACAAGTGTTATTACTGAAGCATTTCCTATGATGATACCTAGCATAGTAAGAGAACTTCTTAATTTATTTGAAAATAATGTCTTACTGGCCATTTTGAAGGCTTCATTTAGAGTTATATTCCTAGACATATTTATATTTATCTAGTGCGTTCTCATCGTCCTCTATCTGTCCCATATAAATAACTCCTTCATTTAGTTGTAAGGTTATTAAATCACCGTTATTTACAAGATTTTCAACAGTAGTTAAATTACAAATAGTAGAAATTTTAATATTATTTTTTTTGAATAATTTATAACATTCATCAATATTTTCATCAGTAACAATTCCAGAAATTTCCTTAGAGAAAGGTAAGTCCACTAAAATATCTTTAGGTACAAATAAAATTTCTCCTGGAGATATTAGCGATAAATCAAGGTTGGTTTTAATATTTCTTGCTTTACCAGTAACACCTATCTCACCTATTGAAATCCCTCGAGTTATTACTTTTCTAACTAAGCCAACCTTTATCAGGTCAGTAGAACCACTTATGCCTGTTAAGGTTCCTGCTGTCTGTACTACTAAGTCACCCTGTTTCAATATTCCAATTTCTTGTGCTATTTGCATCGCAATACTAAAGGTTTTTGCAGGCCTATCGTCATTTTTGACTAATAAAGGAGTCACTCCCCATACTAGTTGTAATCTTCTGGCAACGCTCCTTTCCGTAGTAGTAGCAAGAATAGGAGTAGGAGGCCTGAATTTACTTACATTACGTGCTGTCGAACCTGATTTAGTTAAAGGTATTATTGCTCCAGCATCTAGTTGCCTTGCAATATTACTCACAGCTGCGCTTATTGCATTTGGGATAGTACTTGGAAGATGACTATCAATAGATTTAAGTGGATAATCTCTTTCAATTCTTCTAGCAATTGTTGCCATAGTCTCTACAGCCTCAACAGGATAGTCACCAACAGCCGTTTCATTTGAAAGCATCACAGCATCTGTACCATCAAGAATTGCATTGGCAACATCACTTACTTCTGCTCGAGTTGGTCTAGGATTAGATGCCATTGAGTCAAGCATTTGTGTTGCTGTAATAATAGGAATTCCAAGATTATTTGCTTTTCTTATTAATTCTTTTTGTAAAAGTGGTACCTCTTCTGCGGGCATTTCAACTCCTAAATCTCCTCTTGCGACCATCACCCCGTCACATAAAGGTAATATTGAATCTATTTGATCTATTGCTTCAAATTTTTCAATTTTCGCCACAACAGGTATCGAATGTCCATTCTTATTAATTAAATTTTTAATTTCTTTAATATCTGATGGATTTCTTACAAAGCTTAGTGCTATCCAATCAACACCTACAGTTAAACCAAATTCAAGATCTTCTATATCCTTATCAGTTAATGCCTTAACAGATAGTTGCACATCGGGAAAATTCACACCTTTGTTGTTAGAAAGCACTCCGCCAACTGTTACCTTGCACACTAAAAAATTGTCCTCTATGTTTATCTTCTCAACAATCATTTCAATTTTTCCATCATCTATTAATATTCTTTTCCCAGCAGTAACTTCTTGTGCAAGTTTGTTATATGTAACGTTAGCAATTTTATTTGTACATACAACTTCATTAGAAGTCAAAGTGAATTTATCTCCTCTTTTAACTTTCACTGGTCCATCTTTAAATCTTCCCAATCTTATTTTCGGTCCCTGAAGATCTTGAAGAATACCTATATCCAGATCTAGTTTCTGGGAAACCTTTCTTATGGTTTTTATCCTTTCTTCATGATCTTTATGATCGCCATGGGAAAAATTCAATCGAAATGTTGTGACTCCTGCCTTTATAAGATCAGTAATAACCTCTTCAGTTTGAGTGGCAGGACCAATTGTTGCAACAATCTTTGTTCTTCTTTTTAAATCAATGTTCGACATATATAAATAATATTGCTAGATATAAGTAAATTTAACATACATAAAGTTAGTTATTTAATCTATGGATTTT
>MDTG01358274.1_pt1 | contig 15492 bp, 17 predicted proteins | sample 811421 | NCBI WGS metagenome assembly MDTG01 (sample SAMN05326645, study PRJNA326480) | marine metagenome | isolation source: seawater | place: Pacific Ocean: South East | collected 2011
TATGAAAGTTGAAAAAAGAGCAAAAATTATACAAGACTGGATAGAAAATTATTGTAAAAATACTTCTTTTGATCCTAAAGCTTTAGTTGTCGGAATTTCTGGCGGCGTTGATTCTTCGGTTGTTAGTACTCTTTGTGCAAAAACCGGAAGAAAAACCATAGTTTTAACAATGCCTATCAATCAAATTAAATCTCAACACGATTTAAGCTTGATTCACGCAAAATGGTTAAAAGAAAAATTTAAAAATATTCAACACCATGTTCTTGATACTGATAAAATTTTTCAGGCTTTTTCTGTTACATTAAAAAAATTTGATAACGAACATGCGTTTGCAAACTCAAGGGCCAGGTTAAGAATGGCTACTTTATATCAAGTTGCTTCATCTAACTCGGGAATAGTTGTAGGAACAGGTAATAAGGTCGAAGATTTTGGAGTAGGATTTTATACAAAATACGGAGATGGCGGAGTTGATATCTCTCCGATTGCGGATTGCACAAAAACCCAAGTCTGGGAGTTAGGAAGATACCTGGGAATATCAGAAAAAATTATCAATGCAGCACCCACTGATGGTTTATGGAATGATGGAAGAAATGATGTTGACCAGTTAGGAATGAGTTATCAAGATCTAGAAAAAGCAATGGCTGACAAAAATGATCCTAATTATAAAAAATATTTAAAAATTCGAGAGAAAAATTTACACAAAATCAAACCAATACCCGTTTGTATCATTAAAGATGAATAGTAAATTAAATATTACAAATACACTTTCAGGAAAAAAGGAAGCATTCATTCCAATTAATAAAAACAAAGTTGGCATGTACGTTTGTGGACCAACAGTTTATGATTTTCCACATATAGGAAACGCAAGACCTCTAGTTGTATTTGATGTTCTATACAGAATTTTAATAAAAATTTTTGGAAAAGGTAAAGTGTGTTATGTGAGAAATATAACAGACATTGATGATAAAATAATTGACTCATCAAAAAAGCAAAGGTTATCTATAGAAAAACTTACTTCAGAAGTTACCAAAAGTTTTCAAGATGATTGTAAATATTTAAATTGTTTTAAACCAAACTTTGAACCAAAAGCAACCGAGCATATACAGGGTATGATTTCTATGACTGAGAATTTGTTAAAAAATAAGCATGCTTACGAAACTGATAATCATGTCTATTTTTCAGTAAATTCATTTAAAAACTATGGGAGGTTATCAAACAAAAATCCCGAAGAACTTGTTGCTGGAGCAAGAGTAGAAATTTCAGAATCCAAAAAAAACCCACTTGATTTTGTTCTGTGGAAACCATCGGCACCAGAAGATCCAGGTTGGGACTCACCATGGGGCAGGGGAAGACCTGGCTGGCATTTAGAGTGTTCAGTTATGAGCGAAAAATTTCTTGGTAAAAATTTTGATATTCATGGAGGCGGATTAGATCTTGTTTTTCCACATCATGAAAATGAAATAGCACAATCCTGCTGCGTTAATAAAACTGAAAAATTTGCAAATTTTTGGTTACACAATGGTTATGTCACTTTTAACAAAGAGAAAATGTCAAAATCTTTAGGGAATATTGTTACCATTAAAAAAATGAGAGGTGAAATAAATGGACAAGTTATTAGACTTGCTTTGTTAAGCGCACATTACAAACAACCTTTAGATTGGAATGAAAACTTAATTAGAGAAAGCCAAAACACACTTGATAAGTGGTACACACAGTTTGAAAAAAATAAAACAGATGATTTAAACGAAGATTTGTTACAACCTCTTTTGGAAGATTTAAACACCCCGGGTTATATTTCAAAATTACATTCACTCTACGACAAAGCTTCTAAAGGAGACAATTCATCAAAAAAACTTTTCCTTGCAGGATGTAGACTAGTTGGCTTATTAGAGGAAGACTCTATAACATGGAAAAAATTTAAAAAAACACAATCAAAAATTGACGAAAGTACTATAAAAAATAAAATTAAAAACAGAGAGAATGCTAGAAAAAAAGGTGATTATAAATTAGCAGACGCTATAAGGAAAGAATTAGAAAACAACGGTATTTTAATTGAAGATAAAGGTGATAAAACAACTTGGAAATACAAATGAGTAAAGAAAAAATATATATTTTTGATACTACTTTGAGAGACGGAGCTCAAACAGAAGGTGTTAATTTTTCTATCGATGATAAAAATAAAATAGCAAAATCACTTGCTGATCTTGGTGTTGATTATTTAGAAGGTGGGTGGCCAGGTGCTAATACATTAGACACCACTTTTTTTAACAAACCACCCAAGATAGGCAAAACCGTCTTGACAGCTTTTGGTATGACCAAAAAGTCTGGAAGGAGTGCTCAAAATGATCCTGGGCTATCAGCAATTTTAAACTCAAATACCTCAGCAGTTTGTTTGGTAGGAAAGTCTTGGGACTTTCATGTTGATAAAGCTTTAGGTATTACCAACAAAGAAAACCTAGACAACATAAAAGAGTCGGCAAAATTATTTGTTAAAAATAAAAAAGAATTTATGTTTGATGCGGAACATTTTTTTGATGGTTATAAAAATAACCCAGAATATGCTTTAAGTTGTATAAAAACTGCTTTTGAAGAGGGCGCTAGATGGATTGTTCTTTGTGACACGAATGGAGGAACGCTGCCTCATGAAGTTGGAGATATTGTTTCAAAAGTTGCCAAAATTATTTCTGGTAAAAATCTTGGTATACATGCACATAATGATACAGAAAATGCAGTAGCTAATTCTTTATCAGCTGTTTTATCTGGAGTCCGTCAGATTCAAGGTACAATAAACGGGTTAGGAGAAAGGTGCGGTAATGCAAATTTAATGTCGGTTATTCCTTCTTTAGTTCTTAAGGAAAGTTTTTCTAAAAAATTTGAAATAGGCATTTCTAAAGATAAAATGAAATCATTAACAGAATGCTCAAGATTACTAGATGAAATACTCAATAGAAAATCTAACAGACATTCAGCGTATGTAGGAGCATCGGCCTTTGCTCATAAAGGAGGCCTTCACGTGTCAGCAGTTACAAAAGATCCAAAAACTTATGAACATATAAATCCAAATCTAGTTGGAAATTTTAGAAATATAGTTGTTTCCGATCAGTCAGGAAAATCTAATATTATGTCTAGATTAGAAAAGTATGGAATTAAAATTGATAAGAACGATCCCAAAGTTCAAAGTTTGCTTAACGAAGTAAAAGATAGAGAGTTTGCTGGATACTCATACGATGGTGCTGATGCTTCATTTGAGTTATTAGCAAGACGTCTTTTAGGAGAAATACCCAAGTATCTAACTATTTCGAAATACGATGTTTCTGTAAAAAGAGATTCGAAAGATAAAATAAATTCTTTTGCAAAAGCTCATATAGTAGTTGATGGGAAAGAAATTATCTGTGAAGGTTCAGGAAATGGCCCGGTTAATGCATTAGATAATGCTATAAGGTCTAATGTAGATAAAGTTGGAAAATATTCAAAATATTTAAAGGATCTAAAATTGGTTGACTATAAAGTAAGAATTTTAAATACCGGAACCAATGCAACAACACGTGTTTCAATAGAAAGTACAGACAAGGATGGAAAAAACTGGTTCACAATAGGAGTTTCTCCAAACATAATCGATGCCTCTTTTAAAGCTTTAATAGATAGCTTAGATTACAAATTGTATAAGGAAAAAGCACCAGCGAATGATTAACAAGATCGGTTTTATTCTTGTAAAACCACAGTTACCAGAAAATATTGGGTTTTCAGCCAGAGGGTTAAAAAATTTTGGTTTTAAAACTCTAGATCTGGTTAATCCAAAAGAAGCATGGCCAAATAAAAAGGCAATAGCAACCTCAGTAGGAGCAAAAGATATTCTTAAAAAAACAAAAGTATATTCCAATATAAAAGATGCTATAAATAAATATGATATTATTTATGCTTCTTCTGCTAGAACAAGAGATATAAATAAAAGACACCTGTCATTTGATCAATTAATTTCAAACATAAAAAAAAATAAAAATAAAAAAATCGGAATTATGTTCGGCCCTGAAGCCTCAGGACTTTCTAATGAAGACGTGTCATATTCAAATTTTATCTTCAAAATTCCTGTTAACAAAAAATTTGAGTCTATTAATCTTTCACATAGCGTAATTTTGATTTGCTACGAGATATTTAAAAGCATCAAATCAAACTATTTTAAAAAAGAGAAGAAACTAAGGGATATTATAAGTAAAAAAAGTCTTAATACTTTCGTTGATTTTATCGAAAATCGTTTAGAAAAAAAGGGATTTTTCTCTCCCAATGAAAAGAAAAAAGTAATGTTACTTAATCTTAGAAATATTTTTGGAAGAACTCAGCTCAGCAATAAAGAATTAAGGATTTTATCAAGTGTTTTTAGCAAGTTATAAGAACAATTGACAATTATATTATAAAGATTATAAACATTTTTTTTATGACAAAAAGAATAAAAGCAAAACATAAGGTAGACAGACGACTAAAAGTTAACCTTTGGGGAAAACCAAAAAGTCCATTTAATTCCCGTAATTACCCGCCTGGACAACATGGGCAGGCAAGAAAAGGCAAGCCAACTGATTACGGTATACAGTTAAATGCTAAACAAAAACTTAAATCATATTACGGAAATATTAACGAAAGACAATTTAGAAACATTTATAGAAAAGCAATTAAAAAAAGAGGGGACTCAACAGAAAATTTAGTAGGTTTACTTGAGACAAGATTAGATACGGTAATTTATAGATCAAAATTTGCACCAACAGTTTTTGCGGCACGTCAACTTATTAATCATGGTCATTTTAAAGTAAATAAGAAAAAAGTTAATGTATCTAGTTATAGAGTAAGAGAAGAAGATGTGATTGAAATTAAAGACAAGTCTAAGTCTCTTACTATTATCGAAGGTTCATTAGGGAGCAAAGAAAGAGATGTACCTGAATATATTCAACTCGATAGCAAAAATAAAACTACAAAATTAGTTAGAGTTCCAAAATTTTCCGAAATACCTTATCCAACTGTTATGGAACCAAAACTCGTTATTGAGTATTACTCAAGATAATAGAGATTTTTCTTTTAAAAGACTTTTTAATTCGCCCTTCTCAAACATTTCTTTTACGATGTCACATCCTCCCACAAAATTGCCTTTAATATAAAGCTGAGGTATAGTGGGCCAATCAGTATAATCTTTTATTCCTTGTCTTATCTCATTACTGTCTAAAACATTTACTCCTTCAAAATCAACTTTTAAATGCTTTAATATATTTGAAACAGCCATTGAAAACCCGCATTGAGGAGAATCTGGTGTTCCTTTCATAAATAAAACTATATTATTAGAGTCAATTAAATTTTTAATTTTTTTATTTATATCATCCACTTTTTTCCTCCGTTGTTAATGCAAGAGCGTGCAACTCATTACCCATTTTACCTTTTAAGGCTTTATATACCATTTTATGTTGTTCGACTTTGGATTTTCCTATAAATGTTTTAGAAATTATTTTAGCAGAATAATGATTATTATCTCCCGCAGTATCCTGTAACTCTAAAGTAGCATCAGGGAAAGCATTCATTATCATTTTTGAAATTTCGTTTTTAGTTAATGGCATTAAACTTATTATACCATTGATTATTACAATTATGAAGATCTTTTGTTTTTAAACTAAACGTTTTATCAATTTCAAATGTGTCATTTTGCACCTCTGCAATAACCTCAAAGAAAACATTATTTTTTTTTAAAGATATTTCAATTTTTTTTAAGTCATTCTTAGAAATTTCAACCAAATATCTTCCCTGATCCTCACCAAAAAAATATTCGTGTGAGTTAGTGAGTTTTTTAGGCTTATATATTTTTAACCCTAAGCCTGAAGAAATTGACATTTCAGCTAAGGCAACAAGGATTCCCCCTGAAGACACATCATGGGCTGATAAAATAAGATTTTCTTTAATTAACTTTAATACTGCCAAACCATTATTTTTTTCATTTACTAAATTTATTTCTGGTGGAGGGCCATCAAATATTGAAAAATTTTCTTGAAGAAAAGAGCTTTGATCTATATGCCCAAATGTTTTTCCAATAACAGCAATTAAATTTCCAGATTTCTTTGTTTTAATATTCATAATTTTTTTCAAATTATCTATAAGTCCTATACCGCCAATTACAGGAGTAGGAAATATACTTTTGGAATTCGTTTCGTTATAAAAAGACACGTTCCCAGAAACAACAGGAAAATTTAAAAACTCACACGCCTCTTTTATACCCTCAACACATTCTACAAATTCTCCCATAATCTTTGGTTTTTCCGGATTACCAAAATTTAAACAGTTTGTTATAGCCAATGGCTTTGCACCAGCTGAAATTAAATTTCTCCAATTTTCACAAACAACTTGTTTACCACCGGTTTTTGGATCAGCTTTGCAATAATTTGCAGAAGAATCTACTGATATTGCAATAGCTTTATTCTTTTCGTGAATTCTTATTACCGCTGAGTCACCCCCAGACTTTTGTACAGTATCACACATAACAATTTGATCATACTGATCTGTAATCCAATTTTTGTTTGAATGGTTAGGCGAAGATAAAATTTTCATAAGAGCATCTTCAATCTTTATTTTTTTTAAATCTTTTATCTTTACTTTATTTTTTGAATTTTTAGACTTGGTCCATTTTCTATGGTATAATGGGGCTTTCTCAGATAAGGCTATAATAGGAATTTCTGCTACTTTTTCATTATTAAAATTTAGCACCAAATTATTTGTATCGGTTGTTTTACCAATTACTACAAAATCTAGATCCCATTTTTCAAAAATTTTTTTTGCCTCTTCTTCTTTTTTATCATCAAGTATGATCAACATTCTTTCTTGGCTTTCTGACAACATCATTTCATATGGGCTCATATTTTTTTCACGACAAGGAACCTTGTTTAAGTTTAATTCAATCCCCAATTTACCTTTGGATGCCATTTCAACACTTGACGATGTTAATCCTGCCGCGCCCATATCTTGAATTGATATTATTGAATTGTCTTTCATTAGCTCAAGACATGCCTCTAAAAGCAATTTCTCAGTAAAAGGGTCTCCCACTTGAACTGTTGGTTTTTTTTCTTCTGAGTTTTCATCAAATTCAGCTGATGCCATAGTGGCACCGTGAATACCATCTCTACCAGTTTTCGAACCAACATATACTACCGATTTATTTAATCCTTTTGCTTTTGAATAAAAAATTTTGTTTTTATTAGCAAGGCCAATTGCCATTGCGTTGACCAAAATATTTTCGTTGTAGGAATTATTAAACTTAGTTTCACCTCCAACGGTAGGTATGCCAACCGAATTACCGTATCCTCCAATTCCAGATACAACCCCACTTAATAAGTTTTGAGTTTTTTCATTTTCAGGTGAACCAAAATGAATAGAATTCATCAAAGCAACAGGTCTGGCACCCATTGTAAAAACATCCCTAAGTATTCCACCAACGCCTGTAGCCGCACCCTGATATGGTTCAATGAAAGATGGATGATTGTGACTTTCTATTTTGAAAACTATCGCATCATCATCACCAATGTCTATAACACCAGCGTTTTCTCCTGGACCTTGTATTACAATATTATTTTTTGTAGGTAATTTCTTTAAGTGTATCTTAGAGGATTTATATGAACAATGTTCATTCCACATTGCAGAAAAGATTCCTAGCTCTAAGATATTAGGATCTCTTTTTAAATGCTCTTTTATTTTAGAATATTCCTCTAATTTTAAACCATGAGATAATATTATTTTTTCATTAATTTTCATTTATCTAAAACTAATCAATTCTTTTCAAATTCTATTTTAAGATCAGGAGATTTTGGATTGTTTGGATAATCCAACTTTTCAATTGGAAGAATATAAGATTTTTTACAAGACTGCTGGATATATTTTTTTTTACAAAGAGTTACCTCAATATTTATTGGAAAACCATCTTTGTTTAATTCTCTATAGTTGTTTCCGTGCAAGTGAATGATGTTATAAAACTTTTGAAATTTTTTAATATTATCGAAGAACATATCCTTTTTGGTATGAGTATCATGATACTCCATTACTATTTGAGCAATATTTCTTTCGTGAGATAATATGTCATCAACTATTTTGTATTCATCTCCTTCGATATCAACTTTTAATGTTATTTCTTCATCTGATCCTAGATTAAATTTTTTGAAAACCCCAGAAATATCTATGTCCTCTTTATTTGTAATATTATTAGTAATTTTTTTTGAAAAAAAAGAAACTCCGTTTTTTTTTATGAATTCTTTAAAATTAGCATAAGTATTAAGTGTATTTTTTAAGTCTTTAAATTTTCTTTTAAATTTCAAAAGTCTTCTAATATTTTTAAAAATTTCTTGAATGTAAAATCTTTTACTAATTGAATAGTCAAAAATGAATACTCTTTTTTGTTCGTTTTTTTTTAGAAATTCTTTTTCAAAAGAGTACTCATCTGCCATTCCAAAACTTACTAAAATATTAGTTTTATCAATAATTTTTTTATCAACTATATAGCCACCGTCTTTGTCAATGCCTAGTCTCACTAAGGTTTCAGGCGCACAAGGTAAAACAAAATTGTAATCGCTTGGAAGAATTTTTGTCATTTTTTAGTATACCATTTTAATGTTTTTTTTATTCCCTCAAGCATGGAAGTTTTTACATTGAATCCAAATTCTTTTTTTGCTTTAGAAATATCAACAACTCTTCTTTTGGGACCAGTTGGCATTTTACTGTCCCAAACTATTTTACCTTTAAATCCTATATTTTCTTTAATTATAAAAGCTAATTCTCTAATTTTAATCTCTTTTCCAGAAGCTAAGTTCACCGGATCAGTATGATTATACTTTTCAGCAGCCAGTATAATTCCATCAGCTGCATCCTCAACGAAAATAAAGTCACGTGTTGCATTTCCGCTTCCCCAAACTATAACTTTCTTTTTCTTTTTAATTTTAGCTTCATGAAACTTTTTAATTAGAGAAGCTATTACATGTGATGATTTTGGATTGAAATTGTCGTTAGGTCCATACAGGTTGGTCAATAACACAAGGACAGAATTAAAATTATATTGCTCTTTATAACCTGATGATTGTGTATGAATTATTCTCTTTGCTATTCCGTAAGAAGAGGCACCATCTTCAGGAAAGCCTTTCCATAAATTTTTTTCATTAAAAGGCAAAGGTGTATTTGCAGGATAAGAAGAAACAGATCCAGCCGAAATAATTTTTTTTACATCATTTAAATAGCCTTGATGAATAACCTGAAGGTTCATCATGGCATTTTCATAGAAGAATTTTCCAGGATTTTTTTTATTAATACCTATACCCCCAACCGTCGCTGCTAAATGAAAAACTATGTCAGGTTTTTGATGTCTATACATTCTTTTTACATCATTCATTTTTACTAGGTCATATTTTCCATGTTTAACTATAGAAATTTTTTTACATCCTTTGATTTCTAGTTTTTTCTTAATCACTTGTCCCAAAAAACCCTGTCCACCAGTTATTGTGACTCTTTTATTTTTAAAAAAATTAGACATAATTTAACTCATTATACTTAAAAACAAACCTAACCCATCTTCAGATGATAAAAGTTTATCAGCCATTCTTTCAGGGTGAGGCATCATTCCTAAAATATTTTTATTCTTATTTAAAATTCCAGCAATATTATTTAAAGATCCATTTGGATTGCTTTTTAAACTAATATTTCCATCTTGATCACAATATTTAATTGGTATTAGATCTTTGTTTTCTAGTTCTTCTAAATGTTTTTTGTCAGTGAAGTAGTTACCTTCATTATGTGCAATATTTAATTTTAAAATATCATTATTTTTATATTTATTAAAAAACTTATTCTTATTTGATTGAATTTTTACGAAAATATCTTTTGAAATAAACTTTAATCCAGAATTTCGTAATAAAGCACCTTTTAGTAATCCACATTCAATTAAAATTTGAAAACCATTACATATTCCTAAAATTAAAGCACCTTTTTTTCCTGCTTCAATCACTTCTGATAGTATATTGGATTTTGCGGCTATTGCTCCTGATCTTAAGTAATCGCCGTAGGAAAAACCACCAGGAACTACAATCAAATCGGATTTAGGTAGTTCAGTCTCTTTGTGCCAAACCATTAAATTTTTAAATTGTAATTTTTGTAAAGCTACAGCAATATCCCTATCACAATTCGATCCCGGAAAAACTATAACTGATGATCTCATTCTATTTTATTAATTTTGAAGTCTTCAATTATTAAATTTGCTAACAACTTTTCACACATTTCTTTAACTAGCTTTTCAGCTTTAGTTGAGTCTTTCTCTCTCATCTCAATCTCAAAAAATTTACCCTGTCTAATTTGTTCTAAACTTTTAATTCCCATATTTTTTAACGTTTGACTAACAACTTTTCCTTGTGGATCAAGTACATCTTTTTTCAAAGTGACTGTTACAGAAAATTTCAATTTATTTTTTCTTAATATTTATTGATGTAGGCTTCTTAAAATTTACTTCGCTTATATTTGAGGTTTCAGGCATTATACCCAATCTTCGTGCTACTTCTTGATATGCTTGAATAATGTTTCCTAAGTCTTTTCTAAATCTATCTTTATCTAATTTTCTCTCACTTTTTACATCCCAAAGTCTGCAAGTATCTGGACTTATTTCGTCTGCAAGAATGACCTCTTTTTTATCATTTTCCCAAAGTCGACCAAATTCTAATTTAAAGTCAACAAGCTTTATACCGACGCCTCTAAACATGCCTGACATAAAATCATTAATTCTAAAAGTCATTTTTTCGATTATTTTAATCTCATCTTCTGTTGCCCAATTGAATGCATAAATATGTTCCTTTGCTACTAAAGGATCTCCCAATTCATCATTCTTATAGGAAAATTCTAGTAGTGGTTTTTCAAGTATTGTCCCATCTGCTATTCCCAATCTTTTGGTTAAGGAGCCTGTAGCAATATTTCTTATTATCACTTCGATTGGAATGATCTCAACTAGTTTTACTAATTGTTCTCGCATGTTAAGTCTTTTTACAAGGTGCGTTCTAATACCTGCTTGATTTAAATTTTGTAAAATATGTTCTGATATTCGATTGTTTAGCACGCCTTTGCCTTCAACATTTGCTTTTTTTTGGTTATTAAAAGCCGTGGCATCATCTTTGAAGTGTTGTATGGCTAATCCTTTTTCTTTTGTTTCGTATAGGATCTTAGCTTTCCCTTCGTAAAGTTTTTTCCCTTTATTCATTTTCTTTTAAATACTCTGTTAAAAATTACATTAATTTTTCTCGTGTGATAACCAAAATCAAATAATTTTTTAAGAATATTAACAGGTATTTTGTCCATGATTATTTGATCTTTTAACAAACTATCATAAAAAGAAGTATTATTTTCAAGAGATTTGATCGCACATTTTTGAACTATTCTATAAGCTTTATCTCTTCTTATTCCCCTAGATGTTAGCTCTAAAAGGACTCTTTGTGAAAAGAATATACCTTTCGTTAATTCTAAATTTTTTTTCATGTTATCTTTATTAACTTTCATTGATTTAACAACGTCGTTTAATCTATTAAGGGCAAAATCTAGGGTTATAGTTGAATCTGGCCCAATATTTCTCTCGACACTTGAGTGAGAAATATCTCTCTCGTGCCAAAGCGCAACATTTTCTAAAGCAGGCACAACAGTAGCTCTAACAAGTCTTGCTAAACCAGTAAGATTTTCAGTTAGTACAGGATTTTTTTTGTGTGGCATAGCAGAAGAACCCATTTGCTTACTTTTGAAGAATTCTTCAACCTCAGATACCTCTGTTCTTTGAAGATGTCTTATTTCAACAGCAAACCTTTCAACTGAACTTGCTATAACACCTAAAACAGAAAAAAAATACGCATGTCTGTCTCGTGGAATAATTTGAGTTGATACAGGTTCTACATTTAAATTTAATTTTTTTGCAACATAATTTTCAACCCTTGGATCTATATTTGCGAATGTGCCAACCGCACCAGAAATTGCGCAAGTTGATATTTCATTTATAGCTTTTTTTAATCGGTTGTGGTTTCTGGAGAATTCCTCGTAAAACGTTAAAAGTTTCAAACCAAAAGTAGTAGGCTCAGCATGTATACCATGACTTCTACCAATGCATAAAGTAAATTTATGTTTAATAGCTTGTTGCTTAATTGATTTAAGTAATTTCTCAATGTCTTTTAAAATAATCAATCCCGATTGTTTTAATTGAATATTAAAACATGTGTCTAAAACATCAGAGGAAGTCATTCCTTTATGTAAAAAACTTCCTTCTCTGCCAACTTTTTCACTAATTGATGTTAAAAAAGCTATAACATCATGTCTTAACTTGCCTTCAAGTTTTGTAATTCTATCAACATTTATTTTTGCCTTTGATTTTACTTTTTTAACAACTCCTTTTGGAATAATCTTAAATTTTTCCATACCTTCAGCAGCTGCAATCTCTATTTCTAGCCAGAGGCTGTATCTATTTTTATCCAACCATATTTCTCTTAGTTCTTTTCTCGAGTATCTTTCTATCATGTTTTATATGGGGGAAAATCTAGCCCGTTTTTTGAAAGGGTAAATATTTCATAGCTATCATCTTTTATACCAACAGTGTGTTCAAATTGTGCTGATAACATTTTATCTTTTGTGACTGCTGCCCACCCATCCTTCAAAAAATTTAAATTATATTTTCCTTCGTTAATCATTGGTTCAATCGTAAAAATCATACCTGTTTTTAATTTTTCGCCACTACCAGATGCCCCATAATGCAAAATATTAGGAGGTTCGTGAAAATTTTTACCAATACCATGACCACAAAAATCTCTCACTACTGAATAACCTTTTGACTCAACATATTTTTGAATAGTTGAACCTATGTCTCCGATACAAACATCTTTTTTTAGAATCTTTATAGCTCTCATCATCGATTCATAAGTTGTTGTAGTTAAATTTTGTGCTTTAATCGAAACTTCTCCCACGTAAAACATTCGACTAGTATCCCCATGCCAACCATCTTTTAAAGCAGTTACATCAACATTTACTATGTCGCCTTCTTTTAAAATTTTATCTTTTGGTATCCCATGGCAAACTACATGGTTCGGAGATGTGCAGCAAGATTTTGGATACCCCCTATAAAAGAGAGGAGCAGAATAGGCACCACAATCATTTATAAACTCAAAGCATAACTTATCAATTTTTTCAGTAGTGACACCAGGTACAATAATTTTTGCTACCTCGTCCAAAGCGCCCGCTGCTATAGAACCAGCCTTTTTTGTTAGTTCAAAAGATTCAATAAAATCGTCAGTCATTTATAAAATTTCTATTCTTTTATTTATTTCTATTCCTTTGTTATAAAATTTACAATCATAACAAAGCACATTAACATTTTTTTTCAAAGCATCTTTAAAAACCTTGAAATACACAGGGTCAATATCTGATGCAATACTAAAAGTTTTACAATTTTCTATTTGAATCAAGAAGATTAAGTAACTTTCATACCCCTTTTGTTTTGCTAAAATTAAATTTTCAAGGTGTTTTTTTCCTCTTTCAGTAACAGCATCAGGAAATTCTGCGTGATTTTTTTTTCTACTCAAGGAAACACTTTTAACCTCAAGATAAGCTTTTTTATTAGATTTAGTATTCTCTAAAAGAAAATCAAATCTAGTGTTTGTACCAAATTTTTTTTCAGACTTTACAAGGTCGTATTTATTTAGATCATTTATTGCTTTATTACCCAAAGACTCTTGTATTATTTTATTTGTTATATGAGTATTTATACAAAATTTTACATTATTTACTTCAATAATTTGTAAGGTATATTTTAATTTTCTTTTAATATTATTTGATTCAGTAAACCATACTTTATTTCCTTCTTTTAAAAGATTGAACATCGAACCAGGATTTGGACAATGAGCCGTAATTATTTTATTTTTTAACTTAATATCTACAAAAAATCGCTTATATCTTTTTATTAAAACTCCTGATATTAATTCGTTCTCAAAATTCATTTTTTTAATATTATCAAATTATGCTAAGAAAAAATAAAAAAATATCATGCGCGATTTTAATAATTGGAAATGAAATTTTGTCAGGTAGAACAAAAGATCAAAATATTTCATTTTTAGCTTTATGGTTGAATTCAAATCTTGGAATTAAAATAGAAGAGGCAAGAATTATTCCCGATATAGAGAAAATAATAATTAAGAATATATTAGAATTAAGTAAAAAATATAATTATGTATTAACAACAGGGGGAATAGGCCCTACTCATGACGATATAACAGCAGAATCTGTTTCAAAAGCTTTTAAAAAAAAATATTTATATAATAAAGAAGCAATAAAAATACTCGAAAAGTATTATGGAAATCAATTTAATGATCCAAGAAAAAAAATGGCTAAGATGCCAGAGGGGTCAAAATTAATTTATAATCCATCAAGCGCAGCCCCAGGATTTATAATAAAAAATGTTATTTGTCTCCCAGGTGTTCCGCTTATACTGAAGTCAATGATAAATAACCTAAAAAAATATTTAAAGCCTGGAGTAAAAATTTATAGTTCATCTATAAATTGCCAAACAGTTGAAAGTAAAATTGCAAATGAACTCACAGATATTCAGAAGAAGCATAAAAAAAATGTTGAAATAGGAAGCTATCCTTTCTTCAGACTAGGGAAAATAGGTGTATCCGTTGTAATGAGATCTTCAAAAAAAAGTAATTTACAATCTTGCCACAAAGATATTATTAAAATTATTAAAAATAAAAAAATTGAAATTGTTAAAGGAGTTTAATGTTATATTTTGCTTTTGGGAGTAACCTACATCACAAACAGATGAAAAGACGCTGTAAAGATTCCAAATACATAGGCTGTTATTCATTAAAGGGTTATAAACTAACATTTAGAAATTATTTTTTAGGCGGTGGTGTCGCCGATATTCAAAAAAAAAAAGACAGTTATGTATTAGGAGCAATATACAGAATATCCAAAGGAGATGAAAAAAAATTAGATGTATATGAAGATTATCCAAAAACATATGTTAAAAAATATTTTAGACTTTATGGAAAAAAAGTAATGTTTTATTTCATGCCAAAAAAAACAAAGTTCATTCGACCGAGCAAGAGATATCTCAATTTAATTATACAGGGTTACAAGGATTGTGGATATAAAAATACATATATTGTTATTTCAAAAAATAAAAAAATAAAAGTAAAATGAAAATTTTTGATTGCTTCATGTTTTATGATGAGGAAATGATATTAGATTTTCGTTTAAATTACCTAAACGAATATGTAGATAAATTTGTTATAATAGAAAGTTCTTTTACACATAGTGGAAAAAAAAGAGATCTTGTTTTTGATATTAAAAAATATAGCAAGTTTAAAAAAAAAATTTCTTACATAGTGATGAATGAAGAGCCTAAAGATCTCTTCCACATAGATGGCAGTGAAGAATTTAATCAAAAGAATTCTAAATATATTTTGAATGCACTTAAGA
>MDTG01418122.1_pt1 | contig 15492 bp, 12 predicted proteins | sample 811421 | NCBI WGS metagenome assembly MDTG01 (sample SAMN05326645, study PRJNA326480) | marine metagenome | isolation source: seawater | place: Pacific Ocean: South East | collected 2011
AGTACTCAATGCATATACTGTCAAATATGGTATGTCTAATTCTAGGACCCAGTCCATGACTTCTTCTAATTTTTGTTTTCCGTAGCGGTGACCAATTGAAGTTTCGAACCCCTCGTTTTCCGCGAATCTTCTATTCCCGTCCATTATGATTGATACGTGTTGAGGTATGGGTCCTCTGACAACTCTATCCCTTAGACGATTTGCACGAACTCGGTCAGTACGAGAAACAAAACTCCATGCAAATCTTGAATTGGCCAAAAATCTAGCAGGACCACGAATAATTCTGAATTTCAGTAGCCATTTAGCTGTGGAATCAATCCTGCGTCCTAGCCAGCCCATGTGCTCCCTCACCTAGTTCGATGAGTTCCTTGTCTTTGATTCCTCTCTGAGTAAAGAAAGTTATTCGAACAAAATATCTGGTTCTTGATGTAGGCCAGAAAGTACTCCACGACTAGGATTTACCACTATTATTTCTCCAGCATCTGGCCAAACTTCCAAATCTGCTTTAGAATTACCACAATAAGCAAATCCTTTCATTCCATATCTCTCGACCAATGCTTTTGATTTGTATTTTCCACCTAGGTTCAACTTCCCTTCCGATCCCATTACATCATCGAATAGGCCTACATGTTCTGCGATAGGAATGGCTTGAATTATGTGAGATGCAGTAGCGAGAATTATTTCTCTTCCACTTTCTTTTTCTTTTCTTAACCAATTTACGAACGGCTCGTGATAAACGAGATCTTCAGGTTTTACTGATACAAGTTTAGCGACTCTTTTTTTCCAGTAAGGTCTTCCCTTCGTCAGTTCAAAGAAAGGAATAAGGAAAAGGTACCACGGCCTTCTGAGGATAATTTTGCGGGCACTAATTTTTGTCATATCTGAAAGAATAACAGTCCCATCGAGATCTACAGCCAACGGAAGTGCCTCTCCCATATTTGTGGCATAAAGGAATCAAACGTTCAATCATTGCGGAGAATACGGTCTCGACCGGTCGACTCAAGCCAAGAGTTCTATTCGGGGGTTCATGAGCACCCCGGATGTGTTCGATGAGCCATGGTTCCCTCGAGGTGTTGTTACTGCAGATATCAAACAATCTGATGCACCTACTCCGAAAGGTTTCGATTGTTTTGATGTTTCAATTCCATGGGATACATTGTGCATGATCTGGCCAATTGGTGGACTTCCTACAGTGGAAAGTATACACTCTTGGATTGGAATGGAAGGAAAATGGGGTAATTTCAACTCTCTCAAACATGCGAAGACATTGACTTGGTCTCAGGGTCCATTAGGCCCTGTTGCAAAAATCGATAGTGGAAAGAAAGGAATTTGGAGATTGGAAATTTTGCCATTTGACGATGATGGACATGGTAGTAGAATCGCGGAATATATCGGTAATAATCCATATGTTGCACAAGGAGGGGTTCGTTGGGAAGGAAGAGACATTATTCTTCTATGGAGAGATTTGAGTTTGTGGCCTACCGCAAATAGTGTGTTAGGCGAGTTACTAGAATCTGGAAGATTAGATGAATCTAGGATGTTGGTAGAATCTTGTGGTGCCATTTTAGGTGAATTCCACTCAGTTGTTTGTGAGTCTGCCAATTCAGTTCGACACGCGAAACCTTGGAATGAACGATTGAAGATGTTGGAAGAGAGGACTTCCTCTCGCACTCTGTGGAGAGCCCCACATGGTAAAGATACGGTTGGTTGTATTACTCACCGGAATTTTAGTTTGGACAATATTCTGGTTCTTAATGACGCATTAGGTGAGCCAAGTATAAACGAGGTTCACCTTCTACATCCGGCATCTGGAATTTATGGTGCTCTTTTACCGATGATAGATCGTGCTCCAGGTTTACGCGATTTAGCATCTGGTTATCGTTCATTAGAATTGAATGATAAGGTGATACATTCAGGAATGATTGTAGAATTACGTAGATGTCTGTTTGATGGGTGGTGTTCGACAGCACCATCAAAATGGTCTTCTTCCCAATCTCTGGATTCACACAAAGGAGGAGTTCCTATTTGGGAGTATGAAAAAGCCCTTGAAGAACAGATTTTTTCCGAGATATTTGAAAAAAAAATACCCCCCAGGACATCATGGTTTCTTTCCCATGTTAGTAGTATCCAAGCGGGAATGTTCAGAGCAAGAACGGTTGCAGCGGGGGCTCTTTGTTGCTTAATAGTAGCAGGTTTGGGCATTTATACAGGAATGACTGGACTATTGTCTTGGGAGGATTCTTTTCCACTGATGCTGTGTGCTCTTCCAATTCCAATACTTCGTCAGTTATACAGGAATTTAGCTCCTCCACCTTACTGATTATTTCGTTGTTGGAAAAACTTCCTCAGTAGGAAAAATTTCGTACCTAATGATATATTTCAGGTAAATAATCAATTTCAAAGCGTTCCTAAGAACTCATCAAGGGGGGTAATCATTTGACTAATGGTTTCGATTTCAATGATATACTCCACCTCTTCGCCATCATCAGTATGTTCACAATTCTGACCGTCACCCATTTCAACATCGACGGTAATGTCAAGTTTGTAGTCGCCAAGCCCTACTTCACCAACATCCAGTTTGTCTTCTATTTGTGATTCGCTATACCCTGAAACTAGCCCGACCCATTCTTCTTCTTCTTCAAACCAGATTTCATCCATATTTTCAACCCATTCTTTATCATACCATTCAACGGTAATAGTAAACCCGACAGATTCACCATTTGTTCCAGAGTCAGATCCATTGAATTCACCACGAGCAACTGCCCCAGTAATCGTATCTGGCTCAGGATCTCCACTTGATAGCAAGCAGCCCAAACCGCTGCTGGTTTCATCCTCCGAGTACAGGAGAGAAACCCGGACCCCCACCACATTGTCACCGTTTGGCCATGATTCGATTGAATCAGTATTGAATTCAAACGTCAGCGTATCCCCATCGGAAATGTACTCCGTACCTTGAGCCAATGTCTGGTACTCTTCTTCTATAATCACAACATATTCACCGACACCTCCCATCGTTGAATCGGGTTTAGTAATTAGATATCCAATCTCACCTGCTGAAAAGGGAACAAGTAAAACAATCGCAGCAATTCCAATGGTACGTCCATCAGGAATAGAAAATCTTCCAAGCGGAGAAACATCTGGTGTTCGAACTGCATTAGAAACGAAATGCGCAATGAATGCTGCACCAACTCCCGGAACGGACGGGAATATTCCATCAACTCCTCCAAATCCAAGAAGACTCCAACCGATTACACCAACAAATGCAGCAATCATCATTGCAATAGAATGAGTTGTATCTGGTTTGTATCCCATCCATCGGATGATTAAGAGTGGAACGAAGATTCCACCCAAACCATAGACTGCGAGAACAACCAGCACGAATACAGAATCACCTCCAGGGATATAGAGACCTCCAACAGAAACCAATGTAGCCAATAATGCAACAACTAATGTTACCTTCTTAGTTGTCTTGTGATCTTGCCTCCACTCTGGTTTGATATCATCTGTAATCGCTGCAGTACAGGCAAGAACTTGACTGTCTGCAGTCGACATTGTTGCTGCAAAAATAGATGCAAGTATCATTCCGATTCCGAAGGCAGGCATCGTTTCCATCGCCATTTGTGGCAATCCTAATTCCGGGTCAAAGTCACTTGCAGTAAATAGAACTCGGCTTACAAGACCAATGATTAGCATCAATCCAATGAAAGGAGTTTGCCAAACAAAAAACCAGATCATGGCTTGTTTTCGATCGGAATCTGAACCTAGTGTCATGACTCGGGAAACCACTTGTGGTTGGCCTGCAACTCCTAGTCCTCCTAGGAAGAATGCAAAGGCCCACATTGAAAATCCAAATTTCAAGTCAGGTGGGACTAATTTCGTTAGAAGCGGGTCTTGAGCTTCTAATCTGTCAAATAATCCTGAGAATCCATTTACTTCCTGCAAAGCAATCCAACACAAAATTACAGATCCGACAATCATTACGCAAGATTGTACTGCATCAGTCCAAATTGATGCTCGAATTCCTCCTGCATAGCAGTAAGCTACAACCAAAACAAATCCAATTAGAATTCCAACCAATTCATTCCATCCCATCATTACGAACAATGCCTTGCCTCCGGATGTTAATTGAGCAGCAGCATAGACGGTCAGAAATAGAACGGATAAGATTGCTGCTAGTTTTGCTTCTGGAGCACCTGCTTTTTCTGAAACAAGAGAAGATAATGAACGAATTCCCCTTTCTTGCCCTTCTTTTTGTATGAATTTATACAGCCAAGCCCATGCTACAACTTGGCCAATTGTTGAAACTACACTCAGCCAGAAAGCGTTGAGCCCCATCAAATAGGTAAATCCAATAAAACCAATGAACATGTAGCCAGAGTTCCAAGTGCTGACTGCAGACAATGCAGCAAGGGCAGGATGCATTCCTCTCCCTGCAACTAGATAATCGTCAGTCGTATCCTCTTTGACGAACATAGAGGCTAAGCCAACACCCGCAAAAATCGTCATGAAAAACAAAAACGATAGAACCACGACGATGTCCATTGTATCTACACGGAAGGCTCTCAAACATGAATCTTCCAATAGAACGACATTACTTTGCGGTAGGTTCGCTTAGCACCATCATGGATCGGAGTAGGTTCTCTCGTATGGTTGAGAATCCATTGTTCAAATCATTTCTATTTTTCTCCATTTTTAGAGCAATATACGGAGCAGGAATCCTAGTAGTAACATGGTTTTTGGCGACTGAAACAGAGAATCCATGGTGGGTTTCTATTCTCTTCCTGCTCGCATCGATGGTATTTTCTCGCCTTTTATTCCGATTTATCAAAAGTTTTCGAAAAACTTCTGAGGAATCTAATTAATCCGGGAATATCTTCCGTTTTCAAATTCATAATGAATAGGTACACCAGTAGGAATTTCTACAGATAATATTTCCTCAGGGCTAAGATTTTCAATTGACATAACAATGCTTCTAAGCGAATTCCCATGGGCTGCTACGAGCACATTTTTCCCAGATTGAAGGTCGGGTTCAATCTTTTCAGTAAGGTACGGCAAGGTTCTCTGTGCACACATTTCAAGGCTTTCTCCATCAGGTGGAGGAACGCTATATGAGCGGCGCCAAATATGGACCTGTTCAACACCAAACTTTTCTCGAGTTTCGTCTTTGTCAAGTCCCTGAAGTGATCCATAATGTCGTTCATTCAATCGTTGATCATGATATATTGGAGGACTTCCAGAAGATTTGTTGTAATTCATCACAATTTCTGCAGTTCTTTGTGCTCGGATCAATTCGCTTGTGTGTATTACATCAAACTTTATTCCAGACAGTTTTTTTCCGGCAGCAATGGCTTCTTGTTCTCCCTTTTTTGAAAGTTCTACATCAGTCCATCCCGTAAATTTATTTTCTGCATTCCAAACAGATTGGCCATGCCGAAGAAGTATCATTGTTGGCAAAATATCACATCACTCTTGACGCCTTAGCCTTGGTTCAAAGAAATGAAGATCTAACTGTTTTGCTATCCTCATTATGTCCAACAGGAATTTTTGTTTGAGTTCTTTTTCTTCATTTGCCGAAGTAGTATCCCAATACAGATTGCAGTCAATATCAATTGCTTGTGGTCCAAGTGATTGAACTCTAACTGAAGATGCATCTTTCTTGGTAGTTTTTTCATTTGCTTGTATCATTTCAAACACATCATTGCAGAATTTCTCAACAGAGTCTGGATTACTGTCTAGGTCAAGATGTAATTTTGGCTGATACCTTCTCCAACGTCTAAGTCCATAGTTTTCTATTGCAGTATTTACTAAATTTGCATTTGGAAATGTTATGACGGAATCGATGGAGGTTCTAATTTGCGTGGTTCTAAAATTAATTTCAATTATTTCACCTTCACTACTGCCTATAACAACCCAATCCCCAACTTTGAACGGGCGGTCAAGTAGCACAGTAATTGCACCAAACATATTGGATACTGAATCTTTAGCAGCCAACGCTAGAGCAATTCCGCTGATTCCTAGCCCCGCTAGAATAGCACTAAGATCAAACCCTAATGAACCTGCAATTAAGACTGCTCCAAAAGCTACGATGAAGAATCTCATGATACTCTCAAGGGCGGAAATCAATGTCTTGGTCGTGCCTTCCATTTCTCCATCTCCATCAAATCGATCAACAATTGCATAGATGGCTGGAACCAGACGGAAGGCCCAGAATACCAAGGCAAAGTAGAAGATTAACTCAGTTAATGGTAGGAATACTTCCTCGATCATCGATGGAAATTCTGCTACTTCTGTCGTGACGATGTTTTGTAATATCATCATCATGATTCCACTTGCAATTGCAGTACCAAGTGTTCCAGATGAATCTTGAACAGCAACTACGGCAATTTTTTGTTTAATACCAAATTTCATAAAAATCCGAGAAATGTAATTTCCAAGCGCGAATCGAATTCCAAAACAACACAAAAAAGCAACTACAAGTACTGCAATTGTGCCTTGATTAAATCCAAAAACTGTTTCTTCATTCCAGTTAGGAATGGCTGTGATTAGGCTCTCCATGGATTATCGGGGGCAGTAGGTCCTTTGAATCCATTTCGGCGGATTCCAAGAAGCGTCGGCTTGAAGTGGTACGGGCTAGTGTGAGGCCCTGAACGACCATGTCCACCATGCGCCGAATCTTCGTCCATCTAGTCCTAATCATGTTCCTGTTCATGCCTTTTGGAGGTATTCTAGGAGCTGTTGAGGCTCAAGAAGAACCAGCTGAAAATAATAGTCCGTTGGATATTTGGTCTACTGATTATGTAGACGATTACTATCCATGGGGTGGTGACGATGCTGCTCAATTCAAAGAATATCATACATATTTTACAATGAAAGACAGGATGCAACATCTAGCAGAAAACAATCGTAACATTATGACTTTTCATGAAGGTCTAAACGGGGGAGAAAATGCTCGAGGTCAGACTACAACTGCAAGTACCTATGAGGGGTGGTTCTACAATCATCGGAGTCCGTGGATGAAAATTACAGTCAATCCCCAAGGTGGAGAATGCAACGACTTTGTTGGAGATTGTGGAAATTATGAGGAACGTCCTGATGTTTTATTGGTAGGTAACCATCATGCACGTGAATGGATGTCTTATCAGGTTCCGATGATGTTCCTTGAGATGGTTGCCCACTATTATGGCAAGGCAGGAATAGACAACGATGGTGATGGCCTCATTGACGAAGATCCCTGGGGGGATGCTGATGGTGACGGTATCATTGATGATGATGGGGACTGTTTGTCACTCAACTCATCAAGTCAGGATAGCAACGGAGACGGAGTTCCTTGCGGACCTGGAGATCACGGTGTTGATGAAGACTTCTCTGAGCAGTTCATCACAGATTTGGTGAATACCAGAGAAATTTACCTTATTCCGATGCTAAATGTAGATGGTAACCGATATGATCGCGAAGTGTTCTGCGGAGAGACGGCTTGGGAAAATTGTGCAAAGAGTGGATGGCGGAAGAATCTACGAGACAATACTCTCACCGATGCTGGACCAATTCCTAATCTCAATGAAGATGTAGACGATGCCTGCGATGGTGTTGATTTGAATCGAAATTATCAGTATGAGTGGGGGGCTCCCCTTGGAGCAACAGGTCCGTTGATTCCAGGAGATTGTATTGCGGGTACCACGAATAATGATGTTTACAACGGTCCAGTGGACACCAACGATGATGATGGTGATTTAGTTTACAACGAGGATGCAGTTGATGGAGACGACAATGATGGTGACGGTTTAATCGATGAAGACTGGTTAGGTGGAAATACTGAGCCTGAGACCAAGATGATTCAAGATCTTACTGAGATGAATGACGATAATGGTGATGGAGCATCTGAATTTAAAGTGGTTTTTAATTGGCATTCATTCAGTAATCTCATTCTTTATCCGTGGGGACATTGTACCGATTGTGAAACTCCAGATCACGATTTCCTAGTTTACCATGGAGATGAAATGGCAGTAATGACGAATTATGAAAATATACAATCTTCAGATCTCTATCCTACAACTGGCGACTTTTGTGACTGGCATTACGGTGTACACAATTCATATTGTTTTACAATGGAAATAGGCAATAATTTCCATGAGCATCCTGATGATATTGACCATATTGCTACATTGAATATGGGTCCAACATTCTACATGGTTGAAGTGGCTGATGATCCTGCATTCCGTGCGGTTTTTGGTTTGGGCATGGATGAGGTACAGTGGATGCAAAGTCCAGCAAACATTACTATTCCAGAGGAAGGAGACATTCCAATTGAGTTGTGCTTACACCCCAATTTCCCAATGACAAATGATGTCAATCGAAGTCATGTCATGTACAGACAAGTCACTCCAACTCGAATGCAGAACGATTACGGTCCAACGGAATGGAAAGAAGTTCAACCTTGGGCGATGACTGGTTTTGAGGAGACAACAATCCGTTGTGAACTTCTCGATGGTACGAATGGAACCACAGCCATAGCTAGTATTCCAGTTCCCGAGACTAGTGTCGGAGAGATTCACTACAGGGCTATGCTTGGGACAACTAACGGCGCATTCCCAATCAATTATCCTGCACCGGGAGAGGAGCCAGGCGATTATTATGTGATGACTTTGCCATATCGAGCGGGATTTGGGAGTTCGTTACTTGCCTTGTTCATGTTCCTAATTGTTGCTGGAGTTGTATGGGGTGGGCTTGCTTTCACTCTCAGGGAAATGTTCAGTGGTGATGATGAAGAAAATGATCAAACCAAGATGGTTGAGAAATCTATGGAAAAACATAGACCGACTAAGGATTATGGTTCAATGACTGTCGCTCAGCTTCGGGAGGAATTGGGTGAACTTGGTCTTCCAACATCAGGAACCAAAGCCGTTCTGATTGATAGACTGAAGGGGGATTAAACATGGCTGGAGATACCTTTGGCGGCAGAATGGGCCTTATTTTCGCTACAATAGGAGCAGCTATTGGTACTGGTAACATCTGGAGATTTCCGAGAATGGTCGGTGCTAATGGAGGAGGTTCCTTCCTAGTTCCTTGGCTTATTTTCCTGTTCATATGGTCGGTTCCCCTTGTTATTGCTGAATTTGCAATAGGCAAGAGAGCTCGAACTGGAACAGTCGGTGCTTTCCGTATCTTTGCAGGTAAGCGATTTGCATGGATGGGATTGTGGACAGCATGGATTTCTACTGCAATTGGATTCTACTATGCTGTGGTTACAGGGTGGTGTCTGAAATATTTCTCTGCAGCAGCTGCTGGAGGTTTAGGACAGGGAGTTGATACGACTCTGGTATGGAATGAATTCCTCCAAGATCCATCTCAAGTTATCATGTTTCAATTTCTAGCTGTTGCTATCACTATGGCTGCAATTTGGAGGGGAGCAAAGGCTATAGAAAAAGTCAACGTAATCCTAATGGTGTCGTTGTTTATTCTCCTTTTCAGTGCATTATTCCTTTCAATATTGATGGATGCTCAGGATGGAACACTTGACGGATTCGTATACATGTTTAGTATTCAACCAGAATATCTACTGGAGCCTCAAACATGGATTTCCGGATTGTCTCAATCTGCCTGGTCTTGTTCTGCCGGAATGGGGATGTGTATTACTTATGCAGTTTACATGCGCAAGGATGAGGATACAACTCTTAATGCTGCAACTATGTGTCTTGCAAACAATAGCATCAGTATCATAGCAGGTCTAACAGTTATGATGGCGATTTTCTCTGTTGTTCAGGATCCTCTTTCTGCAGTCAGTGGAGGTTCCAGCGCAATCACATTCCTCGTTCTTCCAGAAGTATTTGCTCAAGCACCAGGTGGACCTGTAGTGCAACTAGCAATGGTAGCAATGTTCTTCCTTGCCCTTTCTTTTGCTGCACTTACATCTATGATATCTACTATCGAATTATGTGTTAGAAATTTTGTTGATCATGGCGTAGACAGAAGTCAAGCGGTTGGCTTCACAGGTGGAGCACTATTCCTCTTCGGCCTGCCTAGTGCTGCGCTTTGGATTCTTGTTGATGATTCGACCGGTGTTGCATTCCCTCAGTTTTTGGAAGTTCAAGATCACATTTGGGGGTATGGTCTAATGTTCAGTGGCTTATTCATTGCATTCTCGATTTGGAAGTATGGTTGGAATCGTTACAAAGTGTGGCAGAAAGAAAATGATGTTGTTGGTTTCAACTGGCAAGATTATTTGGATAATGGTGTTTCTTCATTCAGAGATGATTTCATCAACACTGGGGATAATGATTGGTGGATTGGTAAATGGTGGGACTACATTATGTATCTCGGATTCCCGATAATGTTCGCAATCCTGATGGGTTCATACTTCGTTGACTTGTTGTTGAATGTCGACAGTCCGTGGGATCCAACAAATCCTAAGGGCATTACGATAGTACTACTATTTTGGGGAGTTACAGCAATTGTATTCTTGTTCTTAAATCGGTGGTTAGTTAGTCGTCCGTTGTACAGAAATGTACCAGAAGGTGCAGAAGTCCCAATCGATACCTTACCCGGAGGAGAAGATGATATGATTCTCGTTTTAGGTGATGTATGGACAGGTGGTGATTTAGATTCATCCACTGATTCTACAATTCTCAATGCTGAACTTGCCTGATACAAGAAGCGTGATGGTCCTCATACCGTTCGCAACGTCATGGACCATTGGACGATGCATGTCGCAGAGGTCGGGGTTTTCGATGCTAATGCTGCAGCCCTAGATGTACAAACAGTAGATCTAATGGAAGCTGCAGGCCAAGCTCTTGCAACAGAGGCTGCAAGAATAGCTGAATCATTGGAAGGTGCTGAACACAGGGAAATATGGGTACTTTGTGGTCCGGGAAATAATGGTGGAGATGGATTTGCTGCATCCATTGCCCTACAAGAGATGGGCCATCTTGTTCGAATAATAGCCACACATGTTGTACAGAAAGGTGAAGCAGCAGAAATTCATCGAAATAGATGTAGGGAAGCAGGAATCAAAATTGATGTCTGGCCATTAGTTTCTGATGAATTTAGACCACGAATGTTGATTGATTCTCTACTTGGCTCCGGAACGCACGGTGGAAAACCCCGAGGGGATATTGCTTCGGTCCTTAACTGGATTCAACCTCATCTTGAGAATGTTCCAGTTGTTGCTTGTGATATTCCCACAGGTTTTGGAACAGAAATGATGATATCAGCGGTTTCAACAGTTACATTTCATTCAGAAAAAATGGGCATGCGCTCTGAAAATGGATCAATCCACAATTCAATTGGTCGTTTGTGCGTAGCTCCATTGCCCTGGCCTGCAGAAGTAGTAGACTGTGGTCCCGGTGATGCACTTCGCTACCCTCCGTTAAATCCAGATGCTCGGAAAGGAGACAGAGGTCGTTTACTTATTATTGGAGGAGGTCCTTATCATGGTGCACCTATTTTGTCAGGGGATGCTGCTGCACGCAGTGGATGTGATTTAGTTCACGTTGCAATGCCCAAGGATGCAAGAAATAGGGTAGAATGGCCTCCTCATCTAATCCCAGAATCAATCCCGGATGAGGTGACTCTGACCATGTCATCTGTGGAGCATCTCATCGGACGAATTCTTTCTGGACGTGGAGTTCAGGCTATTCTAATTGGTCCTGGTCTTGGTAGAGGAGAGGAAACAATTCGAGCAGTAAGTCAATTATTGTTCATTGCATCCGAAGCTAAAATTCCAGTTGTGGTTGATGCAGACGCTATTGCTGCATTACCTAAGAGATCGTGGCCAGAAAATTTACGCGGAATTGTAACTCCCCATGGTAAGGAGGCTGAAGAATGGCTAGGATCTGAAATTGCTACAATTCGCCCCCATCTAAATGTAAAAAATGACCCTGAAGGAAGAGTTGTAATTGTTACAGGTTCAGTGGATAGATTGCTCGGCCCATTTGGTAGAGGTTGTTTAGCTTCGGGAGGTCATCCAAGGATGGCAACAGGCGGTACAGGCGATTTATTGGCAGGATTATGCGGAGGTCTACTCGCTCAGGGAATGGAACCTTGGCCCGCTGCTCGCCTAGCTTGTGCTCTTTTGCGAGAAGCAGGAATGGAAGCAGTAGTATCCAAAGGACCCGGGCTAGTTGCAGGAGACGTTCCCGTGCACATTGCAGAAACGTTGGCAAAGTGGATTTGAGACTTCACAACCCCTTCTTATTTACTAATAGGTAGTCATAGCAGAATATGGTTCTAAGTCCCAGAGGGTGGATTGCTGTCGGCGCATGGCTTTCACTTATTCTGGTCCCATTTTTCCACTATTATTGGAAACGATGGGATAGACCCAGTAAAGCAGCTCAAGAAGAGATGAATCGCAGAAAGCGTGAATTTGAGGTAAAACGGGCCTTTGAGTTAGAAGATATGAAAGTTAGAGCAGAAGAAGCGGCTAGAGCTAAGACGGAAATTGAACAAAGGAAAAGAATAGTCCCAAAATCAGTTGACTCTGCATTATTAGAGGACGCTTGGAATAATTTAGGAATTAAATCAAAACAAGAAGAATACGTGCAAGTGACAGATGAAATTAACATTCCGAAAATCAAAGAAATGTTGGAATCATTACCAGAGGTGGATGAAGAATTCATAATTCCAGATACTGGTCCTGTGATGTTAAAAATCCGTCCAAACATACAAATTGATGAAGAACCCGAACAAATTGAGGACAAAATAGAGTCAGCACCAGATTTGGAATCATGGAAGGAAACAGATTGGTGAATCAATGTCTGAATATTCGTTTGAAAGACTTGTTCGTGAAGCAATAAGGTTCACTGTAGTTGGCGCCTTTAACACTTCTATTTGTTTTATCCTGTACAAGTTATTTGTTTATCTAGACCCTTGGCCAGCCTACACCCTTGGCTTAGCATTCTTCTTGTCTGAAGGATTAAGTTGTGTTGTTGCACATTACCTTCACAGAAGAGTAACATTTCAGTCATCAAGTCCTTATGCTCGCAGTTTATACCTGACATTAATCATTTACGCTACATCAATCGCTATTGCAAGTTTCATTCATCACATGGTTGCGGATGTTTGGGATGGAGGAGATTTTGATCCTTTTATCGTGGAACACGTATCTTGGTTCTTTAACACGGCATTGGTCGGAGTAATTGCATTCCTTGCCCTTCGTTTCATAGCGTTCCCGCCTAGTGATGATGTGTATGATGAGAATGAGTAATCATTCGTCTTCTTCACGAATTCCGCGCATCCAAGCAGCAGCAGCCAGTCCACCTAAGCCAACTATTGCTCCGAACCCTGGAGTTTCTTCGACATCATCGTCTGTACCAGTAATAGCGTCAGCTTCTGTTTGATTCAAAATTGGGAATAATACTGTGCTGTTATAGTTAGACGGTTTCTCAGTATCTGAATTACAATTTGCTTCTTGAGGAGGAGTAGTATCACTGTGACATGGATGTGTGTAATACATTCGGAATTCTGCGGGTTGACCTTGGAAAATACCAAACGATCCATCGGTCCCTTGTCCTGCCCAGGTTACTTTGATTCCTGGATTATCATCCGTTCTGTTCCAAGGTACTAGATCAGGAGTAACTGGGATATCCCAGTCAATCATGATTCCATCTCCTTCGCCTGCATTGAATTCTTGAGTAATTGCAGCGACTGAACCTCTCATCAGACTGACGTTAAGATTCTCACATTGATTTTGACAGTTTGCATCTCCAGCAATATCGAAAACAAGGTGAACACGAATCACTTCTCCTTCCTTTAGTAGGATATTCTCATTGAGAATAGGATCCATTCTACAGTGCCAGTCAATTTGAACGACACTACTACCGGATCCACTCTTTTCGCCATAGCCATTGTTGGAATTATCAGCATCAGTGTTGTTGAAATGTCCCCAACATGGTTCCGCATTTGGCCTTCCAAAAACATGGAATGTATTGTTTTCAGCAGTTGGTTGTTCAGCATTCGGAGCCGCTTGCATCATTGTCACATCTCCACCAGCAGTTACTGTAGAAGAAGTCACCATAAGTAGGGCCAGACAAAGCGCAAGTGGAACGAGAGTCGTTCGGCGCATGGTATTTGGTGACCCCCGTTTGGTTTGAGGGTTTCTTTCATTCGTTAGTCAAATCGTTGAAAACCAAAACGACTGCCACTTTCGCCACGTCTGGCGATATTGAGCGCTTCTCCTAACATATCTGCGGAAACGTTGGCTTGTTTGAGATGTTCTGCGCCAACGCCGGTAATGATCGCCATTACTTTGATTGTGTCTCCAAATGCAGGATCTTGTCTCGCTCCAAAGATTACGTGTGCGTCGCCAGAGAGTCGACTTGTCATTAGATCACAGACTTGGTTTGCCTGCTCAAGTGTCATGTATGGTCCGCCAGTGACATGTATCAGAGCTCCAGTTGCTCCTTCAATATCAATGTCTAATAATGGATGGTTAAGAGATTCATGAACTACCTCTTCTGGTCCTCTATCACTTTCACCGTAAAGCATCATCGTGACTCCTCCATTCTTCATTATGGTTCGAACATCTGCGAAGTCTAGATTGATAAGACTTGGAAGTGTGATAGTCTCTACAATTCCCTTCACAATTTCTGCAATCAACTGATCCATGATACTAAATGCTTCATCTAGAGGAAGATTTGGAACATAATGTAGCAGTCTATTGTTATCTAATACCAGAACTGCATCTGCTTCATTCCGTAGATTTGCAAGGCCTTCAAGAGCTCTTTGCATTCGTTGTCTACGTTCCACAGCAAATGGTGTTGTAACGATTGCAACAACTAATGCTCCAGCTCTCTTTGCCTCTTCTGCAACCACTGGAGCAATTCCAGTTCCAGTGCCTCCTCCTAGCCCTGCCGTGATGAAGACAAGGTCAGCTCCTTGTACGATTTTGCTGATTACATCTCTTCCGGCTTCTGCACATCTTCTGCCAGTCTCAGGCATTCCTCCCGCTCCTAGCCCTCTAGTAATGTGTCTGCCAACTAGTAATTTTTGCATAGCACGAGTATGATCGAGATGTTGCTTGTCGGTGTTGATTGCAATGGTAACAGCACCTTCAACTCCAAGGTGTACAATTCGATTCATTGTGTTATTACCTGAACCCCCACATCCACAAATCAATATTCGAGGATTTGGAACTCCAAAGCCAGCTAATTCTTCATCTATAAGTGCAGTTGGTAGAGGTGAACCAACACCAATTCCCATGTCTTCTTTGATGGCATCGATGACATCACCAAAAGGTGCGTTAGCAGTAGTATCCATGTCGATTCCCATCCGGAGAACTTAGTCTCCGGAATGAGTTACGATTCCGAACCCTACTTGAAGGTGGGGGGTTAAAATCACTCAAAAAGTTAGTTTTTGAAGAAGTTTATTTTCACCCATTTTGTCGGAAACGGATATGAAGGCGAGCCGACTCGCGACGATTACCGCGCTTAGCTCAGTTGGCTAGAGCACCTGACTGTAGACGAACACCACGGCAACAGGCAGCCATCAGGGGGTCCCCGG
>MDTG01002413.1_pt1 | contig 15490 bp, 14 predicted proteins | sample 811421 | NCBI WGS metagenome assembly MDTG01 (sample SAMN05326645, study PRJNA326480) | marine metagenome | isolation source: seawater | place: Pacific Ocean: South East | collected 2011
TGCCGTGCACCGGCTCGCCATGCTCATCCAACCCCGTGCGCCAGGTGTAATTCCACAGGCCGCCCCAGTCCCCCTGTTTCTCGAAACACACCAACTCCGGAATCTCGGCGCCCTTGGCTGCAGCAGATTGAAAAGCACGCAGTTGAGCGAGGCCGCATGGGCCAGCTCCGATGATCGCAATACGTGTTGGCATAGTGACTCTCCTGAAGAGTGTGTAAACGATTTAGGAGAAACTAAATTTCTCTGTGGGAAATAAATTAGTCGAATCAGCCTGCAAGGAAACTCTCCTTTTGGGGATACCCAGTTGTGGGTAGTCCGGCATTGGAGCAATGGCAGCGGTGCAACAAAAACAGGCACAGGCGCCTGCTGTTGGTGCGTTTACTGCGCATCGGCCGGGCGTGAAAAGGCAAGAATCAATGTTCTTGCAAGGAATTTTTCTTTCCTGGTCGTGCGGAGGCGAGGGTGTCGGATGCAGGGCATGGAACTTGCTCTGCGAAGCGTGATGGGCATTACGCGTAGGAGTGCGAATGTTGTTATCAAGTCCCAGGCGCGGCTTTTTCTGGAGCGACTGGCGCGGCCGGGCCAGAACCCGTTGGCTCGAGTGGCAAAGTGCGATGCACCTGCTGCCGCTGCGACTCATGCAGCAGGCGGGCAGTGATGCGCCCCTGCAAGAGTTGCTTGGGTTGCTGCCTGCGGTGCTGGGTGGCCGCAATGCATTGCTGTTGTTACCGCAGCAGAGCGGTTGGCGGGCGTTGGGCAGCGTTGGCGCGCTGGCAGATTGTCCGCTGCATGGCGCCACCGGCGGCGGCAACGCAGGGCCAACTGCAGCGCTGTGCCAGATTTGCTTGCAGGAAAAGCGGTTTCATCTGATTTGTCGACTGGATTTGGCAGACGAGCGCGAGGCCTGGCTGGTGCTGGCTTACCCGAGCGCGCCGGGGCGTTCGGCCTTTCAGCACTTAACCGCGGTGGCTGAGCAGTTGGCGCAGGTGCTCCGGGCGTTTTATCAGGATCGCCAGTTACGTCGCCGCGAACTGGCAGCGGAGCGTGGCGTGCTGGCCCGCGAGCTGCACGACAACGTTGCCCAGCAATTGAGTTACCTGCAAATCCGCGCGTGCCGCTTGCAGGCGATTATTGCTCAGGCAGATACCAACGAGCAGGCCGAAGCCATGCTAGTCGATCTGCGCCAGATCCTGAAGGTGATGCATCGACAAGTACGTGAACTGATCAGCACGGCGCGCCTGACCATGGACGGACGAACCCTGCGCGAGGCGCTTGAGGCGACTGTCGAAGAGTTCTCCCGCCGCAGCAGTTGTGTGTTCACTCTCGACAACCGGCTGAGCAACGATGCGCTTGGCAGTGAAGCCGAACTCCAGGTGCTGCAGATTATTCGAGAGGCGCTGGCCAACGTGGTGCGCCACTCGCATGCACGTAACGTTCAGATCAGCCTGCACCTGCTCAACGGCGCCGATATAGACGTGAGGGTGTGTGATGACGGTGTCGGCATTCCCGCGAATATTGTCGCTGATGGCCATTTCGGCCTGCGCATCATGCGTGAGCGCGCCGCCGCGATCGGCGCGCAGTTGCAAATACTCGCGCAACAGCCGCAAGGCACCTGCATTCAACTGCACTGGAGGCGAGGATGAATAAACCCTGGCGTGTACTGCTGATTGATGACCATCCATTAATGCGTCGCGGGCTAGCTGAATTATTGGCTGCTAACGGTGACTATCAGGTGATTGGCATGGCCAGCGAAGGGCAAACAGGCCTGCAACTGGCCCGTGAACTGCAGCCAGACATGATTCTTCTGGATTGGCACATGCCCGGTCTGGGTGGATTGGCTACGCTTGGCGCGTTGAAAACCGAGCTGCCAGATACCACCGTGCTGGTGCTCACCGCATCGGATGCGCGAGATGACTTACTCGCGGCGCTGCATGCCGGTGCGGATGGTTATTTGCTCAAAGACCGCGAGCCGGAAGTGTTGCTCGACACCCTGCAGGCGTGTCGCACTGGCCGCGCGCCGTTGGACCCAATGCTGCTGGGGCTGCTCGCCAGTGGCTTGCGCGACGCCGAACCGCTACCCGCAGCAACCGTGGTGGGGCTGACCGACCGTGAGCTGCAAACATTGGTATTGATCGCCGAAGGCATGAGCAACAAATTGATCGCCCGCCAACTGGGCATCAGCGACGGCACCGTGAAGATTCACGTCAAGCATCTGCTGGGTAAACTGGGCTTGCACTCTCGATTGGAAATGGCCGCCTGGGTCTACCGCCATGGCTTGCCGGGTGTTGTACGCGGAGAGCCGGCATGAATCTCGCTAAGGTCTGGCAGCAAGCCTGGCAACAAGTCTGGCAGCAAGGATTGGCCAGGCGGTCCGCACAAGTGGCCGACGCACAATGGGATGAGTGCGTTGATGCTCTACCACTGGCGCTGGTAATCCTTGATCGTCACGGGCGCATGCTCCGGCTCAATCGCGGCTGGCAAGAGCTAAGCGGTTATCCCGCAGCAGAGTGCGTGCAGCGCAGCCATACCGAGTTCTTGCATATTGAAGATCAACCACGCTGGCAGCTGGCATTGGACAGCGCCAGCCGTGAAGCACAGGTGTTGCTACTGCGTTATTTGCGCCGCTCGGGCGAGCTGTGCTGGGCGGAAGTCAGGTTGCGCCGCCATGGTTCAGGCTTTGTTGCCAGCGTTGGCGATATGAGCGCGCAAATGCCCCAGCGCCAGGCATTGCAAGCCCGGCACAGAAGCTTGAGCAATCTGCTGGATGGCCTGCCGATGATGGTTTATCGCTGCCGCAATAATCGCCACTGGAGCATGGAATATGTCAGCGCCGGTTGTCTGCAACTCACCGGTTTCGCGCCACAGCAATTGGTCGACAACAACAGCCTGACCTTCAACAGCCTGATCCACAGCGAAGACCGCGAACGCGTGTGGCACGAAGTTCAGCAGGGAATTGGCGAAGGCCGCGCATTTGTTATGCGCTACAGATTAATGTGCGCCGATGGCAGCGAACGTCAGGTGCTCGAACGCGGCTGCGGCATCTATTCCGATGCGGGTGAGGTGCTGGGTTTGGAAGGGGTGGTGCTTGAGGGTGTGGGGTAGCGAGGTATGCGGTTGAGCAAGGCAGGTAGTTAGTTTGGCCGGTGGTTCGCACGCACATCTTGAGCGGCATGGAAAGCGCAGTCCTGCATTCCTGCTTATTTGGCAATAACTACGGCTTGTTCATGACCAGCAGATTGACTGCAGGTCAGTTATTCAATGACTGAAATGGCGGGTCGCCTCAAACCTGTTGAGCAAGCGGTGAACCATGAATACGGCGAACAGGGTCAGCAGTACCGACAGGCTCACTGAAGTCAGGCGGTAGAGCGTGGCGTACATGATGTCGTGTTCAGGGGTTAACGATTGGCCAAAGAGAATGGCCAGGGTGGTCAGGGCGCCAAAGCCGACGCCGGGCACGCCATTTTCGAGCATGTGCCAGCGTGCGCAAACCATGGCGGCTATCCATACCATGATGATCAGCAGCGGCAGCACGTCGTAGTGGTTGTAGAGTAGCAGCATGATCAGCAGCGCCATTGCGCAACCCAATAATGTGCCTTTGGCGCGGACTCTGCCGGCAAAGTGCGAGCCTTTCCAGTGCATGGGAAATAGCAGCAGAATGCTCGCGACCTGCGCGGACAGCGAGTCATGCAGGTTCAGGCACTGAAACACTACAAACGACAGCGTGGCGACCGTGGCGCCAAGCAAGGCTTCGTGTCGGCGGCTGGGCAAGTCTTTGTTCGGCGGCGTCCGTGCTTGCCTGGGTTCGGCGTCGGGGAATACATAGAACATCAGTACGGCAATTGCAGTGGCCTGCAGGATTGCCCAACTGTTGTAGCCGAGCATGTCTATGACATCGGTCTGCGGGTAACTGGCGAAATTCAGCTGGATCGACAGAAACACCGCGCCAAGTGCGCCAAACATGAAGTGATTGCCTTTGGCCATGAGCGCAAAGCGGTAGCAGAACGATAAGAATATCAACGGCGTGATGACCAGCGGACGACCGCCGAATAGTCCGTAGAGCAGGGCGATCTCAACGCTGACGAGCATGCCCTGAGCGAAAAACTGGCGGATCAGGTGGGCATTGATTCTGGGTGCCAGGCCAAGCAACAACATCGGATAAACGCAGAAGAACGCGCCGTACTCCAGGTTGAGCAGCTTGCAGGACAACAGTGCCAGGCAGCCGCCTGTGGCGATCCGCAAGCATTGGCGCAGGTCATTTTCGTTGAGTGTTTTAACCGGCGCGACGCCGCCGTTAGCGGCTTGCTCAGTAGACATAGTGCAGCCAGCTGATCAGACGAATCTGCATCGCGGCAGCTGCGCGGGCGAGCGGGTTGTCGAAGGGCTTGAGTTGCACTGTGGCCTTGGCGCCGGTCGGCAATGTGAAGTCGAGCGTCTGGTCGAGTTGCAGGTGCAGACGCTGGCGTTGCGCATCGCGAACCCAACGCTCCGATTGCACTGGCGCTGCCAGTTGGCCGTTAGCCTCTATTTGCCCTTCGCGAACCCCCGCATCAAAGTGGCTGACGGTAGCGCTGAAACGCTCGCCCGGCCGCGCATCGAAGACCACAACGGCAGGGGTGCTGGCGCTGACATAACGCAGCGCTTTCTCGCGAAAGTCGGCGATGATGTCCACGCTGTCTTCCACCAAGGCGGCAACCGGTGCACCAGCGGCCACGAAGGTGCCCGCTGTGAGTTGCAAGTTGCTGACTACGCCGCTGCGCTCAGCGCGTACTTCACTGTATTGCAGGTTCAATTTAGCGCGACGTAGCGCATTGCGGGCCTGACGCAGGTGCAAGTTGTCGTTATCGCTGCTGCCACGGCGGGCTTTTAGTTCGCCAATTCTGGCGCGGGCGGCGCTGAGTTCGGCCACTGCCATCAGGCGTTGCGCGTCGAGGGTTTCGTAGTTTTGTTTCGACACCAGTTGGCGGGCGATCAAACGCTGCATACGTTTGGCCTGCGCCGCCAGATCCGCAGACTGTGCTTGCGCTGCCTTTACCTGTGCTTTGGCGGCCTCCAGTTGCGCGTCCAGTTCAGCGTTGTCTTGTTCGGCCTGCTCAAGTTGCAGTTGGGCCTGCTGCACTTCAATTTCAAAGGGCTGCGGGTCTAGCCGAAACAGCAGTTGCCCCGGTTGAACGTGTTGGTTGTTGGTCACGGCCACTTCTATGACCTGGCCGGCAATGCGCGGCGCGAGCTTGAGCACCGAGCGATTGAGCTGAGCTTGCGGCGTCAGGGGCATGAACAAATCAGCGGTGAGAAAGTAGATAAAGCAGCAAGCCAGGGCTGCAATAGCGATTTGCACCCAGCGTGCAAAACGTTGGTCTGGCGTCATCAAAAACCTCAGGTAAACAACCGGTATGAGCGACTTTTTCGGGCCGTACTGTGTCGATCACGCCCAACAGTTCCACCGGTATATCTGTGCTCGCAGCGGGGAATACTGGGCGCAAGGGCTGAATGACCCTTACTTTGCAGGTAATAATCTGTAAGTGATTTCAGCCCATAAAAAAGGCCACCCCGAAAGAGTGGCCGATAAAGACGTCAGTGCAGTCACGCCTAAACGTCGGGGCTGTCTGTACAGCGGGCGGCATCATGGGCGGGCAGCGTCCTGCTATAAATAGCGCTTTATGTAAATCACTGTTAACTGTGGCGTAACAATCCGCCGTTTTGTTTGTGTTAGGCGCAATGGTCTGCGTGCTGCAACAGTCGTTTCGCAACGCGCCTGAAAAAGCCCGCCATCTATGGTTGCAACCACTTCTCGATCAGCTAATCATAGCGACCGCACTGTGCAACCACTGCCACTGGAACCGAGCCCGCATGCGTTATCGCCACCTTGACCTTAACTTGTTGGTCGCCCTTGATGTGCTGCTCAGCGAGTGCAACGTCAGCCGTGCGGCTGAGCGTTTGCATCTCGGGCAATCGGCTACCAGTTCCGCGTTGCGCCGTTTACGTGAGCACTTCAATGATCCGTTGCTGGTGCAAGTCGGACGACGCCTTGAGCCGACAGCGCTGGCGCTGCAACTGCAACCCAAGGTGCGCGAAGCATTGAACTTGGCGCGTGAGATTGTCGATGCGCCAATGACCTTTGATCCGGCCATGTGCAATCGGCAATTCACCCTGGTGGCGTCGGATTATGTCGCGGCGGTGCTGCTGCCGGCGGTCAGTCGTGAGCTTGCCCGCGTGGCGCCGGGTGTGAGTTTGAAGCTGCGTGACTTGCCGATGCCACGCGATGGCGATGTGGTCAGCGAAGCCCTGGATTATCGTCGCAGCGATCTGGTGATTGTGCCGCAGCAACGCTTGAATCCCGGCTATCCGCAAACGCCACTGATCAGCGATCAGCTCTGCTGTATTGTCTGCCGTGAGCAACAGCAGTTTGCCGGCGGCATGACGCTGGCCGCTTATTGCGCTGCCGAACATGTGGTACGTGAGTTTGCCGAAGGGCGCAATCTGGCACTCGATGCGGCGCATCTGAGCGAAATAGGCATCGAACGCAAGGTTGGCGTAGCGCTTGAGAGCTTTGCGTTAATGCCGGAATTTGTGGTGGGCACTGCCCGCGTGGCGACCTTGTTCCGCCGCCAGGCTGAGCAGTTTGCGCAGCGCTATGCGCTGAGAATTTTGCCTGCGCCGCTGGCATTTCCAGAGGCGGTGCAGGTGATGCAGTGGCATCCGTATCAGGATAACGATCTGGCGCTGGCCTGGTTTCGCGACCTGCTGGTTGAGCAGGCCGCACAACTGGATCAGGCCTGAGCGTCACCGGTATCGGCAACCAGACCGACTGCACTAATGCCTTGAAGGGCGCAGCGTTCATCGTTATCTGAGGTGTCGCCGCTAATGCCTACAGCGCCGAGCAGGGCACCCTGGCTATTGCGGATCAGCACGCCACCGGCCACGGGAATCACTTCGCCGTCGGTGAGGCTGTTGATGGCATCGAAGAAGGCCGGCATCGCCTGGGCGCGACGTGCCAGTTCACGCCCGCCGAAGCCCATGCCCAGACACCCGCGCGCTTTACCGGTGGCAATTTTCGGGCGCAGAAAACTTGCCTGCTCATCGCGCAGCACTGCCAGCGGATGCCCGGCGGCATCCAGCACGGCAACGGCCAATGGTTTTACGCCCAGCTCGTGCGATGCGGCAATGGCGGCGCTGGCCAACTGGGTGGCGGTTTTCAGGTCTAGCGTGGTGATGGTCATGCTTAAAGGCTCCACTTGCCAAGTTCAGCGACGCGGTCGCGGGTGTATAGATCGGTCCATTTAAGCGAGTTGAAATCGCTGACTTGCTTGGGGTTATACGGGGTGCGCTGCTGCTTCATCAGTTGGCCGCCCTTGTACACGGCCTTGAGGCGTGAGCGGTCTTGCAGAATGCGGATGTCTTGCAGAGGCGAGCCGTCGATGAGCAGAAAATCTGCCTGCTTGCCGACTTCGATAGTGCCGAGGGTTTCACCGCGCGGCATGCAGCGCGAGCCGACAGCTGTGGCGGCATAAAGCGCTTCTGCTGGGGTGAAGTTGAGGCGCTTGACCAGCAGCTCCAGTTCGCGGGCGTGCCACTCGCCGTAAGGCGTTACCGCAAAGCCACTGTCGCTGCCACAGGCGAACGGGATGCCAGCGGCCTTGGCGCGCTGAAGCACCGCGCTGCCAACCTCAAGCGTGCGGGCGCAGTAGCCCGCGTAACCGGTGGTAATCGCCGGGTCGTGTGGCTGGCAGAAATCCACGGTGTTCTGCGGGAAGGTCATGGTCGGGGCAAGGATACTGCCGGATTCGAGCAGTGCTTCGATGCAGGCATCGTCCATATAGAACGCGTGGAATACCAGATCCACACCGGCTTTGGCGGCGTACATCACGGCTTCGCGGCCGTAGGCGTGAGTTGCCACCTTGCACCCGAGGCGATGCGCTTCCTCAACCATTTCATAGGTTTCTTCTGCGGTGAACGCCGCGATGATCTCGCCGTTAGGGCGACGATGGGTACCGTCCATGGCGATTTTGATCAGGTCGACGCCATCTTTGGCTTGGCGACGAATTTCTGCCAGCGCCTCACTGCGGCTCGTCACCAGCCGTGCGGTGAAGTATTCGGGCGCGCCGACGCGGCTCGGGAACCAGTCGTTAAGGCTTTGGCGGTTGGTGATCACCCGGCTGCTTGCTGCAATGCGCGGGCCTTCGAACATGCCGGCGGCGATGGCATTGCGCACCGCAATGCTCAACTGGCCGCTGTCGCCGGGGCAGACCATGCTGGTCACGCCAGCGGCGACAACGTGCTGCGCGAAGAACATGCCGCGCAGGGCGCGAAATTCGTCAGTGGTCCAGATGTCGATGTCTTCTTCGCTCTGGGCGTTACCGAATGCCAGGTGCGTATGAACGTCGATCAGGCCCGGCATGACGAAGTTGTCGCCGGCATCGACTACCTTATCGCCTGGCTTTACAGACGGTGCGGTGGCGGTTGGGCCGACGTAGCTGAACAGGCCGTTTTCCACGACCAGGGTTTGCTGCTGACGTGTTTCCAGGTCGGTGCTGTCGAAGAGGGTTTGGCAGTGCAGGTGCAGGGCGCTCATAACGATTTCGCTCGGTTGATTGTTATGTGCGGCACGCTAGGTAAATAACCGATGTGCGACCAGCAGATTGTATCGATGCGCGGCTATTGATCCGCTCAATATCAGCTGCAGGCCACGTGGTACGGGGAGGGCACGCTGATGATAGCCACCGTGCAGTGGGTATCGTAAGTGGCGATAGTTGCCATCCTGATAGACGATTTTTTTGCGCCTGCGTCGGGCCTCTATGGTGCTGCGTCGCCATGTCGGCGAGACCTATCAAGGAGAGCAACAATGAGTGCGCAACAACAACTGCTGGCCCTGGAGAAAGAACGCATCCGTGCATTGGTTGAAGAAGACTATACGGCGGTGAATGAGTTGTTTGCCGATGATCTGGTGTACGTGCACACCACCGGGCTGGTGCAGGGCAAGGCGGATTATCTGGAATATGCCCGCAGCGCCGTGCAGTATCTGGCGATCGAACGTGGCCCGTTGGACATTCGTTTTTATGGCGATGATCTTGCCATCATGACGGGCCCGCAGTGCAACACGCTGCAAAAGCGTGGCGGTGATCAGGCCATGCGTGGCGAAGGTTTCGCGACGCAGGTGTGGGTACGCACGGCCAAAGGCTGGCAGATGAGTTCGTTTCACGCCACAAAAGTCGTCAGCTAAGCGCTGTAACAGACACGAAAAAGCCGAATCCCCGCCAAGGGATTCGGCTTTTCTATGCGTTGCGGAAAGTGCTTAAGCGGTGCGGCCGCCCAGTGTTTCTGCAACCCAGTCGGCGATGTACTGACCGGCGTTGATGCTGTTGTCGAAGCTTGAGTGTTGAACGCCACCGGTACGCTCGGTGAAGATTTTCAGCTCGCGCTTAGGGCTGTTGACCAGTTGCTCATACGTGCGCTCGGCCCACTTGAGCGGGATTTGCGAGTCCTTCTCGCCATGCGTGACCAGGAACGGCACCTTGATGCGATCCAGTACGCCATCGAGATGGACGTTTTCGGCGATGGTCATGAACTCGTCCATGTCCTTGGCGCCCCATACCCACTGCACGTGCGCCCAGTAATGCGGAACCGGGAAGCTGCCTTCTTTTTCCAGACGGCGTTTTTGCACGTCACGCCAGTCGTGGTTGGCGCCCCAGACTACACCGCAGGCGAAGCGGGGTTCGAAGGCCACCGCGCGGGGGCAGTAGTAACCGCCCAGCGAAACGCCTTCCATGCCAATTCGTTTGGCGTCCACATCCGCGCGGGTTTCAAGCCAGTCAACCACACGACTGGCCCAATGTTCGGTGTCATAACGAGCGGTGAGGTTGTGCAGACGCAGCGCTTCACCGGTGCCTGGCTGATCAATAATCAGCGAAGAGACGCCGCGTTTGGCCAACCATGCAGGCAGGCCTACGCGGTATTTCATTTCCTTGGTTGAATCCAGGCCATTGACCTGAACCAGCAGCGGCGCCGGACCTTCAACGCCTTCCGCACGAACCAGCAGGCCACTGATATGGGCGCCTTCATAAGGGATTTCAACGCGCTCGCAGTTCTCTTTGCTCAGTTCAATGCCACGGGCAAAGGTTGTCAGTACCCGCTGGTACAGTTCGACGCGACCTTCCGAGCCGTGCGCTTGCAGGCGCTCGCCAGTGAGGTAATAAGTGGATGCACGGTTGTATTTCTCACCGGCAGAAAGCAGGCGACCGGCAGCTTCGTCTTCTTCAGCAAGGCTGCAGAGTTTGTCGGCCATTTTCGACCAAGTTGCACGAAATGCAGCAGTACCCGCCGCATCGGGTTGCTTGGCCGCTTCAGCCAGCGGCTTGCACATCTCTTCAATTTCGCCGATGCGCGCGCCCATCTCAATGGCCAGGTTTACAGAAAGGTCCCAAACATAATTGGTGGGGAAGTAACGGAACATTGTTGTTGTCCTTATTCTGAGCAAAGGCAGTGTCCGCGGCCAGGCAGGCAAATACGGACTATCAGGGCAACTACGTTAAGCAGTGACGCGGGTATTTGGCCAATCGTGAGTAAGGATGCGAGGTATCGGCATTCGCGATACCCGCCAGCACAATATGCAGCAGCGTCGAGTTTGCGACCGCTGGTTTAACTGGCGCTGGTTTCATCGCGCAAGTTGATGATCCAGATTCCGCGGATTGCAGATGCCGAGACTTGCTAGCCGTTAATTGAATGGCAACTCGGCGTGCTGATGAAGCGGGCAAGCGCCTCGCCAATACCCGAGCCGGGTCGATGATCTAACGGCGCCTGCTGGCCTGTGAGATACCAGCACGCGCAGCCAGATTGGCCATCAAGCCGCCTTGTTTTGTTCGATATTATGGATGCACTGGCTGATACGCTCGCGTATCCAGCGGTGCATCGGGTCGCCATCCATGCTGCGATGCCAGAGCATGTATTCGCGCATGATCGGTACTTGCACCGGCGTTGGCAGAATACGCAGTGGCAGGTAGGTTGCGTACAGTTCGGCAAGCCGTTTGTGCATGGTGGCAATGCGCTCGGTGCCGACCACCAGTTGCGGCAAGGTATTGAAGTCGTTGGTGATGACTTCAATACGCCGGTTGAAACCGTACTGGCTCATGAACCAGTCCTCGATACTCATGTGCCGCGTACGGCCAAAGCCCACTGAGATATGGCCCATCTGCATGTATTGCTCAAGTGACAGGCTGTCGCCAATTTGCGTGTTGTCTTTGCACACGACGCAGACGTGGTCTTCCTCGAAGAGCAATTGCGAAGGGTGACCATCGATGATGTAGCGTTCGGGCACGATCATCAGGTCAACCTCGCCGCGAATCAGCAACTCACCGGAATTGTCGCTTGGGCCGAGCATCTCGAAGGTGATGTTGGGCGCTTCCTTTTGCAGCTGCTGGATAACGCGGGCAAACAGCACGCTGATCAGGTAGTCGGAAGCCACCAGGCGGAAGTGACGTTTGCTGGTACCAGGGTCGAACACCTGCTTGGTGGTGATTGAGGAACGGATGGTGATCAGCACTTCGCGCACCGGTTTCGCCAGCTCCAGTGCGTAGGGGGTTGGTTGCATCTTGCGGCCGACCTGTACCAGCAGGTCGTCTTCGAAAAAAGTACGCAAACGCCCGAGAACCCCACTGGTTGCGGACTGGGTCATGTGCAGGCGCTCGGCCGCACGGGTGATGTTTTGCTCCTCAAGCAATACGTCGAGGGCAACCAGCAGATTTAAGTCCAGGTGATTGAAGCGCATGGCAGGGTCCTGCGAGTTGTATTTATTTTTGCGATACCTTCGTGCGCAATCAGTTGTACGTCAAGTAAGAAAGTGAATCCGTGTTCATTATTCATCCCGGCAACCAGCGCTGATCGGTTCGGCGTGAGGTATCGCGTTTGTCGATAGGTCGCATCCTCACATGCGATTAGTCAACTTCATTAAGCCCCCGCAATCTTTGCAACCAGTCGGATCTACCCGGCCTCCACCACCGTATGCGCTGGCGACTGAGCCACGGATGCGGATCATAATTTCAATGGAGTGGTATGCCATGAACATTATTGGCCTTGACGCCCTGGTCTTTGGCGTCGATGACATTCAAGCCTGTACAGATTGTTTGCGTGATTACGGTTTAACCCCAGTGGGTGCGGACGAGAAGGGCGGTCGTTTCGAAGCGCTGGACGGCACCGCAATCATTATTCGGGCAGCCGATGACGCCTCGCTCCCGGCGGCAATTGGCCCGGCCCCTTCCATCCGCGAAACCATTTATGGCGTAGCTGACGCGGCCGACCTTGAAGCCATTGCCGATGAGCTGGGCCGTGATCGCGACGTCACCCGTGGCGCCGATGGTTCGGTGCACAGTGTCGACGACATGGGCTTTGCGATTGGTTTTCAGGTCACCGTGCGCAAAGCATTCGCAGCGCCAGCCGATCTGACCAACGCGCCAGGCCATGCGCCTCAGCGCCCGCTTAATCAGCCAGGCATCACCCTCGATATGCCGGCGATTCCACGCACGCTGTCGCACGTTGTCTATTTCGTTCCGGATGTGGCCAAGGCCGAGGCGTTCTACGCCGATCGTCTGGGTTTCCGCACCACCGACACCTTCATCGGCGCTGGCCCGTTCATGCGTCCAGCTGGTTCTGACGATCACCATTGCCTGTTCATGATCCAGACGCCGCCACACATGAAGGGCTGCGAGCACTTCACCTTCCACATGGGCAGCGGCACCGAAGTACTGCTCGCCGGACGCCGTTTCGAGCAAAGCGGCTGGACCAGTTTCTGGGGGCCTGGCCGTCACCTGTTTGGCTCCAACTGGTTCTGGTACTTCAACAGCCCGCTGGGTTGCCACATCGAGTACGACGCCGACATGGACAAGCACGATGACGAGTGGGTCGCCCGTCAGGCTCCGCTCTCGGCAGACAACTCGCAATTGTTCCTGTTTACCTCGAAAGAGAAATGGGCGCCGGGTGGTCCACCGCCGAAGCAGGGCTGATTGAGCGATGTGTGCAGCGCGAGTCGCTCTGTGCCTGATGAGTGAATTGGCTGAAGGCCAGGCCCGCGGATTCGATCCGCTGGGCCAGGGTCGCGACAGCGTTTTCGCGGTATTGCATCAGGGCCAGGTTCGACTTTATCGCAACAGCTGCCCGCATCTGGATGTGCGCCTGGAGTATCGCAAGGACCGTTTCATGTCCGCCGATGGCCAGCGAATTATCTGTTACGCCCACGGTGCCCAGTTTCTTCCTGAGTCCGGCCTGTGTGTTTACGGGCCGTGTCTTGGTGAGCAGCTGAGTGCCCTTGAATACCAGATTGATGAGGGTTGGCTGGTGCTGGATACCGCTCAGTTGAGTTTCTGTGAGTCGTGATTGATGTATCGCGTTTTGCGATACATCACATCCTTACATGCGATTAGTCAAATTGCTGGTAAGGCCCGATGCTTTAACCACAAAGCTTGGGTGGAGCACGCACGCGCAGATGACCACGCCTGAAGGTCAGCACTTGGCGTCCAACCCGGATCATAAGAACAAGAGTGAGAACATCATGAGTGCAGAGAACAAGGTATTAATCGTAGGCGGTGGCATTGGCGGTCTGTGCGCCGCAATCGCCCTGCGCCGCAAAGGCGTTGCAGTCGATCTGGTCGAGCTTAAAGCAGAGTGGACTGTTTACGGTGTTGGCATCATCCAGCAGAGCAACGTGGTTCGCGAAATGGCCAAGCTGGGCGTTCTCGATGGTTATCTCGATGCTGCCTATGCATTCGAAGACGTCACCATCAACACCACCTCCGGCCAGCAACTGGCGCGCATTCCCGGCCAGCGTCTGGCCGGCCCGGAATATCCGGCCAACGTCGGCATCTCACGCCTTGCACTGCACAAGGTGCTCAGTGAAACCGCTATCGAACTCGGCACTCAGGTTCGTTTGGGTCTTTCGGTTGAAACGCTCAACGAGGATGCCGACGGCGTAAACGTGCAATTCACCGATGGCACGCAGGGTCGTTACAGCCTGGTAGTGGGCGCTGATGGCCTGTTCTCGAAAGTACGCGGCCTGTTGTTTGGCGATAAATACCAGCCGCGCTTCACTGGCCAGTCCGTCTGGCGCTACAACTTCCCGCGCACCGCAGAAGTCGATCATCTGGCCAACTACATGGGCCCGGCAGGCAATGCTGGCCTGGTGCCGCTGGCCGATAACCTGATGTACATGTTCGTGACCTCGCATGAGCCGAACAACCCGTGGATGGACAAGAGCGTGCTGGCGACTGAAATGCGCAAGCGCCTGAGCGGCTTCGAAGGTTTGATCGGCGAGCTGCGTGAACAGATCACCGACGGTGAACAGGTGGTCTACAAACCGCTCGAAGTGGTGTTTGTCGATGAGCCCTGGTATCGCGGTCGCGTTCTGCTGATCGGTGATGCTGCTCACGCCACCACGCCACATCTGGGGCAGGGCGCAGGCATGGCCATCGAAGATGCAGTGGTTCTCAGCGAGGAACTGACTGCAGGCGGTTCTCTCGAGCAGCAACTGCAACGGTTCATGGCGCGCCGTTTTGAGCGCTGCAAGTACATCGCAGAGAGCTCGGTGCTGGCCGGCGATAAAGAAATTGCGCATGACCGCGAGTTTGATCGCATCGGCCTGGTTAAACAGATGCTTGCGCGCACGGCTGAGCCTATCTAAGCCACAACAAGAATCACCTTTGTACCGTGAATACCTGATTTGGGTAGGGGCCTGCCTTGCCAACGCCCAAGTCAGAACTTGTAAGAACCAACGCATAAAAACAATAAAGAGGGCTACACCGATGTCATATCGCAACATCGCTGCGTCTCGCTACGCACCCTTCACCCTGTCCCTTGCTGCAATGCTGGTGCTTGGCGCGCCCACTGCTCAGGCGTTTCAGATCAATACCGGTAATCCGGATTTTGGCCTGCGCTGGGACAACACCGTCAAATACAGCGCCGCCTGGCGTGTTAAGGATCAGAGCAGCCGCCTGACTGAAGGCCGTGTTGCGCTGAACCAGGATGACGGTGACCGCAACTTCGACAAGGGCCTGATTTCCAATCGTCTCGATCTGTTGTCTGAACTGGACATGTCGTTTGGTGACTTCGGTGCGCGTATCAGTGGCGCTGCCTGGTACGACACCGAGTATCAGAAAGACACCGACGCCGATGATCCCCTGCGGGCCAACCAGCGCTCTGTTGCCTTCGACGAGTTCACCGATGACACCCGCCATCTGCATGGCGGCGATGGTGAAATTCTCGACGCATTCGTCTACTGGAATGGCGAGCTTGCCGAACGTGCGATGTCGGTTCGCGCCGGTCGTCATGGCCTGGTCTGGGGTGAGAGCCTGTTCTTCGGTGCCAACGGTATTGCCGGTGGTATGGCCCCGGTCGACGTTGTGAAAGCGGTATCGGTGCCTAACACCCAGTTCAAGGAAATCGTTCGCCCGGTAAATCAGCTCTCGACAACTTATCAGTTGACGGACGATGTATCGCTCGGCGCCTACTACCA
>MDTG01152453.1_pt1 | contig 15490 bp, 13 predicted proteins | sample 811421 | NCBI WGS metagenome assembly MDTG01 (sample SAMN05326645, study PRJNA326480) | marine metagenome | isolation source: seawater | place: Pacific Ocean: South East | collected 2011
TAAATTATTAATATCTATTTTGTGTTTCAATTTATTGAGAAATTCAATTATAGTTAATGCATTATCGATGTTAATCTCGATTTCAGTATCTATAAACTTAACTTTATTTGGCTTTAAATCTTGTAAATTATAAATACTCTTTAAGCTTAGAAAAATATTAATTTTTTTCGAATTAATTGAAAAACTTTCATCCTGTGTTTTAAAATTGACACCATCTATTAATAGGTTTGGTTTTGGGAAAATATTGAATTTTATAGAGTTAAAATCTTTAACCTCTAAATTATAATGATTAGTCAGAAATTCTTTTATTATGTCTTGTTTTTTTTCATAGTCAAAAAATTTTGGAATAAATAGAAATAATATAACTGCGACAGTAAAAATAATAAAAACATACCTTAAAAAGAAAAAGAATTTGAAAAATTTAAGATACTTATTGTGAATTGTTTTATAAATTTTATTAATCATAGTTTTTATTTTTTATAACTAGTGTATAAATGAAATTTTTCTATTATGAATAGCATTGATAAATTAATTGATAGTTTAAACAAAGAACAAAAAGAAGCAGTGTTAAACACTGAGGGTCCAAATTTAATCGTTGCCGGTGCTGGATCTGGTAAAACAAAAGTTTTAACTACAAGACTAATTCATATTATTAATCAAAAAAAAGCATGGCCGAACCAAATACTTTGTGTAACTTTTACCAACAAAGCAGCAAAAGAAATGCAGAACAGAGTCATGGGTCACTTAAAAGGTGAACTAAACGCTGTACCTTGGTTGGGAACATTTCACTCTATTAGTGTCAAATTTTTAAGAAGACATGCTGAAGCATTAGATTATAAAAGTAACTTCACAATCTTAGACACCGATGATCAAAAAAAATTAATAAGAAATATTGTTAAAGGTGAAGATCTAGATGCAAAAAAGTATTCTCCTCAATTAATTTTATATCATATTGATCAATGGAAAAACAAAGGAATGCTTCCATCAGATATTAAAGATGATAAAATGGGTGTTATAATAAAATCAATTTTAAAAGTTTACAAAATTTATCAAAAAAAAAATAAAAGATTTAAACGCTCTTGATTTTGGCGATTTAATTTTATTTTGTGTAAAATTATTTGAGAATCATAAAGATATAAGAGAAATATATCAAAAAAATTTCAAATATATTTTGGTCGATGAATTCCAAGATACTAATTTTATTCAGAACAAATGGTTAAATTTGTTAGTAAATGAAAAGGAAAATATTTGTTGTGTTGGAGACGATGACCAATCCATTTATAGTTGGAGAGGTGCAGAAATAAAAAATTTTTTAACGTTTGACCAAATTTATAAAAATTGCAAAATTTTTAAACTAGAGCAAAATTATAGATCTACAAAAAATATTTTAGAGACTGCCTCTACTCTAATTTCTAACAATTCAAATAGAGTTGGCAAAAAGCTTTGGTCTGCAGCAACTCAGGGTGAGCCTGTAAAATTGAATTGTTATAAAACTGGAAAAGATGAAGCACAAGGAATAGGTGATATTATCGAACATAATTTAAAAAAAAAATATTCTCTAAACGATATCTCTATATTGGTAAGAGCTATATATCAAACTAGGGAATTTGAAGAACGATTTCTACAAATTGGAATTGGTTATAGAATTTTAGGAGGAACAAAGTTTTATGAAAGAGCTGAAATTAAAGATGCTGTTTCATATTTGAGAATAATAAATCAAAAGTTTGACGATCTAGCTCTAGAGCGGGTAATCGGGTCGCCCAAAAAAGGAATAGGTGAAAGCACTTTAAATCAAATTTATTTATTTGGAAATAAAAATAATATTTGTCTTGAGGACTCTATAATTAAAATTTTAGAAGAAGGAAAATTCAAACCTAAAATAAAAAATTCTTTATCAAAATTAATAAGTATGATTCATAAGTGGAGAAAAGATGCTTCCAGCATGAAACACTACGATCTATTAAAATTAGTATTAGACGAATCTGGGTACTCAGAAATGTTGAAAAACAAAAAAGATCTAGAAAACGAGAATAGATTGGAAAACTTAAAAGAATTATTAAGAGCAATGCGAGATTATGAAAATTTACAAAATTTTTTAGAACATGTTGCTTTAGCAACATCTGTTGATCAAGAATGGGAGGGTGCTAAAGTAAATCTCATGACTATGCACGCTGCTAAAGGCTTGGAATTTGACGTAGTATTTTTACCTGGCTGGGAAGAAGGTTTGTTTCCTCATCAAAAATCATTAGAAGAAAAGGGAGACTTTGCTTTAGAAGAAGAAAGGAGATTAGCATATGTGGGTATTACAAGAGCTAAAAAAGAAGCTTATTTATCTTTTTCAATGAGAAGAGCCTATCATGGAGACTGGATGGATGCTTTACCATCTAGATTCATTAATGAAATACCAGAGGACGGTATAGAAAAGAATGAAGTTAACTTCGATAAAACATTAGAGGATTTTGAATTTAATCAAGATAATGAAATTGAATTTGATGAAGAATATAGAAGTCCAGGTTGGAAAAGATTTAAAAAGAATAAAATGATTAAATGGAAAAAATAATAAAATTAAGAAAATTGTTAATCAACTATAATTTAGATGGCTATATTGTTCCTAAGAACGACGAATTTTTTGGAGAATATGTCCATAAATCAAATGACAGATTAAAATATATTAGCAATTTTTCTGGTTCCTATGGATTTGCGTTAATCTTAAAAACTAAAAATTTTCTTTTTGTAGATGGAAGGTACACTCTTCAAGCTAAAATTCAAAGTGGTAAGTTATATGATATTATAACCATCCCAAAAAAATTGCCTGTAAACATATTAAAGAAAAGAAAATTGAAAATTGGGTATGATCCTAAACTTTACACACAAAAAACACTAAATAATTTATTTAAAAAGACGAAATGTATTCTTATTCCTAATCGTCAAAATTTAATTGATTTAATTAAAAATAAAAAAATAAAAGATAATTCAAACAAATTTTATGTTTTACCGAAGAAAGTTGTTGGAAAAGATTATAAATCTAAGATTAAAATATTATTTAAAATTCTGAATAATAAGAAGGTTGATTTTCAATTAGTATCTGCCTGTGAAAATGTAGCTTGGCTTTTGAATATAAGAGGTAGGGACTCTGAATTTTCTCCAATTCCAAATGCGTATTTAGCTATTGATAATAAAAAACTTATATTATTTTGCGATCCTAAAAAAATTGATAAAAAATTTAGAAATAAATTTAGAGATATAACATTAATTGACATTAAGTTTGTCGAACATTTTCTTTCGAAAATTGCAAATAAAAATGTTTTAATTGATTCTTCAAAATGCTCTATTTTTTTTGAAAAATTATTAATTAAAAAAAATAGGATTACTCACAACATTGATCCGATTTACGATCTTAAATCAATTAAAACGAAAATAGAAATTAAAAATATGGAAAAATCACATATTTTAGATGGTGCTGCATTAACAAAATTTTTATTTTGGATTAAAAAAAATTACATTAAAAAAAAAGTCAATGAGGTATCAGCGCAAAAGAAACTTCTGCAGTTCAGAAAAAAAAATAAAGAATTTAAATTTCCGAGTTTCCCAACAATTTCTGGTTCCGGACCTAATGGCGCAATAATTCACTATAAGGCTACAGAGAGAAGTAAAAGAAAATTGAAAAAGGGTGATATTTATTTAGTAGACTCGGGAGGACAATATAATTTTGGTACAACGGATGTAACGCGAACATTGTCACTAAACAATAACAACATTAAAATAAAACAGATTTTTACCAGAGTATTAAAAGGACATATTGCGGTTGCTAATTATAAATTAAAAAGTGGTACCCGTGGATCTCAAATTGATCATGCTGCTAGAAAATCATTAAAACAAATTGGACTTAACTATCCGCATGGGACAGGTCATGGTGTGGGATACTTTCTTAATGTTCATGAAGGGCCTCAGTCGTTTTCTAGAAATAACAAAACAATCTTTAAGGAGGGAATGGTGATTTCAAACGAACCTGGATTTTATCTTAATGGAAAATTTGGTATAAGAATAGAAAATCTTATCTATGTTAAAAAATTTAAGAAAAGCCATAAGTTTATCGACTTAACTATGGCTCCAATTGATAAATCTTTGATAGTGAAAAAAATTCTTAAAAAAAATGAAATTAATTGGCTAAATAATTATCATAGTAAAGTTTTTAATAACCTTAATAAATTTATGAACAAATCTGAGTTAGATGAACTGAAAAAAGCTTGTTCAAAGATCTAAAATTTTATACCAATCCTTTTCTTTAATAATTTTAATATTTAATTGCTTAGCCTTATCAATTTTTTTTTTGTTGGTTTAGAATCACCAATAACTAAACAGTTCAAATTTTTTGAAATTGTTCCTAAAACTTTTCCTCCATTAATTTCCACTAATGATTTAGCCTCTGATCTACTCATTTTTTCAAACCCACCAGTGAACATAAAGTTTTTGTTAGAGAATTTTCCTTTTTTATTAGGTGTCTTAAAATCTTCAATTTTTAATTCATTTATTAATTTTTTGACTATTTCAATATTCTTTTCAATTGAAAAAAAATTATGTATAGAAACAATTTGAGTTTCTCCAATACCATCTAAATCTTTTAAATTATCTAAAATTTTTTTTCTTTTTTCAATATCAAAAATTTTTGAAAATTTACTTATGGAGCTAAAAAATCCTGCTAAAATTTTTGCATTTTCCTGTCCAATATGTCTGATGCCAATTGAAAAAATAAATCTATCAAGCTCTATAATTCGCGATTTATCTATAGCTTTTTTTAGATTGTTAATTGATAATTCCCCCCAACCTTCTAATTTTTCTATTTTATTATAATTAATTTTGAATATATCAGATGGTTTTCTTACCATTTTTAAATCCCAAAATTGGTCAATTACTTTTTTTCCAAGACCATCGATGTTAAAAGCCTCTTTTGAAACAATGTGCTTTAATTTTTCTCTAGCAATAAAATCACAATCATATCCTTTTAAACATCTTCTTACTGCATCCTCTTTTTGAGTGGATTTATTTAATTCTTTATAAGTTGGTGATCCACATAAGCATTTATTTGGAAAAAAATATTTTTTACTTTCATTGTTTCGTTTTGATTTATCTACTGAGACCACTTGTGGAATTACATCACCCGCTCTTTGAATTTGCACGGTATCACCAATTCTAATATCTTTTCTCTCTATTTCATCCTCATTGTGCAACGTAGCATTAGAAACTACAACACCTCCAACTGTTACAGGTTGAACTTTTGCTACTGGTGTTATCGCTCCTGTTCTGCCAACTTGTATAATAATATCTTTTATTTTCGTAATCGCCTTTTCAGCAGAAAATTTGTACGCAATAGCCCAACGAGGAGCGTTGGAGGTACTTCCTAATCTTGACTGAAGGTTTAAAGAACTTACTTTATAAACCAATCCATCAATATCATAATCTAATGAGGAACGAATTGAATTCACGTATGAATGTTGAGCTTCGATTTCATCAACATTTTTATTTAATTTAACTAATGGATTAGTGATAAATCCCCAGCTTTTAATTTTTTCTAAAAATTCTATTTGTGTGTTAAAATACGTTGGTCTAATAGCGCCTAAACCGTATGCAAAATATTTTAATGGTATCTTTGAAGTTTCTACAGGATTTTTTTGTCTCAATGAGCCTCCAGCTGCGTTTCTTGGGTTTGCAAATTTTTCTTTAATTTTTTCAAAATCTTTTTTTCCTATGTAAACCTCTATTCTTATTTCAAGAAGCGGAGGGACATCTGAAGCTTGAATATTTTTAGGAATCTCTTTTATAGTTTTTAAATTTTCTAAAATATCTTCTCCCGTTACGCCATCACCTCTTGATAAACCTTTGGTTAAAAATCCATCCTCATATATTAAAGTAGCTGATATGCCATCTATTTTAGGTTCTGAAACAAGTTCGAGATTTTGATTTTTTAAATTTAGAAAATTTTTAACTTTACTTAAAAAATCTTGCATGTCTCCTTTGTCAAATGCATTAGATAATGAAAGCATTGGTTTTAAGTGTTTGACTTTTTTAAATTTTTTTGAGGGAGGTGACCCAACTAATTTTTTAGTCAGGTTTAATTTTTTTAAGAAATCGTTTTTTGTCTCTAGATCAGCTACTTCTTTTTTTAAATTATCGTATTTAGAGTCTGAAATTATTGGCTTATCATCGCTAAAATAAAATTTATTATGTTTTTTTAATAAATTAACTTTTTTTTTGTATATTTTGATAATTTCTGATTTGCTTGCCATTTAAAATTATCTTATTTTTTCTAAGATATCCTTAAAGAAACCTTTCCCCTTTATGTCACTTTGCTTTTTAATAATCTTATATTCTTTATTTAAAACTTTATAAGATTGTTTAAACCATTCACTTGAATTGTAATTGTAACCTAATATTTTAGCATATTGCTCTGCTTCATTTAGAAGGCCTAAATAATAATAAATTTCGACTAATCTATGAAGAGCTTCTTCAACAAATATGGTTTCTTGATAATCATTAACAATTATTTTCAGTCTATTAATTGCCGGAATCCATTTCTGAACTGAGATATAATATTTAGCAACATACATCTCTTTTGCTGCTAATTGATTTTGTATCAAATCTTTTTTAAATTTCAAATCAGTTGAATAGTCTGAATTTGGATATTCTTTTATGAAAAAATCTATTTTTGTCTTTGCTTTTAAAAGAGGTTGTAAATCTTTTTTTTCATCAGAGATTTGTTCATAGTATATAATTGCCATTAAATAATGAGCATATATTACGTTTTTATCAGCTAAATATTTTTTAAGATATCTTTCTAAGTTATCTATTGCTTCCTCATAAAAATTAATTCCATACAAAGCATAACTGGACATAATTGCCGATTTTGCTGCGTGTTCTACAATCTCAAAATTTAACTCGGCTTCGGAAAATTTTTTATGCGCAAAAAAATAATCTCCATCTTGAAAAGCTTTATAAGCTTCTTTATATAACTTGTAAGGATCAAGCTTTTTTTGTGGTTCGTATTCTAGACTGTTCTCCTTAGAGCAAGAAGTCACTGATATTGCTAAAATTACAATTAAAATTAATTTACGATACATTTTTAATATATATCAAATTAATTATAGCAGGTAAAATTTTGTTTTATTAAATATTAGCTGAAATGTTTTTTTTCGAAGATTCTTTAATTTGATTATTTTTTTCTTGATTATTTCCACTTTCTAAAGACCAATTTGATTTATCAGCAAAAAATTTATTTAGTAATTTGTTGGTTAATGCGTGTCCACCTTGAGAGGTCTTTACTAAACCAAATATTCTATAACCAGATAACATCAAATCACCTAGGCAATCTAAAATTTTATGATAAACAAATTCATGTCTATTTCTTAGACCGTCTTCGTTCAATATTTCATTGCCTTTTACTACAACAGCATTTTCTAAAGATCCGCCTTTTGCTAAACCTTGGCTTTTAATAAAATCAATATCTTCGTACAAACAAAATGTTCTTGAATTATAAATATTACTTAGATCGCCGTCGCTTAATTTAAATTCTTTCCTTCTAGTTCTAATCAAAGGATTGCTGTAAACTATTTCAAAATCAACTACTAAATCATTTTCTAAAGGTTCTATTGATATGTATTTGTCACCCTCTTTTATTTCAACTTTTTTAATTACTTTGATAAATTTTCGAAATTTTTTTTGTTCTTTAACACCGACAGATCTAATTGCGTCGACAAACTCACTCGCAGAACCATCTAAAATTGGCACCTCTGAAGAATCGATTTCTACTAGAGCGTTATCTATTCCTTCACCAAAAAATGCAGCCATTAAATGCTCAACTGTTGAAACTGTTGTGCCTTTGTCATTTTTAATTTTAGTACAAAGAATTGGCTCTACAACATTTTGATAATTTGCGTCTATTAAATTTTCTTTATCAATATCTGTCCTACAAAATTTTATTCCAAAATTTTCATTGGCAGGTTTTACGATTAAATTTACATTCTTTCCGTTGTGCAAACCGACACCACGAAATTTAATTGTTTCATTGATAGTTCGTTGAAAGATTTGAGTCATAAAGATTTTATATACAAAATAGCACAACTCAAATTAAAACAACAAATGTTTCCAAAAAAAACAGCTTGTTATTCGAAAAGAGACTTGAAAATTCTTGTAATTAATGAGTTTTTAGTGAATGCGACAGGTATTGCCTCTTTTTTCCAACCATATAATAATAGATTTGCTGTTCGTGAAACTGAACTTTCTGTCTCAAAATTTTCAAATAATTCAGTTTTACAGTTAAAATTTTTTGAAAAAAAGAATTTAAAATCATTTTCAAAATTATTAGAAATAGTTCTGTCTATAATTGATACATAAATTAAACTTTCCTTTTTCTTAAAATACTTCAAATTGGTATTATTATAAAAAATTTTTTTGACAATTTCTTCAATTCTTGCATTTGCTATTTCGATTAATAACTTTTTACTAATCTTTTTGAATTTTCCCTCGTCGAAATATTCTTTTGCCAAAAACTCATTATCTAAACTAGTTTTTCTATTTTTAAAAATATTATCAAGTAATATTTTTTTTATTGTCACATTGCTTATTGAACATACTTTAGATATGTCTTTTTTAATCATATTTGTTCCAAAAGGGAAATGCTCCACATATTTAAATGCAGAATTTTCAAAAAAACTTAAACTCGAATTGTTTTCGTTTATCTTTATCCTAAAAAAAGTCTCATTACTTTTGTTTTCTATCAATTGAATGCCTTCAATAAAATCTTTTATTAATATCTTTTCGATTCTAATATTATTTTCTTTAAAAATTTTTTTTATGTTTTTTAGATCACTATTATTCATTAAAAAAAAAGTTAGCTCGTGACTATAAAAATCACCAAATAATCCAATTGGTAAATTTTCAATATAAACATTGTCTAATATACTTTTTGAATTAAAAATATGTAAGATTTTTTTATCTTTTTCATTCTCTGCAACTGCGGTTTTGATCGAATTAAGAATGTAAGAAATGTTTTCTTTTAGAATTTGAGAACCATTTAATTTTTTGTACCCGGAAATGTTAATACATGTATATACAAAATTATCTAAAAGTAATATTACGTCTTTGAAAACAAAATTCAGTTTACTTTCGATTAATTGAATATTTTTTTTTACTTTATCTTTTATTTCATCAATATTTATAAGCTTACCATTGATAAATTCGTTATTTGGGATAACGATTTCTTCATATTTTATAAAATTTTTATCATTATCATATTTTCCTATAAAAAAAATATAATTTTTTTCTGTTATTTCAACAAAAAGATTTAGGATATCTGTTTGCATAAATTAATTTAAGATTAATTGATCTTTTATTCTATAGTCAAAAATTTTGTAATTGTTAAAATTCTTGTTATTTCTTGATGATATAAAATTTTTAAGACTGATTAAATAATCTTTCGTGGGAAGTTTTATAACTTTTTCATTGTGTAAAATTAAATCCCATCTTCCAGATTCAAAAAAATAATATGACTTAATCATCTTAATTGGGAAATTTATCTTTTGTAGATCAATATATAAAGAATAGAAATTTTTCCCAGAACCAAAAACTGTTGGTAAATATTGAAAATTATCAAGATCTTGAAAATTTATTAAATCACCTTTGTCTGATATGTAATATTTTTTTTTTTTATTACGCAAAATTGCAATAGGTTTTTTTTCGGTGATAATAATTTTTAATGTGCTTGGGTAGATCTTTTTTAATCTATAGCTTTCAATAAAAGTTTCTTGTTTTAAATTAAGTTCAATTTTATCAAGATCTAAAAAAAATAAATTTTCTTCGAGCAGAAAATTTAATTTTTTTTTAATTTCTTTATCATTTAAAATGAAAGTATCTTCAATTGATATGTCTTTTATATTTAAATTTATATTCGAAATTATATTGAAATTAGGTTTATATGTGCTTAATAAAATAAAAAGCACAATTAATCCTAATAATGATTTTTTCATCTATTAATGCCAGCGTTAAGCAATATTTTTTTAACTAATTCCTCAAAAGATATACCTTTATAATTTGCAATTTCAGGCACCAGCGATAAGTTAGTCATTCCAGGTTGAGTATTAATTTCTAGTAAATAAAATTGGTTTTTAAAAAATTTAAAGTCTGATCTCGTTACGCCTTTGCAACCCAGTGCATCATGTGTTTTTTCTGCAATTCTAAGTACTTCTTTATATTTTGAATTACTTAAATTTGCTGGCATAATATGTTCTGTTTTCGCAGATTTAGAGTATTTTGCTTTATAGTCGTAAAATTTTCTTTTTGGCTTTAGTTCTATTGCTCCAAGTGAAGTTCCATTTATTACTGCTACCTGGATCTCTTGACCGCCGATATATGGTTCAAATATTAATTCTGAATACTTATTAAATAACGAACTTACGGACTTCTTAAGTTTTGAAATATTTTTACAAATATGAACTCCTATACTTGAGCCTTCGTTAGTTGGTTTTACAACTATAGGAAATTTTATTTTTAACTTTTTAATTAATTCAGTTATTTTTTTTTTGTTATATTCCTGTTTATAAACTACAAAGTATTTTGGAGACTTGATCTTATTTTTCTTGAAAATTTCTTTAGAAATTACTTTATTCATTGCATTATAAGAACTTATCACACCAGAATGAGTATAAGGTATCTTTAAATATTCAAAATAACTTTGTGCAATTCCATCTTCACCATCTTTTCCATGTAAAGCATTAAAAATTATATCAGTTTTATTTTTATCAATTAGTGTTAATGGTTTTTTTTTTGGATCAAAAGTAGAAACTTTATATCCCAACTTTTTTAATGCTTTTAAACAAGCTCTACCACTAGCAAAACTTACTTTTCTCTCACCTGAAGTTCCTCCTTGGACAACTAAAATTCTTTTATATCTCATCACCAATTATTTTAATTTCTAGATCAAGCGTTATACCAGTTTTAGACTTTACCTCTTGCTGAACATTAATAATCAATGTTTCTATATCTGAGGCTTTAGCTTTACCATTGTTGATAAAAAAATTACAATGTTTCTCGGAAATTTTTGCATCGCCTACATAAAATTTATCAGAGCCAGATTCTTTAATTAATTCCCAGGCTTTTTTTTTATTATTGTTTTTAAAAGTGCTACCTCCGGTTTTTATTTGACTTGGCTGGGACTCTTTTTTTCTCTTAATTAATTCTTGTTGTTTTTTTTCAATTATCTTTTTCGTAGATACATTTCCTTTTAATACAGCAGATAATATCAGATAATTGGTAGGTAGGTTTGTACCTCTATAATAAAATTTTATATCCTCATTTTTAATTTCTCTTTCTTTACCTTTGTTATCAATTACTTTTATAGACATTAATACGTCAGAGATTTCAGTTCCATAGCAACCACTATTCATCGTAATTGCTCCTCCAATTGATCCAGGTATACAAGATAAAAATTCCATATTACCAATATTGTTATTTTTTGCAAAATCTGAAACTTTTCTATCAAGTGTAGCCGCTCCGACTTCAATTTTATCTTTATCCAACAAGTTGATGTATGAAAACTTTGAGCCTAACTTTATTACCGAACCTCTAACACCTGAATCTCTAATTAAGGTATTCGATCCAGCGCCTAAAATGTTTATTTGACAATCTTTTTTTCTAACTTCATCCAAAAATCTAAGCAGCTGGATTTTATTTTCAGGTCGAAAAAAAATATCAGCAGGTCCACCTAGGTTAAACCAACTATATTTTGATAAATTTTCTTTGAATATTATATTTTTGCCAAATTTCTCTTTTAATTCTGAAATATTTAATTTCATAAACTTAACTTTAAACCTCTCATCCATGAAGAAACTAAACCGGCTCCCATTCCTATAATTATTTCATTGCTTATCAAATTTCTTTTAAAAAAATTTGTAAGTTCCTTATGGTTTTTAACTATCACAACTTGAGTTTTTGAATTTTTGGATATTAATTTTGCAAAATTATTTAAGTTAAAATTCAATTTTTTCTTCTCTCCTGCGGCATAGATCGGACAAATTAGAACAAGATCTGACTTTGTAAATGATTTAGAGAAGTTGTCTTTAAGAGTTGTAACTCTTGAATATCTATGTGGTTCAAAAACAGTTAAAATCTTTCTATTATTGTAAACTTTTCTTACACCATTGAGAATAGCCGATATTTCAGTTGGATGATGAGCATAATCATCATAAAAATCATTCTTACCTTTCGTAAAAATTTTTGTCATTCTTCTTTGAACTCCTGAAAAATTTTTTAAAGCTTTTTTGATTATTTCAATTTTCACACCAAGATTTAGACAAACTGCTATCGCTGCAGATGCGTTAAGAATATTATGTTCGCCAATCAATTTTAAATTAATATTTTTGATAATTTTCTTTTTTTTATTTAAGTCTTTATAGTGTAAATCAAAGAGAGAGTAATTTACTTTATACTTAGCGTTAGTAATTCTATAATTTGCATTTTTATGAAATCCATATGTCAAAATATTTTTGTTCCTAATTCTAGTTAAAATCTTCTTAATCTTATCATCATCAATACAAATCAGAGATTTGCCCGTAGGTGGGGTTTTTTCTATAAATCTAATAAACGCGTTTTCCAAATTTTTATAATTTTTATAAAAATCTAAATGTTCAATATCAATGTTAGTAACAATTGAGTAATTGATTGGTAATTTAAGAAAGCTACCATCTGATTCGTCTGCTTCTAAAATTGCCCACTCACCTTTTCCCAATTTAGCATTATTTCTAAAGGAATTAATTACTCCACCATTTATAACCGTTGGATCTAATTTTTGGTCAGATAAAATCTTAGCAACTAAGGACGTAGTGGTAGTTTTTCCATGCGAGCCTGTGATAATTATATTCTTTTTTAAAGAAACTACGTCAGCTAATACTTCGGCTCTAGTGTAAATTGGAATTTTTCTTTTTTTGGCATATTTTATTTCAACATTATTTTTCTTTATTGCGGAAGATTTAACAATTATTGTTGCATTTTTGATATTTTTTTTGGCGTGACCTAGATAAATCTTAATACCTGATTTCAAGCAATTAGATGTGCTTTTATTTTTATTTTGATCGCTACCTTGAATTTTAAAACCCATTGTCTGCATAACTTGTGCTAAACCACTCATGCCTATTCCGCCTATACCTATAAAATGAATTATTTCTTTTTGACCGATACTAATATTTTTCATTAATTAATTTTTCCAATTGTTTTTCAATATTTTCATATACAAATTTGTCAGTATGTTGACTCTGTTTATTTGCCATTTGATCTAATAGAGATGAATCTCCATTTATCTTTTTTATTAAGTTAAATAGCTTTGAATTTAAATCTTTTTCTTCTATTAAATAGCTATACCCTTTTTTTTCATAATGAATAGCATTTTTTAATTGATGTCCATCTGCTGATGATGGTAATGGCACTGTAATTAATGGTATTTTAGCATTGATTAATTCTGCCAGCATGGATGATCCTGAGCGTGTTATTGCTAAATTTGTTTTGGAAAAATAATCTAAAATATTACTGCTAAAGGTAAATATTTCATTTTCAATACTTAGGCTATTGTAGTAAGAAATTAGGTAACTTTTCTGCTCTGGTAAACATTGTTGAAAGATTTTGATATGAATACTGTTATCAATACATTCTTTAAAAATTTTTGGAAGTTCTTCAGCAAAAACTTTCGCTGCCTGACTTCCACCTAAAATTAAAATATTCAACTCTTTTGCATTTTTGCTTACTTTAGAATTGTTTCGAAAATTAATTATTTCTTTTCTAATTATGTTTCCGACAACACAGATCTTGTTCTTAAATTTTTCTGGTATACCCTGTAATTCCATTGTTGATATGAATATTTTTTTTGCAAATTTTAATAAATATCTGTTAGTTTTCCCAATATATAAATTATTTTCATAAATAATAATCGGAATTCCAATGATCTTTGAGGCCATACAAACTGGAAATGAAGAATACCCTCCCATTCCAAAAACTAGATTTGGTTTTTCTTTTATTAAAAAAATAATTGATTTACAAACGGAAAAGGGAATTATGAAAATAGAAACTATCAATTCAAATAAACTTTTTTTAAAAATTGTTGAGGATTGTATCTTGGTAATTTTAATATCACTTAAATCTTTTAAAAATCTTAAACCTCTTTCATCTGAGGTCATCGTTACATTGATTTTCTTGCCTATAAAATGTTTAGCTAAACTATAGGCGGGAAAGATATGTCCTCCTGTGCCTCCTGTTGCAATTACTATTTTTTTTATTTTTTCAATCATTAAAATCAAGTTCATTTTTTGTATAGTTTAAGATGACTCCTGCTAAAATTGCACTTCCAATTAGTGATGAACCTCCATAACTTAAAAAAGGCAAAGTCATTCCTGTGGTTGGTAATAAACTAGTATTAACCCCAACGTGGATAAAAGCTTGAAAAATTAGAAGTGAAGCAAGACCACAAAGAGAAAGTTTTACAAACTCATTATTTTTTTTAATACAGTTTTTGATAATTCTAAAAGCGATGTATAAAAAAATTGTTATAATTAAGATTGAAATAATTGACCCATATTCTTCAGAAATAATTGCAATTATGTAGTCTGTATGGGCTTCTGGAACTTCGTCTTTTAATATACCCTCGCCCATTCCTTGCCCTTTAATTCCACCTTGTTTTATTGCATTTAAAGCTTTTGAAGATTGAGAGTAATTGTCACCTTTGCTGGGATCTAGAAATGTAATTAAACGGTTAATTATATATCCAAATTTTTCAGGCATAAAAAAAAGTAGGCTACTTATCATTATTATGAAAACAATTAAAAAACTGGAGATATATAAAATGCTGACACCAGATACAAATACAGTAGCGACCCAACTTCCAATTAATAATATTGATTGGCCCAAGTCCGGTTGATCAATTAAGAGAATTATTATCGAAGATAAGAGTAAAAAACTAAGTAAGTACTTTACTTGAGAATTATGCAATTTCTCTAGGGTAATTATCTTTGCAGATGCTAAAATAAAGAATGGTTTTAAAAGTTCGATCGGTTGTAATCTAAATAAATAAAAGTTTAGCCACCTTTTAGCACCTTTCACTTCTACTCCAACTATAGGCACTAAAATTAATAAAAGAAAAAATAATACAAAGAGTGGAAGCACAGATTTTTTTAGTAATGAGGTTTCAACTGCAGAAATTATAAACATTATAATCAAAGCAAATAATGTAAAAGCTAAATGCTTGGAAAAAAAGAAATAATAAGTTTTATTTAATCTTTCACCTGCTAATGATGATGTTGATGAAAATGAAAAAAAAAGACCTAAAAAAAACAATAAGAGAAAACCAAATAAAATATTCTTATCAACATTTCTCCAGTAACTATAAAATTCAAATTTAAAGAAATTTTTTAGCATAAAATTTACTTAATTTTTTAAATTGCTCTCCTCTAATTTCAAA
>MDTG01186705.1_pt1 | contig 15490 bp, 15 predicted proteins | sample 811421 | NCBI WGS metagenome assembly MDTG01 (sample SAMN05326645, study PRJNA326480) | marine metagenome | isolation source: seawater | place: Pacific Ocean: South East | collected 2011
ACCCGAAAAGATTAACTTAAATAACATTGATCAAGGATGGGAAATATTAAAAAATTCAGAAAGTAACGAATTATTTGGTGCTAAAGATGCTGATGAATGGAATTACCCAAGAGCGTTTTTAGCATCAGATGGAAATATTATTGGAATATCTTATAACAAAACTTGGGTAATGGATCTTAATAGTAATTATAGAGTCACAAAAACAGGTGAAATTCCTCTTGTAACAAGCGGAATATCAAAAATCTTAGAACACAGTAATCCTAATTTTGAAGATCATGAAAAAGATCATTTGAAATTATTAACTGTTGGAAGTGCTGTTGGATCTTCCAATTCTGTTGTTATGATAGATAAGGATAAAGTTTTAGTTTTTGGAGGAAAACAAAGTGGTAAGGAATATTCACCTTCAAATAAAGTATTCTCAATAGACTTTTCAGATTCATATAACCCAATAATTAAAGAATTAAAATCTATGAATTTTGCAAGAAGTAATGGAAATGCTACAATTATGCCAGATGGTAAAATTTTTATAAATGGCGGTCATTCATATAATGATTTAGAATTTAGTGTTGCGATACCTGAAATTTACAATCCAAATACAGAAACAACAGCACTAATGGATAGTGCCTATTTTAGAAGAAACTATCATTCCTCTAGTTTATTATTACCAGATGGTAGAATTTTAACCGCAGGAGGAGATGTATGGAATGCTGAGATATTTTATCCTCCCTACTTATTTACTAAAGATATAGACGATAATACAATATTGGCAAAAAGACCAGAAATAACAAAAATTAAAAAAGAATATAAAAGAGGTGAAAAATTTAGTATCGATGTAAATGGAGATATATCAAAAGTAACATTAATTTCTACTGGTTCAGTTACTCATGCTCAAGGTTCAGAAAGCAAGTTTAGGAATTTAGATTTTGCACAAGTTTCAAATAGTGTAATACAAATTGAATTGGACCCAAATCCTAATAATATTCAAGATGGAAATTACTTATTATTTGTTTTAAATTCAAAAGGTACTCCATCTGAAGGAAAAATAATATACATAAATTAGATATTAAAATAAATAATACTAAAATTTAGAAATATTTTCTTAATTATAATATTCTAAATCTTAGATGGCCTTTTTATAAAAATATTAAATAATGCGTATGAGATAATCAATCCACATATATTACAAAAAACATCAGCAATTTCAAAACCTCTAGAAGTATATATTTGTAATATTTCAATTAATATTGAATAAAATAAACAAAAGATAAATAACTTATTTTTTCCTGAATATGAAAAATGTAATAAAGAATACATTATAAAAAAAAGTACTATGTGTATTAAGTATGATGTATTGTTACTAGGTTGATTTTTTTCTTCTATAATATTAGCTACAAGATAAAGATCTAATGGAACCAACAATAAAATACTTAATAAAATTAAATAAATTAAAGATAACAATCTAAAATAATTTTTCATACTTGTATTTTTTTTATTCATTAATATTATCACTCTTGTGATAAATTATCAAAAAATTCTAAACGAAAATATGATTCAAGTTTTTAAAGATATTTTAAAAGAAATTAGAGATAAAGGATTATCAAATGGAAATCATCTTTATATAACCTTTGAAACAATATATGAAAACACAATTATTCCACAATGGCTAATTGAAAAATATCCAAATGACATGACTATAGTAATCCAACATGAATTTTATGATATAGAAATAAAAGAGAAATATTTTAATATTACTCTTTCGTTCGATGATATTAAAACAAATTTAAAAATAAGTTATGAATCAATAATTTCATTTGCAGATCCCTCATCCAATTTTGGATTGGTGTTAAAAAGTGTAAAATCAAAAAAAATCATTAAAAAAAAGAATTTGGATAAAAAAAATAATGTTATTAATTTTTCTAATTTTAAAAAAAATTAATTTAAATAATAACTGTGAATTAATTTTTTGTTTTCATACTCTAAACACAGTGGGCTTCCTGTAGGTAATTCAATCGAGGAAATTTCTTCAGGCTTGTACAAACCAACCTTGATCATAATTGCTCTAAGAGAATTTCCATGAGCTACGATCAATATATTTTTGTTAGCAAATAACAATGGTTCAATTTCTTTTTGGAAATAAGGAGACACACGTTCAACGACATTTTTCAAACTTTCTCCATTTGGTGGCGGTATATCATAAGACCTCCTCCAGATATGGACTTGCTCTTTACCAAATTTATTTGCAGTTTCAGCTTTATTAAGACCCACAAGGTCGCCATAATCTCTTTCATTAAGATTATGATTTCTAGTGTATATAAATTCTCCATTTTTTATAAATTCCATCATTTCAGCCTCTTCTATAGCAATTTGAGCAGTTTTATTTGCTCTTTCCAAAACACTACTAAAAATCTTGTCAAATTTTATATTATTTTTTTTTATTAATATACCTGCATTCTTAGCCTCTTTGATCCCTAAATCAGTTAAAGGTACGTCTTTCCATCCAGTAAATCTATTTTCTAAATTCCATTTACTTTGGCCATGTCTTAATAAAACAAGTTTATTCATATGTTAGTTATATTATGTTATAAGTTAAATATTAGCAAATAATGATAAACAAAAAAAGAATAGAATTTGATAGCTTGGGTCCAAAAAAAATTGATAATAGCAAATTATGGGGTGCACAAACCCAAAGATCTTTAGAAAATTTTGAAATTGGAAATGAGAAAATGCCAAATGAAATTATAATTTCATTAGGTCTTCAGAAAAAAGCTGCAGCTCAGGCAAATATCAAACTAGGTATTTTGAATAAAAAAATTGGTGCAAATATTATAAATGCTTGCAACCAGATTATTAATCTTAACCTAATAAATGAATTTCCATTATCTGTTTGGCAAACAGGTTCTGGAACACAAACAAATATGAATGCAAATGAAGTGATAAGTAATTACGCAATAAAAAAATTAAATGGAAAAATTGGAAGTAAAATACCCGTACATCCAAATGATCATGTCAATTTATCTCAATCCTCTAATGACACATTTCCAACTATTATGCATATAGCAATAAATGAGTTAACATATACTAAGCTTATTCCAATTTTAAAAAATTTAATTAATGAATTAAATATTAAGAAGAAAAAATTTAAAAAAATAATTAAAATTGGCAGAACCCATACTCAAGATGCAACGCCCATTACTTTAGGTGATGAATTTTCGGCTTTTCATGCTCAAATAGATTCTTGTCTTGAGAGGATAATTTTATCAAAAAAAGAACTGAGTTATTTAGCTCAAGGAGGTACAGCTGTTGGATCAGGAATTAATGCTCCTAAAAATTTTGATAAAGTTTTTTGCAATTATTTAAATAAAATGACAAAAAATAAATACAGACCAGCTAAGAATAAATTTGAGGCTATATCCTCACATGATCCCTTAGTAAACTTTTCAAATTCTTTAAAGGTTTTATCAATTACGTTGTTAAAGTTTGTTAATGATATTCGATTTCTTGCATCAGGACCAAGATCTGGAATAGGTGAGTTAGAAATACCAGCAAACGAACCTGGATCTTCGATTATGCCTGGTAAAGTAAATCCCACTCAAATTGAAGCTCTGAGTATGATATGCACACAAGTAATAGGTAATAGCACGACTGTAGATATTGCGGGATCAAGTGGACATTTTCAACTTAACGCCTTTAAACCCGTTATTGCCTACAATATTATTCAATCAATAAATTTACTTAGTGATGGTATTAAAAGTTTTAATAATAATTGTTTAAAAAACTTGAAGCCAAATAAGAAAAATATTTCTAATCATTTAAAGAACTCTTTAATGCTAGTTACATCGTTAAATAAAATAATTGGATATGATAATGCTGCTAAAATTGCTAAAAAAGCGTATGAAGAAGATTTAACTTTAAAACAAGCGGCTATAAAATTGGGTTTGGTAGATGATAAGTTATTTGATAAAATAGTTGATCCTAAAAAGATGGTTTAGTTAAATATATTCGTAATTACTAACATCAGAAAATAAAGATTTTAGCAACAAATTGTTTAGGTAATGACCTGACTTATTACCACAGAAATAACCCTGAATAGGCGCACCTGCAAGATAAAGATCTCCGATAGAATCTAAAATTTTATGCCTTACAAATTCATCTTTAAACCTAAGACCTTCTTTATTTAAAATTTTATTCTCACCAACAACAACTGCATTATCTAATGATCCACCTAAAGCCATTCCATTTGATCTAAGAAAATGAACATCTTTTTCAAAACCGAAAGTTCTAGCAGATGCAATATCTGATTTATAATTACCATTTATAAGCTGTAATTGGCATGATTGTTTACTGATAAATTTACTAGGAAAATCTATTTCAAAATCAATTGAAAATTGTTTATTTGGTTTCAATTCAGCAGAACTATCGTTTTTAGTGACCTTAATATTTTTTTTAACTTTAATTATTTTTCTTTTTTTGTTTAAATTTTTTAATGGAGTTAATTCAATTAAGTTTACAAAATCTCTTGAACTACCATCCATAATTGGAACTTCTGGACCATCAATTTCTATTTTTAAATTATCTATATGAAGGCCTGACAATGTACTCATGAGGTGTTCAATAGTAGAAATTTTTACTCCATAACTATTTGAAATAGTAGTGCTTAACTGTGTGTTACTAACATTTGACCATATAGCATCTACCACGTTATTTTTACTAAGATCCGTTCTGTAAAACTTTATACCAAAATTGGCTTTTGCTGGTAAAAGCTTCATAGATACTTCAATTCCTGAGTGTAACCCTATTCCATGAACTATGATTGGCTTAAGTAATGTTTGCTGATTAAGGTTTGTGTTAATATCAATCATTTAAAAAAAGTGCTGTTCACAGCACTTTCATGGATATATATATTTTGTGATTTTAACAATTAACCTAATATTTCAAAGTATTTCAAAGCTTTGTTAGTTAGCCTGTCTTCTTAAAAAAGTAGGTATATCAAGCAATTCTTCTTCATTTTCTTGATTAAACTCTTCTTCAAGCTCAGATGTATCATTTTCATCAGGATTAAACTCTTTATCTATTTCTTCCAATAATTCATTTTCTTTAGAATGCTCGACTCTAATGTCCATATCATCACTTGAGAGAGTTGGTTCAGATTTATCATTTATTGAGTTATCATTAGAGGTAGAACCTAAGCTTTCTGTAGACAGTGTATCAAATAGACTTAACCTTCTGACACTTGTTTCAGAAACTTTATCTGTCTCCTCAAAATTTTCAGGTATATTTTCAGTTATTTCAATTTCTGAATGAATATCTTGATTTGTATTATCATCATCAACTTTTAATTCATTATCTTGATCTTCAGTTTCTAGATTTTTACTAAAACTGTTTTCTATATCATTATCTATTTTAATATCATCAACAATAATATTATCATCTTCTAAAGTATCAATATTATTTGTTTGATTATTATATACTTCAGTCTCAATATTTTTTCCTAAACTGCTTTCTAGTGGTTCAGATTGATTATCAACTTTAACTTCTTCATTTTTATATATTTCGTTGTTAATATTAATAGGAGCAAATTTTTCTATGGGACTTGCAGAAATATTTAGATTTGCATCTATACCTGTTGCAACAATGCTAACTCTTACTAAGCCTTCTAATCTATCATCACAGGTTGTTCCATAAATAATATTAGCTTCTTCATCAACTTCCTGTTTTATTCTATTTGCAGCCTCATCTACTTCATAAAGTGTAATATCTTTTCCACCAGTAATATTTATTATTAGGCCTTTAGCTCCTTTTAATGATACATCATCAATTAAAGGGTTTGCTATTGCTGCTTCTGCAGCCGCAATTGCTCTTCCATCTCCTGAAGCTTCACCAGTACCCATCATAGCTTTACCCATTTCTGACATAACAGTTTTGATATCAGAAAAGTCTAAGTTAATCATTCCAGGTTGCACCATTAAGTCTGTTACACCTCTTACACCAGCATAAAGGACATCATCAGCCATTTTAAAAGCATCAGAGAATGTTGTTTTTTCATTTGCAATTCTAAATAAATTTTGATTTGGTATTGTAAGTAAAGTATCTACATATTGTTGAAGTTCTTCTATTCCCTTTTCTGCTAATTTCATTCTTTGAGATCCTTCAAAATGAAATGGTTTTGTGACAACACCAACAGTTAAAATACCTTTTTCTCTTGCAAGTTTTGCTATAACAGGTGCTGCTCCAGTACCTGTCCCACCACCCATTCCAGCAGCAATGAAAAGCATGTGACTTCCTTCAAATTTTTCGTTCAGGTCTTGAATTGCTTCTTCTGCAGCTTGTCTTCCAATGTCAGGTCTCATTCCTGCACCTAAGCCTTTAGTGCTATTCAATCCTAATTGGATTTTGTTTGGACACTTTGAAATTTGTAATGCCTGTGAGTCAGTATTTGCAATTAAAAAATCAACTCCCTCAAGATTAGCGTTGATCATATTATTAACTGCATTTCCTCCAGATCCACCAACGCCCAAGACTGTAATTTTTGGATGTAAATTTTGTGCTATATCTTGTAATGAAATATTAATGGTCATTTAATTCTCCGCCGTTTTAAATAGTTTTTAACGATTTATTATCGAAACCGTCAATAAAATTAACTATATATAGTATAATCTAAATATACTGATCTAGCCAAGTAAAAAAGCTTGAAATACCTTGTTTTTTTCTTGAATTTGATTGTTTTTCAAGAAAATTAATTTTGAATATATTTTGGTCATACAATATAGATCCAACTATGTCGCAAAAATTTGGTTTTTTATATCCATCAATTATATTTAACTCAATTGGTGGAATGCCAATCCTCGCGTCACTTGCGAATATTGTTGAAACGTACTTTTCTATATTGTCTAACTGTGCACCACCTCCTGTAATTACAACGTTGTTTAATTTCTTATAACTAAAATTATTATCTTTTAATTTTTGCCATAACATTTCTAAAGTTTCTTCTATGCGTGGCTTAATTATTGAATTTAAATTTGACCTTGTAATTTGTTTAAAAGTATTTTTTTCTCCTGAAATAATTGGAATTTCAATTATTTCATGATCATCACTTGGAGATGAAAAAAGTGATCCATATAATGTTTTGAGTCTTTCAGCACTAGAAATTGTAGTTGAAACACCTCTTGCAATATCAAGTGTAATATTATTGCTACCGACACCTATTGTATCACCAAAAACAAACTTATTATTTTGAAAAACTGAAATTGATGAAGTAGAATGTCCTAAATTGATACAAACTGTTCCTAGTTTCTTTTCATCTTTTGTTAATGATGACAAAGCAGAAGATAATGGCGAAGGTATAAAATTTTCAATATTTATTTTTAAGCTTTTAAAAATACTAGAAAAATTTTCAATGTATTTTTTTTGTATTAGTATTTTGTAAAAGTTTATACTTATTCTGTCAGAATAATTTCCAAGTGGAGCTGAAATATATTGATTATTATCTAAACTATAATAAATAATACTATTAAATAATTCAAATTTATCTTTAGAATTTTTAAAATAATCCGATTGATTAATAATTTTTTTTAAATGCAATTCTGATATTTTTTCGTTATTTAATTTTATTTCTGAATCATAATAGTGTGAAGTAGAGTTTAAAAGTGAGAAATTAAAGTTTATGGAATTTAATTTAGTTTGAGACTGTTTTTCAGTTTCACTTATTAATAATTTTAATTGCTCTAATAGATTCTCATAATTTAAGATAATATTTTTTTTAAGATTTGTACTTGGCAAACTTATTAATGACAAGATATCAATTTTTTCTGGACTTTTGTAGTCGGCTACAATGCAGGATATTTTTGAGTTTCCAATATCTAGACCAGCTTTAATCATTGATTATAGGTAATTATAGTTTTTTCTATATTTCTTAAGTCAAAGTGTTTTATATCATTCATTTCTATTTCGCTAATTTTTTTTTCAATGGTCATAAAGTTTATCAAAGATTCCTTTGGTGATCTTTCTGATAACATGAGTTTAATATTATTTTTTAAGTAAACATCCCATCTTCTTTTTTGAATATAGTCAGCTTTTTTTATTATAAAATTTTTGCTAAAATTATTAATTTCCATAATCTTTATCAAATTTATAGCTTGCTTATTTGAAGATTGACCAGAAAATATAATTAGTTGCTCACTATCAATTAATTTATTAGGAATTTCTTCAATAATTTTTCCATTTTTATCAAAATAAAAATTTCTACCATTAAAATTATATAATCCAATAGGTAAATATTCTTCAATCTCGATATAAATCGTATCTTTATAATTAGTTCTTAAATTTAAATTTTTAATCCAATTGTTTTCTTTTAAATCTTTACTAATATTATCTAAAGGTAGTAAAAATATTGAACTTTCAATATGTTTTTTTATCTTGCTTTTAATAAAATCATAACTTACTTTTGATAAACCATTAGCATTTATGTAAATAAGCTCATATTGAAAAATTTGAGAGAATTTTTCTGTAAGATTATAAAATTTATAGAAAATAATATTTTTATAGAGGTAAAAAAACATTACTATTATTGCAATAAGTAAAATTAAAAATACATAGATTATATTTTTTTTATTAATAGAGATTATTTTTCTTCTATTTAAGTTTTTATTCATCTTCCGTTTAAATTTTTTAGAATACACTTTATAATTGTGGTAAATGAGATATTTCTGTATCTAGCCTGCTCTGGTAAAAGTGATACTGAGGTCAGACCAGGTTGAGTGTTGGTTTCCAAAAAATAAATTCGATTATTATTAGAATTATAAATAAAATCTGTTCTTGCGATTGATTTACATCCAAGTAATTTATGACATTTTATAGATATTTTAAGGCATTTATTATAAATTTTATTGTTTACATTTGCGGGCAAAATATGTTTCGAATAACCTTTAGAATATTTTGATTGGTAATCAAAAAACTTATTTTTTGTTTTAATTTCAGTTACAGCTAAAGCATTAATTTGATTTGTTAACTTAATTGTTGATACGGTTAGTTCTTTACCTTCGATAAATTCTTCAATCATAACAAGTTTATGGTTTTTTAGTTTTTTTTTAAATTTATTTAATTTTAATAATAGATTATTTAAATCATTAAGATTTTTCACAATTTCAATACCAAAACTTGATCCACTGTTGATTGGCTTTATAACAAATCTATTATATTTTTTTTTAAACCTGAGTAGTAACTCGTAATTCAATTCATATTTGTTTATAACTTTACATTTTGGTGTAAATATATTGTATTGAGAAATTATTTGCTTTGACAAAAACTTATCAAAACAAATTTTTGAAGACCTGACTCCTGAGTGAGTATATTTAATTTTTTTTTCTTTCAAAATTTTTTGTATTTGACCATCTTCCCCAAAAGTGCCGTGCAGTGCATTTAAACAAATAAAATTTCGATATCTATATATTTGTTTTTCAAAATTAACTGGATTTACCTTGAGTGTAACAAATTTAATATTAATTTTTTTTAAGATTTTTTGTATCTCTAATGAAGTTTTAAGTGACACTTTATGTTCTTCATTATACCCACCTTCTAAAATTAAAATTTTTTTAGTAATCACCTATAATTTTTACCTCCCAATCTAATTTGATGTCAAATTTATCAAAAACTTTATCAATAACTTTCTTACCTAAATTTTCTAGGTCACTAGCAGTTGCACTTCCATTATTAATTAAAAAATTAGCATGCTTGTTACTCACATATGCATTTCCAAAAGTCATTCCTTTGCAACCAGCATTTTCAATAAGTTTAGCAGCATATAAATTTTGTGGATTTTTAAAAGTACTACCTGATGTTTTATTTTGGATGGGTTGAGATGATAATCTTTTATTTTTTATATTTTTCATTTTTTGTTTTATTCTTTCAGGATCTCCATGAGTAATTCTGAATGTAGCTTTAGAAACTATTTGACTATTTTTTATACTTGATGATCTATAAGATAAATTTAAATTATTTTTATCAACAATTATTTTTTCAAAGTTTTTATCATAAATCTCAATACTTTCTATTCTATCTTTAGTTTCACTTCCGAAACAACCTGCATTCATTTTTACAGCTCCTCCAATAGATCCAGGAATTCCACTAAAAAATTCAAATCCTTCAATATTATTTTTATAAGCAAAGTTTGATAAATTAATATCTAAAGTACTTGCCCCAACTTCTAGCTTATCCTCAATTATTTCTAAGCTTTTAAAACCTTTACCTAATTTGATTACTAGACCATCAAAACCTTTATCTCTTACAAGTATATTTGATCCTGAACCCAAAATATAAAAATTATCATAATTTATTTCATTCAAAATTATTTCTAACTCATCACTATTTTCTACTATTACAAATATTTTTGAATTACCTCCAGTATTAAACCACGTTAGTTTTCCAATATTATAATCAAAATAAATTTTACTTTTTATTTTACCTGCAATATTTTTAATTTTATTAATCATTGATCTTCAAAGTAATTTTTTGCTATATTTGTAATTGAACCTGCGCCCATAAATATTATAGTTTTTCTTTTCGTAGAATATTTGTCTAAATATTTTTTTATATTATTATTGTTATTTAAATATACTACATTTTTATTAAATTTTTTTAAATTAAGATATATATTTTTAGAAGTAGCTCCTTTAACACTTCTCTCACCAGCTGAATACGTTTTTAAAATAATTAAATTTTTTATCTTTGACAAAACTTTTATGAATTCATTCATCAATATCTTTGTTCTTGAGTATCTATGTGGTTGAAATACTACAACAATATCATTTTTTAAATTTTTGGCTGAATCAAGTGTTGCGAGTATTTCTGTTGGATGGTGAGCATAATCATCATAAATTAATGACTCATTTTTCTTCCCTAAAAAAGTAAACCTTCTCTTAACCCCAATATAATTCTTTAAAGATTTATTGATAGATAGGTTTTTCACTCCTACAATTTTTGAAGCAATAATACTAGCTGTTGCATTAAGAACATTATGATTCCCAATTGCATTTATTGTAAATTCATAATTATTTAGATTATATATTTTGTTATTTTTTATTTTTAATTTAAATGATGTTTTGGAAATATTTTTTTTAATAGAGTAAATATAAACATCTGCTTTTTTATTTTTAGTTGAATATGTAATAATATTTCTTGTCTTAATTTTTTTAACTAATTTTTTGAGATTTTTATCATCCAAACATATGATTGAAGTTCCATAAAAAGGTAGCATATTTACAAACTTTTCAAATGAACTAATTAAATTTTTTTTTGTTTTATAAAAATCTAAATGCTCAATATCTAAATTAGTAATTATTGATATTTGGTGCGGTAGTTTTAAAAAAGAACCATCACTTTCATCTGCCTCAACAACCATCCAATCGCCTTTTCCATAGCGATTATTTTTTGATAATGAATTGATAATGCCGCCATTAACAATTGTAGGATCAAATTTAGCTTGACTTAAAATATTTCCAACAAGACTTGTTGTAGTTGTTTTTCCATGAGATCCTGCAATAGCTATTGATTTTTTTGTTTTCATTAATTCTGCAAGCATATCTGCTCTTGAAAGAAGAGGGATTTTTTTATCTAATGCAGTTTTTATTTCTGGATTATTATTTTTGATTGCTGAAGAGAATACTACTACATCAACTGATTTAATATTATTTTTATCATGACCTAGAAAAAATTTAATTCCTTTTTTTTTTAATCTTTTTGAATTTAAATTTAAGGATATGTCACTTCCCTGTATATAATAGCCAAGATCTTGCATTAATTCTGCTATACCAGACATCCCTATTCCTGAAATACCTATAAAATGAATTCTTATTTTATTCATCATTTGTAATTATTTTATAAATCAAAGAGTTCGAGTTTTTAACTTTAATTTTATTAAATCTATTATTCATTAAACTTTTTTCGATAATGTTATTATAATTTTGATAAATATAGTTTTTTGCTTTGAGTAATTCATTGAAATTTTGTTCAATAATTATACCAACTTTATTATTTCTCATTATTAAAGCATTATAAAATTGATGATTATCTTTAGATGTTGGCAATGGGATTAATATAGATGGTATATTATTTAAAATAAGATCATTTATTGAACCTGCTCCAGATCTTGATATAGCTAGAGAAGTATTATTAAGCACCTCTTCAATATTATGAAAATATTCTTTTATAGTAATTTGGTAATCGACATTTTGAAGAGATTCTTTGATTTTATTGACCATATTTTTTGGAGCCTGAATTTTAAAATTAGCATTTATGATATTATCTTCATTAATAGACTTTATAAGTCGAATTGCAAAATTTGATATAAACTCTGATCCTTGACTTCCTCCAAAGATTAATATGGTAAACTTAGAATTATGATTTATTTTTTTTTTTAATAACATTTTCAATAATTTTTTTTTGGGGTAAACCAACAATAAATGTTTTATAACGAAATTTTTGATCAATTTTATGAGAAATATCAAAATTTAAGAAAAGTTTATCAACGTATTTTAAAAAAAATCTATTAGTTCTCCCGAGGACTGAATTTTGTTCATGAATGTAAATTTTAATCCTGTAAAATGGCTTTAAAATAAATGAACTTAAAAGGGGTGAAAAAGAAGCATAACTTCCAAAAGAAATTACATTAGAAGGTTTTAAGAATAAAATGATAAATAAAGATTGAACGAAACCTAGGAAAAGATTTAGTATTCCAAAAAATTTTATGTGTATACCACCATCTAGATTAGAGCCTTTTACTAAATAAACTTTTCCCTTAAAATTAGATATATATTTATGACCTCTTCTGTCAGTCATTAATATACAATTTATATTTTGATCTAAAAAATAATTTGCTAAATTTTTAGCAGGTATTACATGACCACCAGTTCCTCCAGTTATTAATAAAATAGTTTTGTTCATAAGTTTTCATTTTTTTTGTTAGTTAGGGATAATAAAAAACCAAAAAGAAATGCTATTGATATCATTGATGAGCCGCCATAACTTACGAAAGGCAGTGTCATACCTTTTGTTGGTATTAAGCCTAATGAACTAAAAATATTAATAAGACACTGTAATCCAAATGAACATATCAAACCACTTATAGCTATTATTTTATAAGGATCTTCAAATTTTAGAACTTTTAGTAGTGATCGTATTATTATGGCTAAGATAATAAAAATAATAATTATACAAAATATATAACCTAGTTCTTCTCCAGCTACTGCAAAAATAAAATCTGTATTTGCATCAGGTATTTTTTCTTTTAAAATTCCCTGACCAGGGCCTTTGCCAAACAATCCTCCATTCTTAAAAGCCTTTATGCTCAGATTAATTTGATACATATCTGATCCACCTAAACCACCCAGGAATGAATTAATTCTATTTTGAACGTGATCAAAAATAAAATATGATAAAATTGAAATTGTAATAATAAAAGAAAATGCAATAATTACTAAATAAATTGACAAACCAGCTACAAATAATTGGCAAAAAAAAGTGGATGATATTAAAATTGTCATACCTAAATCCGGTTGCATGAGTACCAATATTAAAAGTAAAAAGAAAAATAAAAAAAGAATTGGTAAATATAGTTTTCTATCTTCAATTGATTTACTAATACACCATGCAGTTAAAATTACAAAAATAGGTTTAATAATTTCAGAGGGTTGAAAGCTAAAATTATAAAATTGCAACCATCTTTTTGCTCCTTTAATTTCATAATCAAAAAAAAGTATAATCACCATTAAAAATATCAGTAAAACAAATAAAAATAATGATATTCTTCTTACATTTTTATTATCTAAACCAGCTAGTATAAAGAGCACTATGCAAGAAATAATAAAAAATATTGTATGTCTATTAATTGAAAAATATTCATCAACTGAAAACGATAGTATTAAACCCGTAAGACCAAGTGATAAAATTAAAAGAAAATTAATTCTGTCTATTGATAGCCACCAATTTAAAAAATATTTCATAAATTAATAATGTTTTGTTTAATTAAAGATGAAAAATCTTTACCTCTTTCTTCAAAATTTTTATATTGATCGTAAGATGTGCACGCAGGTGCAAATAGAATATGTGATTTGATAGGTTGTTTTTTTACATCCTTAAATATTTGTTTAATTAATGATTTGAGATTTTTGAATTTTTTAACATTTGTAAAATTTTGAATTTTTTTTTCAATCATAGAAGATGATTTTCCAAATAGGTAAGTACAAATGATATTCTTTTTATATTTAGAAAGTATTTCAAAATTTTTTTCCTTCGCAATACCTCCAAGTATCAAATAAATGTTTTCATAATTTTTTACTGAATTTATAGTTGAATTAATATTTGTTGCTTTACTATTATTAATCACCTTTAAATTTTTGTTTTCAAATATAATTTCAGATCTAAAAGGTAGGCCTTTAAAATTTTTAATAACTTCGATAAAATATTTTTCTGGAATTTTAAGAAATTTACAGCATATGTATGCTATTAAAATATTTTGGTTGTTAAATAGTCCTTCAAGATCTTTAGATATATATTTAATAATTAATTTTTTATTTTTTTTAAAATAGTTATCTAATATATAATTGTTATTCATGTAAACATCTGCAGTTTGATCAGATATTGAAAAACTAATTTTGTTTTTAATTTTTTTTTGTAAAAAAATTTTCTTTGAATATTTGTCATCAATGGATATTATATTTAGACCTTTTTTTGTAATTATATTTTTTTTTTGCTTTATATATTCAGTAATATTTTTATACCTATCAAGGTGGTCATTAGATAAGTTTGTAATTATTGAAATATTACTATTGACTAGATTTACTCTTTCTAATTGAAATGAACTTAATTCAATAACATGAAATTTAAATTTTTTGTTTTTTATTAATGCATTACAAAGAGGTTCTCCAATATTTCCCCCAACAAAAGTAGTTATTTTTTTTTTTTTTAAAATATCTCCAATCAATTTTGTTGTAGTTGATTTTCCATTTGTGCCAGTTATTGCAATTAATTTTTGGTTTGTTAGGTTTGAAATATAAAGATTAAGATCTCTTTCAAGTTTTGGTAAGATCCCATTAGCTCTTAATTTATTATTTTTTAGTGAAATTCCTGGAGAAATTATTATTTTTTCAAATTTATTTAAGTCATTAAATTTTGGGTTATAAAAAAATTTTTTGTCAAATTTTTTTCTTAATTTATATCTGACTTTGTTGTTATCGTCCCAAATTCTATATTGAATTTTTTTATTTTCTAGCAATTCTATTACTGAAATTCCTGATCTTTGCAGTCCATAAACTAAATACATTTTATCTTATTCTTAAAGTAGCTAATCCTATTAGTGCTAATACAATAGTTATAATCCAAAAACGAATTACTATTGTTGACTCAGCCCACCCTTTTTTTTCAAAATGATGATGAAGTGGAGCCATAAGAAAAACTCTTTTTCCTGTAATTTTAAAAATAAGCACCTGTATTACAACTGATA
>MDTG01414872.1_pt1 | contig 15488 bp, 13 predicted proteins | sample 811421 | NCBI WGS metagenome assembly MDTG01 (sample SAMN05326645, study PRJNA326480) | marine metagenome | isolation source: seawater | place: Pacific Ocean: South East | collected 2011
TCTTTATATTAAGAAAATGCAAAGAAATATTTCGAGCGATAGTTAGAATAGATATAAGAAAGAGCATCTATAGAAAGCTTATATTAATATTAGCAATAAACTTGATAGTACTATGCACCATTGCGATCTTTGGAGAACTTGGAGTTATTATAGCTATAGTTTACACACTAATATTATTTAAATATCTGTCGGGGTTCTTTATGAAAATTAAGGCTATAAGTGATGCTAGTAGTAAACTGGAGCAGGGAGATTTTGATATTGGACTTGATGAAAAAATGGGTATATTTAGTCCTGTAGCTAAGAACCTTAATAATATTAAAGATGGACTTAAGGTGGCAATAGATAAAGAGATAAGAAGTCAGAAGATGAAAACTGAGCTTATTTCAAATGTGTCCCATGACCTGAAAACGCCTCTGACATCGATTATTACCTATGTGGATTTGTTGAAAAGTCAAGATGTTACAGAGGAAACTCAAAAAGAGTATATAGAGGTACTAGATAGAAAATCTAAGAGATTAAAGGTGTTAATAGAGGATTTGTTTGAGGTGAGTAAGGCAAGTAGTGGTAACATTGACCTTGTTTTAGAAAAGGTGGATATAATTGCTCTATTTAGGCAAACATTAGGTGAGCTAGAGGAAAAGATAAACCATAGCAACCTTCAAATCAAAATGAATGTACCGGAAGAAAAACTTATTTGCAAGCTAGATGGTAGAAGAACCTATAGAATATTTGAAAACATCATGAGCAATATATTAAAATATTCCATGCTTAATTCAAGGGTATATATAGACGCAGTTACAGGTGAAGGAGAAGTAAGCTTTATATTTAAAAATATCTCTGCATATGAAATGAACTTTGATGTAGCTGAGATCACAGAACGGTTTACTAGGGGAGATAAATCTCGAAATACTGAGGGTTCAGGGCTTGGCTTAGCAATAGCCAAAAATCTAGTAGAACTTCAACATGGAGAGTTATCGATTAAAATAGATGGAGACTTGTTTAAGGTAATTATTACATTTCCTATAATAAAATAAAAATGATTATTGAAATGATAGAATTTTAAAAGATGAGGCTATAACCTCATCTTTTAAAGTTACTCTTGATAAGTTGAAAGAGTAGTGTTTACTGCTTGTATAGCACTATTTACAGCATCTAAAGTACTTTGGATCTTTTGTCTGTTTTGTTGCTTTTCTACAGTACTGATTGCTTGAGTTAAACTATTCCTGCAAGTTTGAAGTTGATTAGATACGTCTTGTACATGTTGTCTAGCATTTTTCTGCATAATGAATTCCTCCATAGGTTAGTCTTTGTTCCAAGTTGTATTATGTGTAAATGTAGTAAATATATACTTAAACTGTTGAAAAAATTTCGCAATTTATTAAATGGGGGTTTTTTAGTAATCTACCGATTAGAACTACTTTATCTTTACCTTAAATGGCTTATTTATTATATTTGGATAATTTGATAAAGTTAATGTGATAGGATCTTCATAGTCTAAGTCCTTTGGAATATTAAAGTAGATCTCACTATATTCTTCTGTTGAAGAATAACCCATTGAATTGGTGCTTAGAATATTGCCCTTTGAATCTTTAAAGTTAAAGTCAAAGGATAGACCCTCCTTAGGATATTCGAAATGTAATGAAAAAGAATTAGCATTAGTGTGATTTCGAACGGCCCTTGTCTTTTTAAGTTTAAGATGATTGTCAGGAGCTTTTAATAGTTCTAACTGCTCAGTATTTACAATTACCTCTATTTTGTCCCTATCAATGGCTTTGATACCATTTCCTTCGATGTAGATATCCTTTGGATTTCTAAAGTAATTACTTTCAAAATAAAATCCCCTTGTAAAATCGTCTGTATTACTACTGATAAATCCATTTAGACCACTTTTACAATCTGCTTCATTGTCATATAGCCTTAAATCCTCAATAGAGAAAATTTTCATTGAATTCTTTTCATCATATCTTAAATGAAGTATACTTGTTATAGGATAAATTGTAAGGTTATCGATGTATAATTTTTGACCTTCTATTTCTATTGTTTTATTTATATCATATGAGATTTTTTCATATTTGAAAAGATCCTTATCAACGGGTATAACTACGCTCCAGGTATATGGAAGCTCTTTGGCTTTGGGATGATCTTTCCCATTGGCAGTATCTTCTGTCATATTAGAATATTCCTCGTTAACTTCGGATTCAATAACTTCAAACAATTTTACTTCGATGCTATCTGAAATTTCATTTTCGGGAGTTAAGATTAAATCGAAGTAGTCATGTATTTTCCTTACTTTGTTTAGATCTATATCATTATATTTAGGATAAGTTTTACCGGCTTCAAAATGGTTGCCAGTTTCATCAAGGACGTCATAATCTAAATCCTCAATGTATCTATGGTCTCCTGTGTTTTCTATAGTATAAAAGACGATAAGTCTACTTTTATCAAAGATCAGATGATCAACTGTGAAGACTAGCCCAGCGTGTTCGTCGGAAATGCCAACCCTTTGAATAAAATTATTTTGAATAGCTAGCTTGATTCCCTCATCCTTCACATTATAAAGCTTCGGTATATTTGAAGCGGCATTATTAAAATAATTGGAAAGAGGGGAGAACCGTGTAGTTGCTAAAAGCAAAGCTAGTATAATAAAAGCAAAAATAGCAATTTTTTGCATAAATCTACGTTTTTTGATAGAATCAGAATATCTAGTTTCATGCTTAGCTTTTTCTAAATCTATCAACTCTTGATTCTCATTGTTATTATCTTGATTCATAAGATATCACAACCTCCAAAATCTTATTGCTAAGCAGTACCGCAGAAGACTAATATATCATATTATAGCATGGGAAATGTAAAATACTTCCTTAATATTTTATTAAAAGAAAATCGGCTTATTCACTAGAACCTATAAAATAGAATTTATATAAATGAAGTGCAATTGAATTGTTATTAAAGTAACATAATTAGAACAAGGATGCTCACATATCCATCACATAAATAATTTAAAGTAATAGTAAAGTTCACATAGTTTTAATATAGATGCAATCTAAATTTTATAAAATGATATTAGTGCGTATGGCTAAAATGCCATAGAGGCGAGGTGACCTTAATGATATTGTTAGAGAATGAATTTTTTGCAATTATAGAACGCGACGATAAAGTATATATTAAAGTAGAAAAAGATGGCTTTGACGTAAAGGAGTTTAACAATATTTTGAGTCGGGTTCCACGTCTTAATTTTACTAAATTTTTAAACCTGAAAAAGGCATTTGAAAATTGTGATAATCAAGAAGTGGAAATTGGAAATCTTAGGCCGGAGGTAGAAATCATCACTTCAAGTGATGAGATGGAATGTCGAGTTAAGCTCAACATAGATGAAGATTACTTGAAGGAAAATCATAAGGAAGTTGTTACAAAAACAATTAAGGCTTTAAATCAAAAAGACATTAACGAAGGTATAATAAATGAGGTGCTTTACGGAGAACTTACATCTACAAGAGAGATTCCTATTGCTAAAGGAGTTTTACCCGTTAATGGAGAGGATGCAGTAATAAGGCTATATGAGCTGTCTGAAAGAAGACCGGAGATAAGAAAAGATGGTAGAGCGGACTTTTATGATTTAAACCTTATAGATGTAGTAAAAAAGGGAGATTGGCTTGGAGAAAAAATTCCTGCCACTGAAGGTCAAGATGGGAAAACTGTAACTGGAAAGATTGTTCCTGCAAAGAAAGGGAAGGACAAGCTGTTGAGATATGATACCTATACCGTTGAGGAAGGAATCGAGGATGGAAAACATATCCTTAGGGCTAAGGTAGATGGAGCTGTTATTATAGAGAATGGTAAAGTCAAAGTAGATAACCATTTGATAATACAAGGTGATGTAGATTACTCAACAGGTAGTCTAAATTTTAATGGATTTATAACCGTTAAGGGAACTGTAAAGGACGGGTTTTCAGTAACTGCCAAGAACGATGTATCAATTTTAAGTGATATGGGAATCGGTGCCACTGGGAAAATACTATCCCTAGAGGGCAGTATTTACATAAAGGGCGGAGTAAATGGAAAAGGTATAACAATCGTTGAAGCACAAAAAGATGTTTATACAAAGTATTGCAATGAAGCAAAAATTATAGCTGGAGGAAAAATCGATATTGGATTGTATTCAATGGATTCGGAGCTGAGGGCTCAAAGAGTTCTTTTGGATAAGAAAAACGGTAGAGTGCTCGGTGGACGAATAGATGCACAGACCCAAATAGTCGCAGGGGTTGTAGGAAACAAATATGAGAAAAAGACGGAGATTAATGTAAATGGATTCGATAGATTGACTATAAAGAAAGAATTTCAAGAGATACTTCAAAAGTATAAGAAGCTATTGAAATATGCAGAGGATCTGAAAACTGAGATTGATATATATTCCTTCAATTTTTCTATAAATGAAAGTAGTGAGTACATTCACGATTATAATTTACAGATAAAAAAATATGAAGAAATAATGGATGAGATTACAGAGCTTGATAGAAAACGCTTGACTTTGCAACAAACTTTAGAATCAAAGGGTGAGGGACAGATATCAGTATTAAAGGGTGCCTTTCCTGAGACACAGATTCAAATTAAGGCAATACGAAAAAGAATAAATCACTTGGTAAGTGGAACATTCTTTGCTCAGGGGAAAGAATTGCATTTCGATGAAGAACTTTAAAAGCTAAGGATTACAATAGGGGGAAAGGAAATGACTCAAATCCATGTCAACGATAAACTATATAGACACGAAGCACTTTTATATGCAATAAACTTTTTTACTCAGAGTTTTGGTACAAATCCTATCATAAAAAATGCATTTGACTTTTCAAATGAGATACTGACATTGTATTCCTCAGCCTTATTTTTAAAGGAAAATAATAGCTTTATTATGAAAGCAAAGCAAAACTATGATATTAAGGAGTATTCTATTGAAGGTACAGAAAAACTCAAGAATTTAGCTTTGTTTCATGGAGATATTGTAAAATCAAATTTTAAAGAATATTTTACTGAGGATGAAATCGATACATTTAAACCTAAGCTAATGATCCCCTTAATTGAAAGGGATAAAATAATAGGCTTTATTATTTCAAGGGGGAAGGTTATAGGGGAATTCAATACAGATGACTATATCGTAGCTAGCGCCTTAATGAGGTTAGTAAATAAATCCTTAGAGTGTACAACTGTATTAAAGGAGCTTGAAGATAAGAATAAGGAATTAGACCTTCAGATATTTAATCTGTTTTTTATAAATCAAACAACTAAAACATTATTATCTGAATTGGATATTGAAGCGTTATATACATTATGTACCGATATTATTGGGGAGGTAACCTGTAGTAAAATCACTACCTTTGGACTTTATGATGAAATAAGGGATAGGATAGTAATAAAGGGTTATCGGGATATATTCACATTTCAAAATCAGTATGTTGAATTTGAGCTCAATGAGACGACCTATAATAGAAGCGGCGTAATACTTCATATCCAAAGGGATAGAGATATTATTAAAAGGATATTTAAAAACTGGGAAGAGTTTGAGAAATTTGATACAGAGTATATTATACTAATCGTCAAGGAAAAAATATTGGGATTTGTTACAATTAGTAATCCTGTGAATGATCGAGAGTATAATAAGCTTATGTTTGAGCTTATAGAGAGCTTATCCTCAACAATATATATATCCCTTACAAATGCAAGATTATTTAAGACTATAAATGAACAGAAAAAAACTATTGAGAAAAAATATACTGTATTAAACAAGCTAAATAAACTTTTAAAGGGAATAAACAACAGCTCTGACGTCATGGAGCTAAGTAGTAGGCTAATGAGAACCTTGAATATTGGTTTTAGTATAGAAAAAGCTTTTATAGCCCTAAGGGATAATGATAAATTTTCTATTATCAACTCAATTGGCTGTGACATTGAAGATTTGAATTTAGAGAGAACTGCCACTTGGGATGAAGTAAATGGTAGAGAAATCACCTATGAATACACAGCTGAGGCGGGTCTTAAATATTTAAGTGATGATATTTTAGAGAAAGTTGGAGAGGCAAACTGTTTAGTTATTTCTCCAATAAGAGTAAATGAGTTTAGCTTGGATGGAGAGTCCAATATCGTTGGATATATTGTAGTATTAAAAACTCGTAAAAGCCTAGGTCAAGATGAAGTTTTACTAATAGATACGATTTCAAACAGCGTAGCACCAATTATAAAGCAAATGAATCTAGTCGCAGAAATAAAGGAAGAGTATAGGCCTGACAGTGAAAAAATACTATTAAATAGAATAGAGGAAATGCTTGAGAATAAGAAAAAATATAATATAGATTTTGAAATGCACTACAAACACATTTTTAAAAGGCCCTTTGAACAAGTTGACCTTACACCTTTTTCCGAGCTCAATTATATTTATATAGATAACTATATTTTCGTGCTCAGTGAAGAAGAGCTACAAAAGGATATATTTGATGGTAGCTTCAGAATAAGCTCTATAGATGATTTTTACAAAGCAGTTAAAAATATATCATAGGGAAAATTTGGTTTCAAGGACAATTATTTAAATTAAATATTGGCTTATATGTTGAGATGTATGGGATATAGATTACTGTAAAGGCTTAATCATGGGGATTTAGGGAGAGTACAACTTGAAAATTCGAAAAATTGACAAAATTAGGTGCGTTTAATAAAATTACATTATCTAGTTAATTATAGGGATTTAAGTAGAGACTTTAATTTATCCATATTAAAACCTCCCAGAAACATTGAGTATTTTAACATGTGATGAAATTGCATAATTCTAACTTGGCTAAGTTGCATAATATATATAGTATAGCTATAGGGATTTTAAACCTATATATAGTAGCAAGTTTTTGAGAGTGGTAATTATGCAATTTGCTTACGTATAAATTAAGTTCTACTATATAAATCCTATAGGATAATCGTTTTTATACCTTAATAGCGAATATCCACATGTTTATTTATTTGGGGGAGAGTAGTGGTGTACAAGGGGGATACTATGGGGGAGAGCATTATAAGCAATATCTATTTTGATTCGTTAACCCGGATGCCGAACTTATTTAGATTCATAGAAGCCGACACAAATGAATTATTTGGCAAACAGGGTTCAGCTGTGTTAATTGATATCATTAAATTTATCAATGTCAACAATGAGTATGGGAGGGAAACGGGGGATTTTGTTTTAAAAACATTGGCAAAGTGTATTAGGGAAACATTGAAAAAGTATAATTATTCGTCAGTATTTCGAACTGGTGGAGACGAGTTTACCATAGTGTTCCCAAATTGCTCCAATGTGGATGTCGAAAAAATTATACTGGAAATTAAGTCGAATTTTAAAGAAGGCTTAAAAGATTACGGTTATTCAAACATAGACTTTCATTATTTAATTATGAAGTATGCAGACTCTATAAAGACAATTGATGAATTTTATCAATTGCTATATGAGTATACACTGAATAAAATAGAAAACAATTATGAAAGCATCTACGGAAAACAATGGACAAGCCATATTATTATTAGCTTTACTAGAAGAATTCAAGAGTCATTGAAACTTCTTAATAAGGCATACAATCTAGCAATGACCGATGATGTATCAAGTTTGCCTAATAATCGTGCTGCAAAAAGATATTTAAAAGACTTAATTATGAGAAGTAAGAAGAACGAAGAAAGTTTTAGTATACTGTTTATCGATGGAGATAATTTAAAAAGGTACAATAAAATAAGTTATAATGCAGGAAATGAAATGATAAGGGATTTATCTAACATTATTAAAAATTCTTTAAGAAAGCAAGATAAGGTTTTTCGGTGGTTATCGGGGGATGAGTTCCTGGTAGTGCTAAATGAAGTGGATTATAAAGATGCTAGAAAGCTTGCAGAGAGAGTTAGAAAGACAGTAGAGAATGAAACAAAGGTATGGACATATCCTGTAACAGTATCAATAGGGGTATCGAATTATCCTGTGGATGGTGGTTCCATCGAAGAGCTTGTTCATAAATCGGAAAAGGCAAATACCCATGCAAAGAGTTCTGGTAAGAATAGAGTTGTTTATTGGGATACATTAAAAATAAGTTGATATAGTATAGATGTGTGATTAAGAAAATTAACAATATCTTAGATTCGCTTCACCCATGTATTCTACTTGTATCCGATTAATGGATGATAGCTGATGACTAATAGCAGAAAATGTGAAAGTAAAGCTTCGGAGTTACGAATCTATATTTAGAAATAAATAAAGAGAAACAACTTCAAGGTTCAATATATTTCAAATAAAAAATGCAAAAGCATTCATTATTTTCTTTGAAATATATTTTAAGTCTTAATGTTGTTTATCTATAGTATACTTTATTATCATAAGAAGTGCCTTGCCAAGAGGAACTGCTTATGATTTTTTGTTATGCATTAAAGTCTATGCCCATTTTACTATCTATCCTCACTTCTCTTTCTTGCCTTGCATATTATAAGAGAAGGGGGAAGGAGCTGATATTTCATGATTATGAATCCAGTTAATAAGAGAAAGGTGCGTCTTCAATTGAAATGGTATCCCAATGCCGCCTTTGCAGGAATTTTTGTTGCAAAGACTAAGGGGTTTTTTACTCAGGAGGGTATAGATGTTGAAATTATTTCCGGCTTTACTGGAATAAATGTGGACCAGTTAGTGGCCGATGGCTTTGCAGATTTAGGGGTATCATCATTGGATAGTGTGATGTTTCATGGGGAAAGGGGTCTGCCTATTGTCTCAATTGCTCAAATTTTCCAGGGAAGTAGCCAGGGCGTTGTTACTTTAAAATCATCGGGCATTGACACAATAGAAAAAATGGCTGGGAAGACCATTGGGACATTTGGTGGAGTTAACCAACTACAGCCAATGGCTTTTTTGAATAAATTCTATCTTAGAAATAGGGTAAAGCTCATTATTCAAAAATCTATGAATCAGCTATTAACTAAGGAAATAGATGTAGGTTCAGTAACTATGTACAATCAACTTCAACCTCCCTATGAGAAGGGATTAAGGCCAGAGAATCTAAATATTCTCACCTTCACTAGGGCTGGTGTTGGTATGCTTGAAGATACGATTGTAGCTTCAAAGCAATTCGCAAACCAAAATCCTGAATTGAGCGCTCGCTTTGTTAGGGCCCTTTTGAGGGGCTGGCGATATATATTTACAAACCCCATTGAGTCAGTAGATATTGTGATGAGATTTATTCCGAGAGGTGGTAGTACTAGAGGACATCAAGTCAATATGCTGAAATCAGTTCAGTCATTTATTAAACCAAAAGGATTTGAACTATGTGATATAGGAAGCTTTAAGCGTTCAGCTATTATGAGCACTGCAAATGTATTGTATCAGAGGGATCTTATTAAATGTCCCCTTGAGGCTATTAAAGTCATAAGACCGTCTATTGTTAGTCTTGCACTAAGAAACTGCAATGCTTCGTAATAAGTTAGGTTGAATTATGCGATTTACTTAGATACCAACAAACTTCCACATAATCATAAGAAATACAAAAAGTACAAGTAAAGAGTTTGCAGTTCCGAATGAAATGTTTAAATGCCGAACTCTTTTTATTATAGGCAGCTCCTTTGAAATAAATAAGCGGTATATAAAATATGCAATAACCAAAGTGATAAAATAGTTTACCCATATAGAAGGTGTAGATAGTTTGATAAATGTAAGATCTATATAGAATAACGCTCTACCCATTGGAATGAAAAAGATGCCAAGAGATATACATCCTACTCCCAAGAGGAGCATAGCAATATTCTCTCCATAGGAATTATATTTTTTTCCATCGGATTTCCCAAAAAATATTTGAGAAAGCTTAACAAATGAAACCGAGGTTCCAAGGTTCAAAATGTAAAACATATAGCCTTTATATACCGATTCCTTAAAACCATATTTAATTATAGACTTACTTATAAAACCATTAAAAAAGGGTGCACCAGTTATGGATAGCATACCAACAATCATGACTATAGATGTAAAGGGCAGGGTTTTAAAAACTCCCCTTATTTCTGTTATCCTTCTTTTGCCGTAGGTATTTATAATTATTCCAGCACCTAAAAATAATAATGATTTAAATAGAGCATGGTTTATTATATGAAAAATGCCACCATAAAAGGCTTTTCCATAAAGACTACTTAGGCCCATTAAAATTATACCTACTTGTGATATTGTGTGGAATGCTAAGATTTGCTTAATATCTTTTTGGCTAACAGCAAAGATTATTCCAGATAGGGCCGTGAAAAAACCAAGTAAAAAGAAGAAGTCTTTGAATTCTTCGATTCCATACATAGCATTTAATCTGATAAAGGCGTAGAGTCCACTTTTTACTAGCAGTCCTGAAAGGAGAGCTGATATGGAAGAAGGTGCTGCACTATGGGCCTTAGGAAGCCAATTGTACACAGGGAAGAAGGCGGATTTCACCCCTATTGCCGCCATCATAAAGATATAAGACAATCTAATTGAATCCGTATTCCTCAGTGGAATTAGTCTCTCAGAAATAATATCTATATTTAGGGTTCCGCTAGCATTATATAAAAATATCAGGCCAATTAGATAAAAAATCATACCCACACTATTAAATAGAAGATAGTAAAGACCAGCTCTAACAGAATATCCATCCTTTTTATACAATATGAGTATTGAGGATAATATAGTGGTTATTTCTATAAAAACAAATAGATTGAAAAGGTCATTAGTTTGGATAAGACCTAAAAAAGTACCCTCTAAAAATAATAGAAAAAATAGAAATTTATGATCACATTTCCTTTTATCCCAGCAATAAATAATTATTATCCACCAGATAAATATGGTTAAGAGAATAAATAGTAGGGATAAATAGTCATTTTTTAAAGCTATGCCTATTTCTTTAGACCAGCCTCCAAGGACCAAGGACTTTGTCGTATTTTCATTAAAGGTAGAATAGTAACTGATAAATAAAAGCGTCAATATGCCTTGAGACAGAAAGCTTGAATAATTGACATATTTATTATGGAATATATAAATTGTTATAGAAGTTAAGATAGGTATAAAAATCATATATATCGGTATAAAATCCATGTTAACCTTCCCTTTCGATCAATTCTTTCCAGCTCAAAGTACCATAGTAATGAAATATTTTTATGCAAAGCATTAAAGAAAGAGCTGTAATAGCTGCTCCTATTACTATAGCAGTTATCATAAGAGCCTGTGGCAGCGGGTCCGTTATACCTTCAATGTTTTTAGTGATGATAGGAATGCCGGAGCCAGAAAAATTTGCAAAATTTAAGAACAAGAGTATTACAGCTGTCTGAACCATATTGAGACATATTATGGATTTAATTAAATTCTTACTGGTACATAAACCATAAATACCAATCAAAACCACTATGAAAGATAATATAGGATTTATAATTATGACCTTCCTTCATCAATAAAAGTAGAGAATATAGCCACTAGTCCTAAAGCAACCTTGATGCCGATAAACATGTTTAAGAGTACTAGAAAAATTGATTTTAAATTTATATTGTTGGATTCGATAAAATTTGTAAAAAGAGCTCCCTTTGTAAAAAGACTTATAGATGAAATTATTAGTATACCAATAAAAGAAAGCTTTTCTAATTTGATTAGATAACTAAGATTTGTGATTTTCTCAGAATCTATAAAAAAAGTAATTAATATGGCCGTAGCCAAAATAGCTCCACCTTGAAAACCACCACCCGGGGAGTTATGACCGTTTATAATTACATAAAAGCCAAATAGAAGCATAAAGGGATATAGTATTCTGCACGCACATATAAGAATAGGAGAAATTTTCATATATATAGCCTCCGTTTAAAGTACTTCATCATCTTTCTTTGACATAAATATGATGCCCGACACTGCTATAAGTAAAATGGCAGCTTCAAATAATGAATCAAAAAGTCTGTAATCTAAGTAAATAGCAGTAACGATATTTTTTGAGCCAGTTTCTTCTAAAGAATTTGCAACATAATAATCTTTACTAGAGGTATCTAAATGGCTTTTAGAATCCTTTATAGAAAAATTAAAGGCAATCAATATGGCTAGTAGCATACCTATTAAAACTATTTTCCTAGTCATAGGTTTCACCTTCACTTATCTTTACTATTTCTATAAAAGGCTCCTGCAAAGCCATTTGCTCAAGCTTATTCATGAGAATACTGCTTTCCTTACCCCTCAGTATATATTTTCCCGTAATGGGGGATTTATCAACTATTAAATCCACGTTCCTACTTCTAAAGATTCCCTCTATACTTCCAAGCTTATTATTGTAGATATTGAGCCTTAAGTCATAATGTTTAGTAAAATCTTGAAGAAATTTATAACCATCACCGGTTTTTGTCAGGCTATGGCTAAAGAAATCGTCTTTGGTGTGTTTAATGACAATAAAATCCTTCTGCTTTGATATGGATATAATAAATATAAGGGGAGTTATGGCGCTTCCTATGGCTACTTCAGCTAAGGCAACATCTGGAGCATTATTAAAGAAGTATAGACTAGCCGTTATAAGTGAAAAAACTGAGAAAAATATTATTATTTTGAGATTGTCTTTATTCCTGATAATTATTATGGCAATAATTATCATCAGTATTTGCAATAAAGTACCTATAGCACTTGTACTCACCTTTTCACCTCTTTTCGAACCTGTATACCGTTTAAATAGGCTGATCTAGCTATTACATGGTTACTTATTGGATTTGAAATTAGTATAAAAAGAAGGAGTAGAGCTAGCCTTATGGAAGCAGCGTTAAAGCCAGATTTAACGATTAATGCAAAGAGAATTGTTATTGCAGCAACGGTGTCGATCTTACTGCTTGTAAGAAGTCTTGAATACATATCTGGAAACCTAAAAATCCCTATTATTCCGAAGCTAATATATATCCATGATAATATTAAAAGTATTTTATATATCATTTTTGTCTACCACCCCTGAGTACAAGTCTTGAAATTAATATTAAGGCTAAAAATCCGATAACTCCATATGAAAAAGCAATATCCAACATAAATATATTTCCTTTATATACACCATATACCGCCAATAATAGTATTGTTTTAGCAGAAATTAAGTTTAGAGCCAAAAGTCTTTCCCAGATTGAGGGTCCGATAACCATTCTAGCTAAGCTAAAGAAAATGGCAACCAATAAAAATATCATTGTGATAAATAGAAACACTCTATCATCCTTTCTCTATAAAATAGCTTTGAAACTTTTCTTTGATTTCTGCATCCACTGAAGAGACACAATCTTCACAATCCTTAAGGGTTAATACAGTAAGCTTATTGCCTTGAACATCTATAGTTAAGGTACCCGGCGTCAGAGTTATAGAATTAGATATGATAGAAATAATTAATGGATCAGTCACATCCAGTTCAATATCAACAACAAAGGGTTTGCAATCTTTTTTTATGATTCTAACTATGTAGGTAAAAGAGGATTTGTATATCTCAAGAAGCAGGTTAAAGATGTATTTAATCATAGTTAGGACAGGCACTTTCCTAAACATATAGCCATTAACATCGTATAATATTCCTTTTGAAGCAATTGTAATTAAAATAGAAATAACTAAACCGACAGATATGTTTAAGACGGAAAAATTAAAGGTAAGAAGTATCCAAAAACTTATTAGAATTGTTAACAGCTTATAGGGGATAAAAAATTTTTTCACTAATATCACCTTTGATTTTTAGATTTTGTTAAACTCTGATTATATATATTATGACAATGTCTAAAGGATTATAAATATTTTTATAGGGTATGAAGCTCAAATAGAATCAAGCACCTAATACTTAATTATTACCCAAAAATAATCAAACGACCCATTTTTTAACCCGAATTTAATCTTATAATATGCAAAATTAGTATATAAATATTCATAATTGACCTTGAGTTCGGGGTTATATACTGAACTGAGAGTTATGAAATATAAGAAAAAGATTAAACTACATTTATTAAAAAAAGCTGGGGATATCCTTAAAAGATACTTTTAAGGATATCCCTTTTTAAGGCTAAAAAAAACACAATTAAAAGATATAATTAGGAATTCACAATATTAATGAAAAACTCTCTTTTTAGAAAATAGGACAAAAGAACTAGGAAATTCTTACTAAAAATTAACATTTTATTAAGAGAATATTAATTGAACAGGAAAAAGCTCCATGGTAAGATATACCAGAAACTCAAAATGATAATGATTATTATTATCATTAAAACGATTGAGAGGGAGGTTGTTAAATGAAAAGTATTTTGAAAAGCAAATGGATTTACTTTCTAGTCGTAATGTTAGTCATTTTAAATGGTTCTACGATAGCTTTTGCTGTGAATGTTGATTCATCAATACAAATTAAACATTCTGAAGTAGATCTAATTGCAAGTGCTTCCATAAAAGGGGAAGACAAGGAAGTACAGCAGAGTAATGGAGAAGATATACTAGCAGCAGAGAAAGAAGAAACTGAAGATATGACTGATGAGAAATCATCGGAATTAAGCATTGAAGAAATATCAGTAGACAGTAAAGTGGAGCATTGGGCTAAGGAATTTTTAGAGGACTTTGCGGATAAGGAACTTATTAAGGGTTATTCTGATGGAAGTATGAAGCCCGATAGTTATATAACTAGAGCAGAATTTGTAACATTAGTTAATAGAATTTTTAACTTTGTTGAAGAAGGAGACAGTACCTTTGAAGACGTTGTGAAGGACTCGTGGTATGAAGACTCTGTTCTTAAAGCCAAAGCTGCAGGATATCTACAGGGATATGAGGATAATGGGAAAATGTATGTAAGGCCTGATGAGCATATAACTAGAGAGGATGCAGCCACTATAGTTGCGAGAGTCTTTAAATTTGATACCGAAAATTATGATTCAGAACTTAGCTTTATAGATAGTGATGAAATATCTGAGTATGCAATTGAAAACATATCTATATTATCTGAAAAAGGATATATAGGAGGTTATTTAGACGAGACATTTAAGCCAAAGAATAAGATAACGAGGGCAGAGTCAATAAAAATACTTTCCAATGCAACAGGGGTTTTATATAACAAAGCTGGCAATTATAAAGATTTATTTGTAAATGGTAATTTAATTGTTAATACTGATGGAATCATTTTGGAGAACTTAAGTATCGAAGATGATTTATATCTAACAGAGGGGATTGGCGATGGAGAGGTAGTAATCAATAACTCTAAGATATCTGGAAAAGTATTTATAGACGGTGGAGGAGTTAATAGCATTTATTTTAGTAACTCTACTGCTGGAGAAGTTGTAGTTTCTAAAAAAGATGGTAATGTACGTGTTGTGCTTAAGGATAACACGAAAGTAGAAAATATAGAAATGCAAACAGACGGGAAGATGGAAGTTACCGAAGATTCTACTGTAAAAAATGTGATTTTAGGAGAAAAGGTTAAAAATGTTTCTATAAAAAATGAAGGTAAGATAGAAAGTTTTAAGGTTAACGCTAA
>MDTG01364617.1_pt1 | contig 15487 bp, 20 predicted proteins | sample 811421 | NCBI WGS metagenome assembly MDTG01 (sample SAMN05326645, study PRJNA326480) | marine metagenome | isolation source: seawater | place: Pacific Ocean: South East | collected 2011
CACCATACTGCAAGTTTTGTATTGGGTTTCCCTCAGTACCAATATCTAAGAACTCCATGATATCTGGGTGCTCTAAAGGTAAGTATGCAGCACAAGCACCACGTCTAGCTTCAGATTGTTTACACACATCAACAACTGTATCATATATTCTGGCATAGTGTACAGGTCCATCTGCATGTCCTCCTGTTGATATTACAGATCCTCTAGGTCTTATATTACCTAAGTAGCAACTAGTACCACCGCCATACTTAGACATCATACCAATCTCACGCCCAGCATTTAATATGCTATCTAAGTTATCATCTATATTTGATCCGTAACAACTGATAGGTAAACCTTTTTGTTTACCAAAGTTTATCCAAACAGGTGTAGATAAACTATAGAAACCTCTAGACATGTAGTCTTCAAACTTTTGTGCAAAGCCTGGCATGTGTAAATACTTCTCTGCAGTATTTGCTATGTCTTTTATTCTTTGTTCTGGTTCCTCTGATATATATCCTCTTGATAAAAATTTACGGCTATCTTCATTTAGCCAATAGTATTTACTATATTCCATTTATTTTGGTTTTAAAATAAGTCATCAACTGTGATGCTTTTACTCTTTTTATTATAATCTACAGACTTCTTATAAAAGAAATCTCCTTCCTTGGTAGATGTGATTTCAACATCAAACCATTCAGTTACTTTTAATGCTTCACTATCCACATCAAAGATGGGAGACATTCCAATCTTTACAAGTGAATTATTAAATCTATTCTTGATAAAATTGTAAATAGTATACTTTGGTAAGAATGGTAGTTCACCACTCTCAAATATCCAATCAAGAATACCACATTCAGCACTGTAAGCCTTCCTACATGCAGAATATACTAACTCCTCAAAATCTTCATCAAACCACTCTGGGTTCTCTTTCTTAATTATATTAATGAGCTCAGCACCAAAGTTACCATGTATCTCTTCTTCTTTACTAGTAGCTTCAACTACATTAGAGATACCCTTAAGTACATTCTTTTCTTTGTTAAAACTCATCATGATTAAGAACTGACTAAACAAACTAACATGTTCTATGAAGAGTGAGAACAATAAAACAGATTTAGTATACATTTTATTGTCTCTAGATCTTGTACCGTCTAAGTACTTTTTTAAATACTTAATTCTATTTGCAATAGCTGGTACTTCAACTACATTCTCAAATTCTTTTTCTAATCCAAGAATCCTAAGTAGTCTTGCATATGCATCTTTGTGTCTTACTTCTGACTCAGCAAAAGTAAAACCTACATCACCAATTTCTGTGATAGGCATGCGTTTATATAGATCACCCCAGAAAGTTTTTACATTAACTTCAATCTGTGCAATTGCTAACATTGTTTTCTTAATAACATCTTTCTCCCCAGGAGTAATATGAATCTTAAAATCTTGTACGTCTTCTGTAAAATTAAATTCTGTATCTATCCAATAAGAGTGTCTTATTGCATCTTTATATTCTAATAATTGTGGGTATTCATAAGGCAGAATATTTACTCTGGGTTTAAAAATGTTTTTGTTCATAATAATCTATTTAAGGTTATAGGATAAAATAGCCGCACCCTCTCTGATGAAAGTGCAGCTGTCAAGTAATTATAATGTAAGAAAAATTAAGGAGACATAAAAGCCTAATTAATTAAATTTACATAAGAGATAGTAAAAAATATAAATCCTAATTCAAAGCCAACTACATGATGATATTGTTTATCATCACACAAGACTTCACAATTAATAATTTTGACACCTATCAAAGTTTCAGTTGGTAAAATTTCCAAACTAAATTTATGCTTAAATGTCATAGGATTAGGTTGTTCCATATATTCAATTCTTAAGGTTAAACTTCACATAATTTTTGTATATTATGTATATAGCGTATCTGCCTCAGCCACACAAATATAGCATTTATATGCCGTATTCTGTTGCTAAAGTGATACAAAATTTGTATATTATTCATATAGTACTATTAAAATACTTTATTATGTTTAAAAAATTTGTAAATATTATTTGGACCTATAGCCCACAAGACTATTGGGTAGGCTTATGGTCTAAAACTTCTATTGATGAGAAAGCAGTGAAGACACTGAAAGAAATCAAGAAGAGATATAAACTTACTGCAGCTGAGTTAGCAGATGTTGGTAAGGCTATAAAACAAGTTGGTAATCAACTTGGTGATATTGATGATGCTTTAAAAGGCAAAGCAAGAAAAGGCAGAAAGAAAAATGGCTAGATACGTAGTAAAAGCATATGAGAAGCCTCCTAAGAAAAAAAGGCCAGGTGTTCATGCTAAAACTAAGACCAGTAAGGGGAAAGGAAGTAAAAATTATATTAAACCATATAGAGGTCAAGGAAGATGAGAAACATATGTGTACTAATAAAATGGTTAACTTTTGGTAAAGTCTGTTTAGGGTGGTGCCGTGAGGGTGTGTGCTCTAAAAAAGACTCTAAGCAAAAGTAACTATGGATTGGCATTTAGAAATAGCATTCCATTGGCCGCATGATAGATTGGCTTTGGGATGGGAGTGTATCAAACCAGATGAAGAGAATAATTATTATACCTTCAAGCTGTATTTGTTATTTATAACATTAACGTTAGATATCTAAGAGATGAAATATAAGAAGTTACCAAAGCAAAAAATGAGTAGGCAAAAGTTTAAATTACTTTTAGGCAAGGGCGGTGAGCTTGATGAGATAATGGAAAAGTCTATGTTAGAAAAGTATAATAAGGGTGGTAAGAAAGCTAAGTTAGGTGGAGGTACCCATAATACATACAGTGGATAATGAATATTTTAACTGACGTATTAAGTTTAATAAGAAGAAGCCAGTTTGTCAAGAAGGCAGAACTGAATGATGTTCTTGTTCTAGGTACTAATGAGGAACCAGAAATGACAGGTGTTGCCTCACCAATACCTTATAAAAGTATTAAGATCATAAAAGTAAGGGATCTTAAGGTTGCTGCAGAACACTGTGCTCACGCAAATTCTCCAGCTACTCCAGCTGCTGGCACTGGTCAAGTATATCAGAAAACAGTATCTGATGAAGTTCTTGAGACATGTACTGTATTTTACAGATCTCTGAAGTCTCTGAGCAGCAACCTCACCCTTGCTACATCTGCTGATGATGATTATATAGAGATAACCACATCAGGAGAGCCAAACACTGCTGCTAATGTTGGTAGTGGATTTGGTATTTGGAAAGATAAAGTTGGTGAAACATTAAACTTTAGATCTCTAGTAGGAGGTTCTAATGTTAATATTAGCCAAAGTGGTAATGAAATTACCATAAGTGCAACAGGCGGTGGTAGTGGAGAAGCTAATACTGCAAGTAATGTTGGTCATGGTGGTGGCTTCTTTAAGCAGAAGACAGGAGTTGATTTAGAATTTAGAAGTCTAACTTCACCTGATAATACTTTAAGTATTGCACAGAATAGTAATACTGTTGACATAACATTGCCATATGTATATGCTGAGATGTTGATAGAGCAAACTGGTAGTTCAGCTCCAACAGCTAATATACTGCATAATTCAACAGGTAAAACATTTTCTTTTGCCCGTACAAATGCAGGAATGTATGATTTAACATATAGTTCAGCTGTTGCTGACGCAGACAAAGTAGTCATAAATATAGGTATGGCATTTAAAAACAGATATGCATATGCACATGTTTATGATGCAGCTAATGATGGATTTAAAATTAGTTCAATGACGCATTCACCTAGTGGAGGGTCAACTTTGGCAGATGATTTATTATATAGAACACCATTAACAATAAAAATATATCCGTAATGAGTACAAAACCTAAAAAGAAGTTCAAAGAAACCAAGGTGGGACAATTTCTCACTGAAAAAGTACCTAGTATATTAGGCGTTGTTGGTGATGTATTGCCTGATGCAGGAGTACTGGGTGTTGTAAAAGGTTTGATAGAGGGACAAGATCCAAAAGTTCTATCAGCTGAAGACAAAGAATATGCATTAAAGCTGCTAGAACAAGATATGGTTGAGCAGCAAGAAGTAAGTAAGAGATGGGAGGCTGATATGAAGTCTGACTCATACCTTTCTAAAAATACAAGACCTCTAACTTTGATATTTTTAACTGTTTCATTAGTTATATTTATCTTGTTAGATGGCTTTAATATAGACTTTAGTATAGATAGTGGTTGGGTAGATTTACTCAAGTCACTTTTAATTACTGTCTATGTGGCTTATTTTGGTTCCAGAGGGGCTGAAAAATTTAAAACAATTAGTAATAACAAATAAAATTTAGAAATCATGGGTAAAGATAAAGTATACATGAAAACAAGAGGTGCCGGAGATGGTGACCTTACTGCCGGTTTATTAGGAATGATGGACGGTGGAGACGTAACAGAAATGTACGGCTCAATGGGTGGAGCAGAAATGGGAAAAGAAATATATAAGAGAGGTGGCTCCATGAAGAAGAAAAAGAAAAAAATGAAAAAATCTAAAAGATATTAATCATGAAGAATAATCAATGCATATGTGGACATACAGAAGATCCAAATGGAAACTGTGATGGTTCACACATAACTTGTAAATAATAGAACAATGAAAGAACATATGGAAAACTCCTACTATGATCCTACTTCTATTGCACAAGCTATTCAACAAAAAAAGAATAGAAAGCAAGTAGAAGCAAGGATTAGAATGGCAAAAAAAAGTAATTTAAATCCTCCTCAAAAGTCAACTAGAGCAGCAGAACCTGTTCAGTCAGCAGCTTTTAAGAAAGGATATAGAAAAGGATAAAATAATTAACTATGGCACAATTAACAGCACAACAAATAACACAAGCAGGTTTAGAGCCTGTTTACGTAACTCCTACTGTAACTGAAGGAGACAAGGTTGCTAATACAGGCAAACAGTTCTTCCACGTACAAAATGATAGTGGATCAGCAATTACAGCAACTGTTGTGCCTGAGATTACAACTGTAGTGGATCCTTTATTAGGAACATTAAAAAAAGAAAATGCAGTCTTAAATTTAGCTGCGGGTGAAGAAGGTTTCTTAGGACCTTTTGAGACTAAAGCATTTAATGACTCATCTGGTAATATTAAAATAACTTGCTCAGCTGTAAGCTCAGTAAAACTGGCTGCACTGTTTTTATAAAATTTGAATCATGAGTGTATATACACAAGAAGTCTTAGGACTCTTAAAGAGAAATAAAAAGAAGATCAAACTTGATAGAATTAGGGATCATTTTGAGTTTGGTAAGCTGTACAGAAACAGTTCCTTAAATACGGGGGCTGCTTATAATCCAACTATGGAGCCCTTTGTTATTAAATGGGGAGACTTCAAGTGTGCTACAGAAGAAGGTATGGTTAGACAAGACCCTACTGGAACAGAAGAACGTCATATCACTATGTGGACTGATCCCGTCTTTCAAGGTGAGTGTCAAACAGCTACTATTACTAAAACAATTATATCACAGAATATAGCAGGAAATGAAATTAATATTGCTGGTGATTTAGATGTAGATAATAACTTAAATGTTGATGGTAATGCACTTATTGATTTGCAATTAACAGCAGGCTCAGCAAATATTCTAGATCTTACAGAAGACCGCATTGTCATAGTAGGCCCTAATGGAGAACTAGAAGATGATGGTAATCTTACTTTTAATGGATCATTCTTTAATATAGGTCAAGGTAACTTTACTGTGCAAGTAAGCACAGGTAATACTCAAATTGTTGGAACTTTAGATGTTGATAGTCAAGCTACTCTTGCTAGTGCAAATGTAGAAGATCTAACTGAAGATAGAATAGTTATTGTAGGTCCAAATGGTGAGTTAGAAGATGACGCTAACTTCACAATGGATGGAACTACTTTTACAGCAAATGTGAATGTAGTACATGGTACTGATGTCCCTGGAGGTACTCCAGCTGAGACAACAACCATAAACTCTAATTTAAAACTAGAAGGCCCTGTATATGATTCATTAGGTAATATAGGTAGCCTTAACAAAGTACTTGTTGGTTTAGCTGATGGTAGAGTAAAATGGCAAGATGATGACGTAGTAGAAGCACTTACATATGGTGCACTATGGCAAGGAGATCCAACAAACTACAAAGTAGAATTACCTATTGGTACTGCAGGCCAGATTCTTATTTCTGATGGTACTACTTTTTCATGGCAAGATGATCCTTATGTAGATGGTAATGGTACACTATATAGATTACCTTTATGGACTCCTGATGGAGATTCATTAGGAGATTCTCTTTTAATACAAGATGGAGATGTAAATACTCCAGCCACCCAAGTGCAAAATGATGGTATGCTAAAGAATGTTGGCATAGTTAAATTAGATAGTGTTGCACAAGATGATACACTTACTCAAGTACTTGTTAGAGATACAGGTAATGCAAACGAAGTAAAATTTAGAGATGCAGCATCAATCAAACCTGCAGTTGGTTTTGATACATTAGATATGACACCTGATGGCTGGGCATCTACTGATGGTAACTTTAATGCATACGTAAAACTGGATGACTCAACTACACCTATTAAGAATATCAAAGATATGAATTGGCTTGTTGATGGTGATAGAGTTCTTGTAATTGCAGAAAATGTCAAGACTGGTAGTTTGCTAGCAGATAATGTTCTTAGATTCCCAACATGGGGAACTGGACAGCAAGTATTTAATCAAACATCTTGGAATCAAGCAAGTATAGGTACTGGTTGGACTGGGGCAATTGATAATGGATATCAGACCTCAACTCTTCTATACGGAGAAAAGCTTAAGATTAGGGGTGGAATGTATGATACTCCCGGTGTTTCAGATAGACAAATGAACTGGGATGCATGCTGTAAAATATATTCTAATAATGCATGTCCTGTTGCAAATAATTTAAACTTTACTATAGATGAAGATACAGGATTATCAAATACTGTAAACGTTTCAGATGATGGATATGGTGGTTATGGTTTAACATATACTGTTATTCAGCAACCAAATAATGCAAAAACATTTACTTTTGATACTGCTACTGGTGGATTTACACTTACACCAGATCTTAATTTCTTTGGTACAATAACATTTACTTATCAAGCAAATGATGGATACTGTGATAGTAACGTAGCTACAGTAACTGTAACAGTTAATGCTGTTGATGATGCTCCAGAATGGACATCTACCGACCCTGTAACTGCTAATACATATCCTAACCTAACAGGTGGTGATACATGGACATACAACTGGACAGTTGCAGATGCAGATACACCTTGTGGTAGTTTAACATTCCCATCTCAGACTATTCCAAGCTGGTTAACCTTTACTAATAACGGTAACTGTACTGGAACATTAACTGGTACTTTTCCTAATACTGGTGGTAATTTCCCAGTTCAATTAAATGTTAGTGATGGAACAAGTACAGCCTCACAATCATTTACAATTGGTGGTTTAGCTGTAACAAAAGATACATATTTTGTATTTTGGAGTGATACTTCTGGATCTATGAATAGTACTATTAATGTAATGTCTAGAATGGTAAGTGCTGCAGAAGTTAAGGTACAAGCTACTACTATTTCAGGTTCTAGTGTTACTTTAACAAATGGTGCTAATACTAGAAAAATAAATGATTCTACAGGTACATGTTCTAAAGCATTCTTAGCTATTCATGATGGAATGGAAGTAACTGCAGGTGGAAGTGGTGTACCAAGTGGAACTACTGTAGTAAGTGGTGGTGGTACACAAAACCTTACACTAAGTAACAGTATTACTAGTACATCTGGTACAGTCCTTACATTTAAGCCAACACAAGCTATGAAAGATGCAGACTATGCTGACACAACTAATTTAAGAAACTTGTTACAAGATTTCTATGCAACAGGTGGTACTAAAGGAAGTGGTAATACTGATCCGGCAACTAATGGTCAAGACTTTTATGACTCTCATATATATTGGTGCCATGACCCTGTTGAAAGACAAATTGATCATTTAGGAAATAGAGGTCAAGGTAATACAATTGGTCCAAATGGGTATTTTCCTGATGCTGATGGAGTAGTTGTAATGGGATTTGCTGATGAGTCTAGTGATTATGGATTAGCAGGAACCGGTGGTGGTACTTGGGCTGACCGTGCAAGTAGTACAGTAGGTAACATTACTACAGATGTTGGTACTGTAAAGAGCTTTATAAACGCTTTAGAAACAGCTGCTGGAAATAATACTATATATAGAGGTATTTTCTTTAATGTTCTTGGAGGTTATACTCCTGGTCACGATAATCTTGAACCTTTATTAGGGCCAACAGGATTGAACGCTACAGGTGGTGTAATTGCAAATGGATTTGGATATCCTCCTGCAGCATCAGCTTATGATCCTGTAAATGATACATTATATCCAGAGTCACACGGGTCTCCAACTAGAATTAAATATAGACCTGATATGACAGATGGTGCTTCTCAATCTTATTACTATAATGAGGTTAGAGCAGGGCTTAACAGTGTAGGATTTAGCTTGTAGACTTTTCATTTTCTAGTTCTTTTTGTAAGCATGCTAATGCACGCCATGCTACTTTTGCAGTATGACGAATTCCGTCATCATCTACAGTACCAGCATCAATAAGATGTCTAGCGAGAGCATCATAGTCATCAGTTGATTTACTACGATCCCAGTGTAATGGTTTATCAGGGTGGTGTTGCTTATTACCAGCTAACGATACCCTTGCTATTTCCATAATAGCATCAGGGAAATATTTAAGTACACCAGTAAATACTGGCCTTTCTTTTCTTTCTTTGGCATTCATGCGTTATTCTTTTATAGGGTGGACATATAACAAAAATGTTATAAGAGAGTGGGCCCAAGAATGCAAAAACTTGGACCCATGTTGGTTTTACTCTCCATTTAATAATCAAGGTTATTCTTACTACATATGTAAAAACAAACTATGGCTAATACTATTACAATATATATTCCCACTATCTACCCATGTAAACATCTTGTAATAGTCTATTGTAGTTGATTTCAGTATCAACCTCTACTGGCTCAAATGTTTCTACTTCAACATCAATACCATGCTCTGTATCAGCATTGGTAATACCTAAATCTTCATTATCAAAGTTTAGTATCCATTCTTCATATGGTTTTACAGTAGAAAGATTGAGAATCTCAGCTGTTATAAAATCATGAAAGTTTTTCTGATCTACCATCCAATCTCTTGGGTGAGCTTTTTTCAATGCATGCGTAACATGATTGTAATAAGCCCAGGCAGTTCCTGTCCCTCCTTTATACTTAAAAGAAGGCTTATCTATTTCTTTCTTGATGCAGGTTACTTGTTGTGAGTCAAGCATGTCTTCATCTATAAACAACCTTCCTGTCAACTCTGACATTTGTGTAGTAGATAAATCAATCTGCTTCATTGTTTCCTTATCACTAATTAACCTTTTATAATACTTCTCAGCATTTTTAATCTGACTAGATATATGATTTCTTACATCAGTATCCGCAGCTCCAGTATGTTTTCTTTTATAGTGGTACATGTCTCCTGCACACATACCATTACTACATACTTTTACATATGCTCCAATTGTACAATTAAACATTGTACTCTTGTCATATGAATTCACCCAGGTAAACATCATACCCAACTCTTTCTCATCATTAATCTGTTGATCTGTTGATGTAGGTTGAATATAATATACTCCCTGTGCAACATTAGCATTCATATTAGTTCTATACTTTTCTTCTAGAACTTTGAATCCACTATTCTTAAGTAGGTCTAATGTATTGTCTATCACTGTTTTATGTGATATTACTGTATAACTCTTACCGTGATTTGGTAAAGGTGCATTTTCCAGATATGCTCTGGTTGTATTTATTGGTTTTTTATATCCCATATCTTAAACTTTTAAAGTGTAAATATAATAAAAAATACTGACTCACCAAAATTAAAATATATATCTAATGGTATCTAATGGAAAAAATTCTTTGTATATGTCTTTGAATTCATTTAGGAGTCTGGTTTTATGCTGTAAAGGATAACGCATAACACCTGATGCATTTTTTATTTCAGAAGACCTTCTCATTAGTTCTTTTGCAAGCTCTGATGCTCTGGCCATCTGTTGTTTATGATTTGTGAGTGCTATCACCTCACATTTATTTATCCCGGCTATTTCTTTTACCTTACTAAACAGTTCATAATATAGCTCTTTCCAATAAAAATGAAATACAAGCGGGCTATAGTTAATATGAACTTGCCATCCTAAATCCTTGAGACGGTTTACATCTTCAATACGGCTCAATATATTTTGCATTTTAGGCTCAAGTATATTTGAATACTTCTGAGGCATAAGGCTTACACGTACTCTAGGTGGTTTATTAAAATGATTTACATCTAATTTTAGTAATCCTGGATACTTAGTAGCCATAGTACTGTTAAGCCGGGGGTGATCATCATATCTTTTTAGATAATCAATAAGTGGTTCTGGCATATGTCTTTGCATAAGAACTAAGTCTGAGTTACATGCAACATCTACCATAGTATATATAGGGTCTTGTTGATCTGGTTCTTTATAAAAAGTTTTTTCCCATTCAACTACAGACTGAAAAATCTGATCAACATTCTTATTTACAAAAACTCTACGTCCATTATAACGAGACATATAACAATAAGTGTTTACACAGCCGCCCATGCAACCATAGATTACATTGGGGGCTATGCAGTTTGCACTATTGTTATTGGGTTTTGTAATTAAGGTTTTAGTATTCTGTACCTTAATCATTTATTATTGGTTTATTTATCACATATGCAGCCTCTGTGCCAGCTATTATCTCTACTCCGTTTACTGTAATATCTTTTACATCTACTTCATAGAGAGAATACTGTGTGGTAATCTCATCTCCAGACTTAACATCTTTAATTAATTGAAGATGGAGAATTCCACAATCTATATCTCTTGATTCTTTACAACCAATGAGTTTTGCATTAGGCTCTTTACCATGATTAATAAAACCACCCAATGGAGTTCTAACGTAACGGTTTTCAAATCTTTGGTCATATACATGGGTTACACCTAAATCTGTTCCAGAAGCAATATCTTCTGTAGCAAATAGGCCTAACCCATCTATAACTGATTGTCTAACCGTAACTGAAGGTGGTAACGGTCTATACATTAAAATAATTTTAATTGATTACTACTAACTGCAAGAATATCATTTATCTCTTTTTCTATAGCAGATAAATAATAGGCTTTATTAATGTCATATGTTTCCCATTTAGGAGCTATATCCATTTTATTATATACAGTTTGTAACCATTTACCAGATTCTAACTGTATCTCACGCCCATCATTCTTGTTTACTTTGATAATCTTTACACCTCCATTAGATATATAGTATCTATTTATCTTTTGTAGATGCTCTTCTGTGTAGTTACCTGATTCCACAAACCTAGCTACTTGTTGCCAATCACCCTTTGATTTACCACCTATACAATAATCAAGTATGTTTTTATTCTTATCCAGATAGTCTTCCGGTAGAATATTATTTACAAAATATTGATAGATAGCTTTTTTAATAACAAGCTTTGATTTGTTTTTGTGTAACTGAAGATTATGAAAATCAAAACGGCCCTTGAGTTTTACGGGTGCAAATGAAAATTTATCATTGTCCACTTTATAAATATAATGTGGTTGTGATTGCTTTAATTCTCTCCACGTGGTTATATCAACATCTTTATAGTTATTCACACCAATATAGTTATTGACATCCGCAAGGACCAGTTTTTGATATTCATCATGTTCAAGCTGGAGATTAGTAATATCTTCCCACTCTTCACATATTTTCATATAATCATCATAGTATTGTCTTGGTATCATTGTCTCAATACCATCTGTATTATGTAATAATGCTACAGCATCAGGTATCCTTTCCATGATTTGCTCATAGAGCATCATCAAAGTAAGTTGACCGTTTACTGTAATCTTCATACATAACTCTGGATCATAAAAGAAACTATTCTCATCATTACTAAGACCAAAGGTAGAATTGAGTATAATCTTGTATACATAATTCATTGGGTTGCTCTTAGGAATCTTCTTTCTTTCATTAAAGAACCATTCATACTGATCACAAAACTCCTCTTTAGGAAAGTGACCAGGTGAAAATTTATTTCTAATAGCTAGATTAGGATAGAAACTAGTGACATCTGATGATATAATAACCATATCATCATCACTTTCATACACACCTTTCTCTCTAGCACCATGAACACCGCCAAGGCCAAAGTCAGTTTTAACATTTTTATATGTTACACTGTATCTAAAACTGCCTTTTAATCTACTAGGATCTATCTCTAATGAGTTAAATCTATCTAGTAGTGTTTGGAATTCTGGTGAAGTAAAATTTACATATGGTAGGATTATATCTTTCATAGCTATAGTATCCCTAAAAGTTCTCATCTTTCTGATTTCACTTTTATGAATGTTAAGCTTTTTAGATAGATAGTATCCAAACAATTCTTTACTGATCCGTGGTTCTGAGGCACTAAATAAATTAATGCCATATGCTTTAGTAAGTTCTTTTCTTAATTGTATCTGTGATTTAGATCTATTAAAGATTTCTTTTGTTGACTCAACGTCATTAACACAATACTCTATAATAGTATCTAATTCTTCTTGTTTAGTAATTTCTGTATCATGATGAATAGGCATATCTAAAATGTTTTGCCAGTCCATACTATACTGTATCCACTTAAGACTAGAACGCTTAGCAGGATTATCCCAGTGGTGCATCTTGAATATATCAATCTGACCTATACTGAGTTTCCATAGTGGATAGTCTGACCATTCTTTATTATTTGCTTTATGTATACATTTCTGTGCATACCTGAAAATAGTTCTAGCAATCTGATCAGCTGAGTAATCCTCCCATTGAGAGTGATTTTCTATAATATATTGAGTGACCTGTGAATCAAAGGCCAATCCATTGTAAGAGATATGCCATTGTTTATCATTAACATTCTCTCTAAGAAATTCTATGAAGCTATCAAAATCATTTTGTAGCTCATGTACAACAAAAACTTTTTTCTCATTTGTCTTATAATGTACAAAGACGCCAACAAAACAATTGGATAGTGTTTCATAGTCCATTACCCAGTGTTTCATTCTTTTACATTTTTAATTTACAAAAAAAAGGCACGCAGTGTGCATGCCTTTTTGACCAGTACCAATAAGGAGTTGGACGGATATAGGAAACCCTATTGACCTGGCATGATTATAGGTGATGTTTTAGTTTCATCAACATCAACCACGTACTGTTTCCAATCAAACTGCTCTGCATTCACAGCAAACATATTTATGAAAAGATCTATATCATCTTTATCAGCAATATAAAATTCTGAGAATGTTTCAACTTGAGCTCTTTGCTCTTTAACAGTCTTCCCGGTTTGTTTATTAGGAACTTTTAGCCTCATAGGTTGTCCGTTGTCATCTAACCTGGGCATCATATGAAAAGATTTTTTCATAACTTTACTAATAACAGCTAGTATCCCTGATGATGGGTCATACATAGCTTCAACATAAGGTGAGTCTAAACTCACCGGTATAAGTGTAAAAGATTTAGCATTTCTGAAGCTAGAGTGAACTAGCAACATATTCTGTCCAATTTGTGCCATATAATTATTGATTTATTTTTCCAAAGATATGGAATCATTTTTTAATAATTGATAAATTATAGAATTATTATCAACTAATGTTTCTTTAACTAGGTCAGGTGGACTACAAACTTCATATACTTCTTCAAGTAGTTCCTTTTTTACACCAAGAAAATCTGCATAGTTCTCATGCACATCTGGAGGAGAAAGAAAACCTTGTATATAGTCTGCAATCTTACCTTTGTCACCAAAGAAGTCTATTATGTGGATCTTACTATCTAAACTAAACTTTGAGTATCTGCCTTGTACAAATGCATTAAAATCATGTTTATATTGTGTAAAATCAAATATGACCAAGTGTCTACCGTCATCTAGCTCTACGGAGCCTTCATACAATGGATGTCTTTCTAAAGTTTTATGACTGAAAAGTTTAAACTTATTTACATTATTGTATTTATATTCACACAGAAATCTAGTACTTTCAAAAGTATACATATTCTCCCAAGCAACATAAGTTTCTTGAGGAACATAGGTTATGCCTTTCTGCAACCTTAATAAAGGATACAGAAAGACTTTACTCTTTTGAAAATAGTCTGTGTAAACACCCTTCATACTATAAGTTAATCTTATTTACCAAGAAATCATAGGGTAAAGAGTAGTTTTTCTCCTCAAAATGATACTTAGCAGTCTTTAAAGTGCCTCCTAACCCCTCTGCCCAAGCAGCTAAGGTTGTTTGAGATACATCAAAGACATATACCTGTTTATACTGATCTATCACTATAAACTTAAATTCAATTGTATATTCATCCGCATCATCCCCTAGAAAATCATACACTAGTTTACTATATATAGCAGCTTGTAACCAGTAATTATAAAAGTCAACTGTCTCAGTAAAATCTGCAATAGTTTTACTAGTTGTTTTTAAATCACATATAGTTGCTATTTTCTTGTCTGTATCTATCTTTAAGTAATCTACATAACCATGTAATCCAAAAGGGTAACCATCCATTTCAGAACGTAAATAATGTTCTTTATAAGTTGTAATAGGATCTAAATCAAAGTCCGTTGAGGTCTCTGCAAATATAGACATTACATCATCATTATTTTTTAGATATGTAATATCTTCTGAACATTTGTCATAAGTTGCACGATCTATTACATCTACATTATTATTAGATAAGAATGCCCAATAAGGTTCATTATCCTCAGTTCTGATTTTTGCTATTCTTTGTTCATCTGTCTTCAGAGATTGATATAAGTTTAGATCTTTTAAAGAATCTAAAATTATAAAGTCTTCACAGTCAACTAAAGTTTTAGCATCAGTATGTAAAGACATATCTTTTAAGACTTTCCTTACATTATCACTTGGTGTCTTACCTGGTACCAGGTTAAACTTCTTATCAAAGTTCTCAGGCTCAAACAATAAACAGTGTATAAGCTTACCTTCAATAAGATGCTTATCTGTTCTTAGTTCTCTATCCTGTAAAATATAATCTTTGTAAAACAAAGAGGGTGAAAAAATTAATTTATTAAGAGAAGAGTAGCTGAAGTTAAACGCTTCAGCATAAAACTCTTCTTCTTTCTGATGATCTCTATTCATCTATAACTTGCTTTTCAAATTTTTCATTTAATTTTAAATCATCCAAATCTACTGCAAAGACCTGAGCAGATTTTCCAACATACTGACCTAAGAAATCTTTCATAAGCTTTTCTCTTGTCCTATCTACTGCAAATTTAGTTAATTTTCCGTCTTTTGCAAGCTTTTCTATGTATGCATTGTAAGAATAAATGCCACTATTACTATGGCCACCTTCATAATCTTTCAATTGCTGACGCATAGCTTTAACATTTACACTATTCCAGTGATC
>MDTG01086980.1_pt1 | contig 15486 bp, 15 predicted proteins | sample 811421 | NCBI WGS metagenome assembly MDTG01 (sample SAMN05326645, study PRJNA326480) | marine metagenome | isolation source: seawater | place: Pacific Ocean: South East | collected 2011
ATCAATGGGTATTCTTCCCGATGGCGGTGCCGTAGTGGCATATCATGATTCGAGTGATCCGGATCCTCTTTTCGGAGTGGAAACTCTACTTCCTGTAGAATATGGGGTTTAGCTTGAATAGTTACAGGAACGATTGAAGTGGATGTGTCTAATACGCAAGCAGGTAGAGGACAATGGAATTAATCGTTCTCACGACAGGTGCCTTCATCGCAGCTTTACTCACTGTTCCTGCTGGTTTTGGGCTATCCACCATGCTGACTCCGCTGGTATTAGCGTTTATGCCGCCTCATGAAGCAATAGCCATTGTGGCTGTTGTACACGGCGCACACAATGCTGCAAAATGCTGGAGCATGTGGGGATGGATAGATTTCTCGGCCTTCAAACGATACGGCATATGGCTGGTCTTTGGAGCCGTGGCGGGTGCGGGATTACAGAATCAATTTTCACAGGACCCTTTGCTGGTAATGATTGGATCTTTTCTGGTAATTCTCCCACTACTCACGCTCTCAGAAAAGTGGACAGGATACAGAATACCGGAAGCGAATGACAGAGTAGGTGGCTTAGGTTCTGGATTCATGGGGGGCCTATCAGGTCACCAGGGTGCACTCAGAGCGATGTTTCTAACTCGACGGTTACCCAACAAAATGGAGTATGCAGCGACTGCGAGTATCCTTGCACTTTGTGTGGATTTGTCAAGATTGCCTGTTTACCTAGCATATCGAAGCGAGGACTTGATGGCTCATGCGCAAATTTGCTTCATTCTAGTGGTATCGGCAGTGTTGGGTGCTCGAATAGGGAAAAAATGGCTTGAATCTCTAAAATCAGATTTAATTCAAAGAGGGGTAATGGTGGGAATCATGGCCTGTGGATTTTACTACATCTTTGAGGGGCTGGCTTGACGGTTGACTGGCTTTGATGAGCAAGCATTCTTTTTTTTCCTACTCCTATACTAAATAGGATAGGGTTTCGGGCGAGACAGAGGCATATCTTGGTTCGATTTTCAGATTTAGGGATCGAACCTAGTTTGGTCATTGCTCTAGAGGAGGAGGGTTTTACAGAGCCATTTGAGGTACAATGCGAAGCCATACCTGATGCGATGCTGGGAAGGGATATCTGCTGTAGGGCCCCAACTGGATCTGGGAAAACTCTTGCATTCGGACTGCCATTGATATCGAGGACCTCCAAAGCAGAGTCTAAGAGGCCGACGTCGCTAATTCTTACGCCTACAAGAGAGCTTGCAGAACAGATTCGTAACGTTCTACACCCGCTTGCTCGTTCAGCGGGACTAGACGTATTATCCGTATACGGGGGGACTCCTTACAAGGGCCAGTTGCGAAAATTGGATAGAGGCGTGGAGATATTGGTAGCCTGTCCGGGCAGACTGATTGATTTACTCGACAGGGGTGCTTTGCGTCTTGATGATGTTGAAATTGTTGTTCTCGATGAAGCTGATAGGATGGCAGACATGGGGTTCATGGATCCTGTATGTGCCATACTTGACGAGTGCAGCCCGAACCGCCAGACAATTCTGTTCAGTGCAACCTTGGACGATGATGTCGGTGAGATAGTAGATTCATACCAAGACAATCCTGCGATAATCGGCATTGGGCCTGAGGAAGTTAGCATGGATAGCATGCAACATATATTCTGGAAGGTTGAATCCAGAGGCAAAGCAGACTTATCAGCGTATATTACCGAAAAATGTGGTAGGAGCATAATATTCTGTAAAACGAGAGCGGGGGTTAACAGACTGGGTAAACAGATGGATGAATTGGGTTCGTCGAATACTATCCTGCACGGCGGCATGAATCAGAACCAGAGAGATAGGTCAATGAGAAAATTCAGTACGGGTCGTGCAAGGGTTCTGATAGCCACCGATGTAGCATCAAGAGGTATTGATGTAGATGATGTAGGGTGTGTTATTCACTACGATCCTCCTGAAAATGGAAAGGCGTACAAGCACCGAAGTGGGAGAACCGCCCGTGCAGGGTCCACCGGAACAGTTGTTTCTCTAGTGCAAAGATCTCAGAATAGGCAGTATCGAAGGATACAGAGCCAAGTGGGAATAAGGTGCGAAATCACAAATCCGGAGCCCGAAATCCTGGACGAGAGGGAATTTGTATTGGTCCCCCCTGAAAAGTCAGAGGGGAAGCGAAAACGCCACTCTCGAAACAACAACAAGAGGTCTAGAAGATCCCGTAAGAGCAATCACCACAAGGAGTCGAATAGAGGCGGGGATAAGCCCAAAAACAGACGGCGAAAGGGGAATGGCGGTCGTCGAAAAGGCAAAAAGAAAGCTGATTTTAGGGATTGAATATTTGTAATCAACTTACTTGGCTTTGCTTTCCTTCAATAGCTATCAATAAAATTGCTGCAGCTGCAGCAATCCTCGGATCTATACCCGAGGATTTGACTCCATCCACCGACAATTTGTGCACAAACGGATTCATCTTTTGCGTATATTTTACAGCTCCTTTTGCCCCATTTACCCTCAAGAGGAATTGTTGAGGGAATAATATGGTTAGATACGGAATAAAGCGACGAATCAAAGCCAACCCTCTACTTTCCTCCCCCAGCGATCCAATCACATTTTTATTATCATCAGTGAGTACCCAAGAGTCACTGAATATGGATCTCATGCCTTTTCGTTTCAATGTTCCCAGGGATTCTCCTGTCTGTCCATCGACTACAGTGAAGCCCCCGGTGAAATCCAAGATTCCTTGTTGTTTTATTATCAAAAGCTCTGTCGACTTAGATTCATCGGAGTACAACCTAATGTCCTCTTTAAGCTTCAATGCGGCCATCTTTGAATATCCGATCATGCTCTGCATAGATTCGTCGGAATAGATGTGAAACTCCTCCCCAAGGATTTTCATGACCTTCTGCCGAACCATATATCCATCAGCCTCAAACAATTCTGCCATATCTTTGCCTCCATCTCATCACTGATAAGTGAATTTGAGCAACGCGTCTATAAAATTAAGATTTATGATTTTATATGCTACAACATTATTCAGGACACAGTTGGATAGGGATTATATTCGCTACCGAACGCGCCCGGATTAATGTCAAAGTGGATCAAGGCTACAACTGAAGGCGGTATAACACGAATAAGAATGGACGCCATATGCGCATATCAAGCAAGTGACGATGGCAAGAAATTACTAATCTACACTAAGGATAACTCTCTTTTCGATATAATAGATGATACAAACTCAATTCTCGCTATCCTCGACTCTAAATTCAGTCCCGAGTGATTCGTCTAGAGTTTTGTACCGATCAACACCAGTGTGCCATTCCAACCTTCTTTGGCACCTGTGAAGAATCTCTCGACTTTTTGGAAACCAGCCATTCGGAGCCCTTGTACCCATTCCTCCGCTGACAGGGTAGTCATATGCACATCCAGGGATTCAGACCAATTAAGGCTTGATTCATTTTCCAGGTAATGATCAATCCCTAATGCAACAGATCCTCCGGGCATCACCCATTCTCCGTGTAAAGTCCTGAGAAAAGATATTGGGTCTTCTAGGTAGTACAAGAATTCCATACTCAGAACCAGATCTGATGGACTATTCGGAGACCACTGAGGAAGCATTCCATGAAAATATTCGCCATCTGGGTCTATTGATCTGGCCTTTTTTATCATCACCTCAGAACCGTCTACACCTGATGAAAATACACAGTTTGGCACTAATTTTAGTCTGCGAACTGCCCATCCATTCCCGCACCCTAAGTCTAGAGCGGTAAACTCAGAAGGGAGACGGTCCAAGACCGCAGATATCATTGCATTCACACTCGATGAATGTCCTGTCTCCATTCCCTCATCACGGTTATCTAAGGCCCACTTGCTGAACAGATCCACAGCAGGTGTACTAGACATGCCGATGGGTGCACTAGCAACTATATCATGGGTTACTAACATAGATTGCATAGGATATACTTAGGATTGCTCGTTGATTCGGAGAGGGGTTGATTCAATGGCTAAGGCGCTTGGAATTGTTTTCTCACTATTTGATTTTGCAATCTTTGCAATTGTTATATCTATTATCCTAATGAATGAAATAATCGGAGGTGATTCTTCATTTTCGACATACATTGGTATCTCCTTCATGATCGTCTGGTACCTCGTAATTCCTCTCATCTTCAGACTACTTGAAATCCTCATAAAAAATATTCCGAAATTTGATTGATAGCCAGATATTTCTGTTGGTTTGTATTACATATTTAGGTCAAAAGAAGTTTCAGAGGGATTGCTTGGCGTTGCAGGAGTTAGAGACATCCCTCTCAGCGGATTAGCAAGAGTCTGTACGCCGTCCACACTCCATATTACGCCTCTTTCGACAGATTGGATATCACCCAATGCTTGGCCGATTGTGTTTACTGGTGCACAGGGTATCCCCACCAAAAAATCCTCCCAATACTTTCTTGTGTCATTTTTGAATATCTTGGACAGTGTTTCCTCAATTCTTATTCTGTCTTTCACCCTTCCTGAATTTTCTGACCATGAATCCTGACAATCAATCTTGAGGATCTCAACGAGCTGTTGCCATTGTGCATCACTTCCTACAGCCAATACGAACCACCCATCTGATGCTTCAAAGGCACGATATGGCACCAAATTCGGGTGAGCGCTTCCCATTGATTGTGGTTCCTTTCCCGATGCAAGCTTGTTCTGAGCTTGGTTTACGAGTGCGGAAATAGCACAATCCCATAGGCTGATATCTATGCGTTGACTCTTTCCTGTCCTTTCTCTGTAGAAGAGAGCAGCCAGTATTGCAGATGTGGCATGAAGGCCTGTTATGACGTCAATCCAAGCTACACCGACTTTGACGGGTGGACGCCCTTCCTCCCCGGTAATGGACATGATGCCCGATCTTGCTTGCAGTGAGAGATCATATCCTGGTTCAGAAGATCTTGGGCCAGTAGCGCCGTATCCAGATATTGAGCACAATATTGTGTCATTAGGAACATCCCCCACCATTCTTTCGAAGGTTCCGGGGCGGAAGTTTTCCAAGACCACATCCGCTTGCTCGACCAATTTTCGGAGTTTTCCGCCATCTTGTTTGAGGTTCATTCTAATTATCGTCTTTCCGCGGTTGCACGAAAGGAAGTATGCAGCAACATCATTTCCATCAAAACCAGTCGTGAAAGGAGGGCCCCACCCTCTTGTATCATCACCCCAAGGTGCCTCAATTTTGAGTACATCGGCCCCCAAATCCGCGAGGTTTTGTGCAGCGTACGGCCCTGCGAGAACCCTTGACAGGTCAAGTATCTTCACGCCCTCAAGCACTTTCTTCATATCGCTTGGGAAGCGCTAAGGCGGTTCAATCCTCGGATGGAATGACTGTAAATCCGACCACCGATCCATCCAACTCAAAAGACGATTCCATGATACTATCATTATCAGCCCTGCGACCCGATATCGACCTTGTTTCAGAAAGTATGTGATTCCAATCATCTTCTGCCAAATCGTGAGATCCATCAGAAAGTGATATTTCAAGAGAAATGGAAGCCTCGATCCTAAGATTGAGTTCTTTTCTCCTTGCTTGGACTCTTCGAATTATGTCTCTTGCTAGTCCTTTCGATAGCAATGCATCATCCAGAGACAAGTCTAGAACGAGGGTTACATTCTTGCCTCCGCTTTCCACTGTCATGGCTGCAAAGCCCTCTTTCTCGACCCTTCTGATTTCCACATCTTCGATGTTTATTGGATATCCCGCCAGATGTGCTATTCCCGCCTGTATTTCTAACAGGAATGAATCTGGGTCCACTTCCGAGAGCTCATTCAGAACAGCGGGTAAGTCTGATGTGCATTTCCTACCAAGGCTTTTCCTGTTGGGTTTGAGTTCTATCTTTTGGAATCTTTCTAAATCATCTTCATTCTCCAATGATTCGACATTGAGTTCTTCCGAGAGTATGTCTTTCAAATCCCCTACATCCGTATCGCCCACAATCCAGCCCTTCCTGCATGGGAGCCTTTGTCTTCGAGACGATTCGACTCTGATTCTTCGGCCGGCCTCAGCCAGGTTTCTGGCGAGAGCCATGCGGGACTCTAATCTTTTATCTCGAGGCGGTAAAGTGCTGTCCATGGTCTCGGAACCACAAGGCCAGTCCGCGAGGTGAACTGATGCTCCTGTCAAGTCCCTGTGTATCCTATCTGGCATGAATGGTGCTACAGGCGCCATTATTCTACATGTGATTAGAAGGACTTCTCGCAGGGTATGGTGGCATGCTGCCTTGTCAGCACTCTCGGCCTCGTCCCAAAGTCGTCGTCTTGATCTCCTGACGTACCAATTCGACAGGTCGTCAACGACGAATCGTTCGATTTCTCTCCCAGCCTTATGGAAATCCCATACTCTGAAGAAAGAGTCTACCTTTTCAGCCATGTTGCTAACTTGAGAAAGGATCCATCGATCGATTGAGGGTCTGTACTCCACATCAGGAGCATCAAATTCGCCGGCTTGATCGAATGAGTCTAGCGCAGCATAGTCTGCGTGGAATCTGAAAACGTTCCATAGGGTCAGGAACATCCTCGCATAGGACTCCCTTACTCCATTGGGATCGAAGTTTGTAGGCTGCCATGGAGAACTTTGAGTTGTCATGTACCACCTAATCGCATCTGCGCCCTCCAAGTTAAAGTGGTCCCACGGGTCTACCACATTTCCTCTTGATTTGCTCATTTTCTTTCCGTGCTTGTCGAGTATGTGTCCGAGAGACAGGCAACTTCGATACGTTGGTTTGTCAAAGACTGTCGTTCCTACAGCAAGTAGCGAGTAGAACCAACCACGAGTTTGATCAACTGCCTCACAGATATAATCCACCGGAAATGATGATTCGAATATATCCCGGTTTTTGAAGGGATAATGCCATTGAGCAAATGACGCACAGCCTGAGTCAAACCAGCAATCCATTACATACGGCTCACGGTTCATCACTCCCGAGCAACCCCCGGACGGGCAACTAAGCTTTACATCATCCACATGTGGCCTGTGAAGCTCTTTCGGCATGTTAGACCCCTCAGCAAGCATTGCCTCCATTTCACTGCGGCTACCAACACAGTGCTCATGGCCACACTCACTGCATATCCAGACTGGTATGGGTGTTCCCCAATACCTCTCTCTGCTTATCGCCCAGTCCTTCAAATTGGAAAGCCATTCACCCATCCTACCTGTTCCTGTGGAAGGAGGAGCCCATTCAACGGACTCGTTATGTTGCATTATTGAGTCTTTAACGGCAGTCATACGGACAAACCAGCTGTCCATTGCATAGTACAATAGCGGGTGATCAGTTCGCCAGCAATGAGGATAATCATGCACATATTGGTGTTCTCTGTAGAGCCTACCAGATAGTTGCAAGAGGTCAATAATTGAGTCATCACATTCTTTGACGTATCTCCCATCAAGTTCAGGGTGGGTTCCGTCGAGGAATTGGCCATTCATGTCCACAGTGTGTTGTGCGGGGAATCCCACCTTCATTCCGAGATTGTAGTCGTCCTCCCCGTACATAACCGCCGTATGAACTATTCCGGTTCCATCCGTAGTCGTAACAAAATCAGCAGTCACCACTGTCCAAGCAGCGGGATGGTTGTCTCCATCGATGGCCCCTGGGAAGGGAGAAATGTACTTCCTCCCTTCAAGATCAGAACCCTTAATCTCGGATATGACCTCTACCTTGTGTCTGAGCACGTGACTCATCAAATCCTTTGCAAGAATCATCTCTTCGCCCACTTCTGCACCTCCTCTACCGTCCCATACGCCCGAGGGGGGTTCTGTGATTCTAACACGCACGTAATCCACGTCTGGTCCGACGGCAAGGCCGACATTTCCGGGCAATGTCCAGGGTGTAGTCGTCCATGCTAGTATGGATGCATTCTCATCCACAAGTTGAAACTTTACGAAGACGGCTGGCTCTGAGACTTCCTTGTATCCCAAAGCCACCTCATGGCTGGAGTAAGAAGTACCTGTCTGGGGGCAATATGGCAATACTTTGTGGCCTCTGAACAATAAGCCTTTGTCGTGCATCTGTTTTAGCGACCACCACGCTGATTCAATGTAATCGTCATGCAGAGTCACATATGGATCGTCCATGTCAACCCAGAAACCCATTCGTTCAGTCATCTCACGCCATGCCTGCTCATATGTCCAGACACTTTCCTTGCACGCTTCATTGAACGCCTCCATCCCATACGCTTCGATAGCCTCATTTGACATCAAGTCCAATCGCTTCTGGACTTCAATTTCGACGGGCAGCCCGTGAGTGTCCCATCCTGCTTTCCTCTCGACTATACGCCCTTCCATTGTCTTCCACCTGCAGACCATGTCTTTGTACAGCCGAGAGAGGACATGGTGGATTCCAGGTTTGCCATTTGCTGTAGGGGGGCCTTCAAGAAATATGAACGGTTTTCCAGAATTTTTTCTGTTTTCTATGGATGTTTGGAACGTATTTTCATTGTTCCATAACTGGATGAGATCATTTTCAAGTGCTACTGGGTCAAGGCGACCCCCCTGCTCAGTCTCCATTGCCCACTCCGAGCCGGGCAATTGATTTCAATGTCCCCCGAGATAGATGGATACTCATATCGCCCAAGACAAGTACAATAGTCCATTAGCAGCCAGCTCTTCTTAGTGACCGTGGAAGATTGGGGTGAGCTTTGTGAGGATATCACAAAGTGGATCAGGAAGTATGCAGATGACAATGGAATTTCTGCTTTAGTTGTGGGTATTTCAGGCGGGATTGACTCTGCTGTTACTTCGACACTTTGCGCTAAAAGTGGGTTGGAAACAATTGCAGTCAACATGCCGATTCATCAAGATTCATCTCAATATAACCTGGCAAAGCGTCACATAGAATGGCTAGAAAATGGATGGTCTAATGTCAAAAGTCACCTTGTTGACTTGACAGAATCTTATGATTCGTACGTCGAAGGGGCTCTAAATGGTCTTGAAATAACCGAGATATCTCTGGCGAATACAAAGGCTAGGTTACGGATGACTACACTTTACGCCATAGCTGGTTCGAGAAACGGCATTGTGGTTGGGACGGGCAACAAGGTAGAGGATTTTGGAGTGGGATTCTATACAAAATATGGCGACGGAGGTGTGGATATTTCTCCAATCGCAGATTTGTTGAAATCGGAAGTTTATGCCTTGGCCAAGCAAATGAGTGTAATTGAGGATATACAAAATTCTACTCCGAACGATGGATTATGGGCAGACGGTAGAACAGATGAAGACCAAATCGGCGCAACGTACGAGGAACTTGAATGGGCGATGAATCAAGCCAATTTGGCTCATTCGGAAGATCTTTCAAACCGTCAGAAAGAAGTCTTGGATATATATCGGAGACTGAATAAATCCAACTCCCACAAGATGAAGCCGATTCCAATTTATCAAAAGATTTCCTGATTTTAGTCGGTTGGAGTTGCATTTTTTGTCTGAAAATATTGAGGAGCCTAATTTCGAGATAATTGAGACATACGATGGTTTTGAGATAAGACGGTATGCAGATACTATTCAAGCAAGAGTGATCGTCGAGGGAATGGGTTATCGTAATACAAATCAGGCGTTCAGGCGAATCGCGTCGTACATTTTCGGAAGGAATGATCAATCTCGAAATATTGCCATGACTGCGCCGGTGCGAATGTGGGAATCTGGTGATTTCTCGGTCATGGCGTTCACGATGCCTTCAAAACACAGGATGATTGACCTCCCAAATCCTACCGACTCGGGGGTTGAATTACTTCACGTTGAAGGGGGGGTCGTGGCGGTTTTGAAATTCTCCGGCCTTTCCCATCGGAAAAAAAGCCTGAGGATGATAAATAAATTGCACTTAATGCTTGAAAACAATGGTCTTGTTGCGAATTCGGAGGCTATACTGGCGGTTTATGACAACCCCGCATCGACTCTCCCCTTTAATCGTAGAAATGAGATAATCCAACCGATAGAATGGCATAGAGAGGAATGAACATGGCGGGGAATCTGAAAATTTCAGGCGTGGATGCTATTTTAGAGGCCATTGATAAAGGAAGACAAGTTACTCGCATACTTGTCCTGAGGGGGACTCAATCAGAGGCGCTGGACCGACTACTTTTGGAAGCCTCGAAACGTGGATTGCAGATTATTGAGGGTTCTGAGAATGACCTTAGGAGGATGGCCAACATGCCATTTACTTCAGAACCCCCGAAGGCGCTTGGCCTGCTTCACAGGGATCCGACTGCGGAGATTGGCGAAATAATGGCATCAGGGGAATTAATATGGCTACTTGCGGGTGCCCAATATCCCGTCAATATCGGTTTTGCAATCAGGACAATCGAAGTCAGTGGGGGCTCTGCTGTATTTGTTGATGCTGATTTAAATTCCGACGGGCGGAAGGCATCTTCGAGAGCTTCGATGAAGGCAGACCGGTTCATCCCAGTAAAATGGATGAGTTGGCGTGAAGCGTCTGATTTAGCTAGGACTCACAACTATCGCATAATTGGGATTGAAGATTCAGGAGATGTAGAACCATGGGATATCGATTTGACGGGACGCTGCATGCTCGTGATAGGCGGAGAACGACATGGTATCCCAGAGGACCTGCTCCAGGAATGTGATTCCATAGTGAAGATTCCTATGCAGGGTTTTGTCCCGTCATACAACCTTCAGGCCCCGCTGGCAGTTGTCGCAGTTGAGGCTTTACGTCAAAGACGCAAGAACGTTTGAATCATTGATACGGGAGGGGGGGACATGGGCAAACTCTCGAAGGTGTTCTCAGTTATTCTAATTCTAGTGGGTGGAATATTGATTCTTGCTTGGGCGGGTAGTGGTTATGCAATTGATCTGTACGAGGAAGGGATTGAGGAAAACTGCGATACGACTGTTGGAACTATAGCCCAAATTACCGATTGGGACGAAGGTAGATGTGATGAGGCGCGGGAAAATATGGATAAACTTGAAAATTATAGGCCATTTATTCTTGCTTTTGGAACGACATTTTCAGTAATAGGGCTGATCGTTTTGTTTAGATCTTAGATTAACGTCTCATCTCCTCTCTAATCCTTTTCTTTGTCGCGGCCCAACTACAAATCATGCAACTAGACAGATCATGCCCCCTTGCAGGACAGTGATCTCTACCAAAGAAGATTATTTGCAGATGTCTTTTGTTCCACATGGGTTTTGGGAATATGGCTTTCAAATCATATTCGGTTCTTTCAACCGTAGTGCCTCTGGATAATCCCCATCTGGCAGCCAGCCTGTGTATGTGGGTGTCGACAGGAAATGCAGGCACTCCGAAGGCTTGAGCCATAACGACGCTGGCGGTCTTATGACCAACACCGGGAAGAGACTCCAAATAGCCCCAATTTGCCTTAATTTCTCCTCCTCTGTCAACAATAATCTCTGCCATTTTCTTGAGGTTTTTTGCCTTTGTTGGCGCCAAGCCCACTTGCCGTATTGCTGATTGTATGTCCGTTACATCCAAAGATGCCATTTCGGCAGGGTTTGATGCAAGTTTGAAAAGTTGGGGAGTGACCTCGTTTACTTTCTTGTCAGTTGTCTGCGCAGAGAGCATGACTGCTACTAAAAGAGTGTATGAGTCACTGTGATCAAGTGGTACGGGGGTATGGGGGTACAAGTTTTCAAGAATTTTACTGATCCGTTGGGCTTTCTCGATTCGCCTCATTGCTCTACCTCTTTATCTCCCTTGTACCCCATTATGAAAGCAGACATAATCAGAACTCCGGGAACTGCATAGCATGTTAGATACTGCCAATCTTGCCAAGACTCGCTACCTCCGAAAAGAATCCATGAAGACAGTCCTGCCACAAATGCGGGCAGAACCATGACCGATGCGAAGACAAGCGCTCGGCCGAGTCCCATTGTCAATCGGCAGCACAGCTGAGATAAGAGGATTCGTTATTCTCCAAGGATGATGTCCAACTCATCACCAGATTTGGTATTGAGGACATCCTCTCTACGAAGCCATCCCTTTCGTGCTATATCTACGCCATATGAGACATCAGAGAGGCCTTCTGCACTATGTGCATCCGGGTTGATCACGATGGGCACCGCATTTTCTTTAGCGATTTTGCAGAGTCTCCAATCAAGGTCAAGGCGATAGGGGGACGCGTTGATTTCTATAGCCTTGAGTGTCCCGTTTGAGTTTATTTCGCCCATTTTTTCGATAATCTGAACCATATCTATGGGGAATCCGTCTCTTGCTTGTAGAATGCGGCCTGTTGGGTGGCCCAGTATCGTAAACGTTGGATCTTCCAAGGCTCGGATTATTGCATCAGTATTATCTTGCTCATCCCTTGATCTCCATGTGCCGATAGCATGCACTGAACCTATAACATGATGGAATTGATTTCTAACTTCTGGAGAATAATCCAAGTTTCCGTCGGGGAGTATGTCGCATTCCGTGCCATGAAATATCCTGAAATCTACATTGTTTTCCTTCCATTTTTCATTCAATCCTCGTATAATATCGCTTTGGACGGATACCTCGACAGGATCTACGCCGATACTTCGACCTCCGATGTTCAACGCAGGGGAATGTTCTGCGATTCCAAGATACTCCCAACCTAAATTCATTGCTGCCGACGCCATTTCCTCTAAAGTGCAGGAACCATCAGAAGCAACGGTGTGGTTATGCAGCGCGCCCCTTATCATATCTGATTCCACCAGGTCAGGGATGCCGTTCACCGAAGCTGCCTCAATCTCTCCCATATCCTCTCTAAGTTCAGGAGTTACCCATTGAAGCCCAAGCTGAGAGTATATGTCTGCTTCGTTGCCACAAAAGAGCGTGTGAGTGGCCGCGTCTATACCCTTTAGGTCGCCAGCAAGCTGCTCAGGAATGAGCCCAAATTCATTGAGTCTCAATCCGTTGTCTATTGCAATCTGCCTCATACGTATATTATGCTCTTTTGAACCGGTAAAGTATGCCAACGTAAATGGGAATGTCTCAGGCGACACGACCCTTACTTGGGCGTCTATGGTCGCATCTTCCGAACGATCAAGAATTGCTTCATTTAGGGCATTGTCGATACTGCCAGTTGGGAATGAGGAATCCAGAACGCTCTGCTCGAGGATGAGGCTAATTTTAGACTCGCCATAGCCCTTGATGTCTGCAATCCCAGGTAATTTGAGGATTGATTGAATTACTGAAGAGCGATTTTCTTGACGAGTTGCCACTACTATATCCAAATCGCCTATGGTCTCCTTTCTGCGTCTTGCGCTTCCAGCGAGTTGTGCCTTCTCGACTCCAGAAATATTGGAAATCCTCTTCTCCAGAGCCAACCCAAACCTCAACCCCACATCCAATCTAGTCCTCCCTTGATTTCTACGGTAAAGTTCGATCCCCTCAAGATATTTCTGTTGACTTTTCTCCCCGAAGCCTTGCAAAGAGGCAACCTCATTATTCTCACATGCGGATTTTAGTGCCTCTATTGATGAAACGTCTAACTCTTTGGACAATATCCTGGCTCTTTTTGGCCCCAACCCTGGAATTCCAACCATCTCAACTAATCCTGGAGGAACTCTATCGTAGAGAGATTGTATGTCCCCCCATTCGCCATTCATCACGATATCCGCTATCAAAGAGGAGAGCCCTTTCCCTATTCCTTTGATGTCTGTTAATGTATTTGTTTCGATTACCTCAACTAAATGACGATTCATCTGACCAAGGGCTCTGCTAGCATTCTGATATGCCCGTACTCTGAATGGATTTGCTCCATCCAATTCCAGCAGAATCGCCACTTGTTCAAAAACTGACACGATCTGACTCTTTGTGAAATAGGGAGGATCCTCACGACGAGTGGCGGGCAGCCCCCACCGTCTGGCGTTCACCATGGGCACCTCTTGAAGAGGTCGTCTATCGTTGTGTGGATTGAATCTAGCCCGGAAAGTTTCACAGACGTCCATCTATGGGCAGTGTTATGCCTCTGCTCAGCATACTTGAGACTCTTTCAGTGAGCCTATGTGGAATCGCTGTCATCCTGTGGATGAGTATCGGTACAATAGCTCGTTCCAAGAAAGCGGAAATTATGGGACAACGGGCTATAATGTCTATTTGCATATTTGCAAGTGTAATCCTATTCTCACTCCATTTTCTTGGAGGCGACCTCTGGGGTTCTCGGAATGCTGCAAGGCCCATGGCAGTTTTTTCTCTTGTATTGGCTGCTGCATCCGTCTTGAATCTGAAAGGAAAAGAAGTCCAAGGAGAAGTGAATCCCCACCATATACGCCGACTAAGAGCTATGGAGAACGAGGAGTGAAATTCTAGAAGAGGGCTGCCATCGCATCTCCAGCATAAATCTAGGCTGAACCGCCCGCTTTATTGTTAAAAAAATCTGCAACTCGCTCAGCTTCTGCTATCACATGTGTTATTGACACTCCTGAGAAACTCCATCCGATTCGATTGATTGAGATGTCACTATTGGAAATTTTCGATAGATATCCTGGGGGGTACGAGGGAATCGTTCTTTCACCTATCTTCTCGAAAATTACTGGATCTGCATTAGACAATAATTCTCGAACATATTGCCTAATTTCCTCATTGTCGCCATCCCACCTAGAATGCGGGACCATAATTCTGAACAGACGATGTCCGATTGGTGCTCTCCTTGATCCATGAATATCCGATTCGTGAAGAATGCCACTTATTGGGATGTCTGATTCAGGAATTAGTGTGCCATATCCCTTCTTTACAGATTTAACATCTGCCTCCTTGTAACCGATTACGAATACGGATAGCTTATTGGAGGGTCTCTCATTATTCACAGGGGCTGCCCAAATTACCGATGATTCAGGAATTCCGAAGAAATCTGCTGCTTGGCCCGTATTTTCGAAACTAGTGTTAAGCAGAATCTTGACATTTGGTAATTTTCCGATTTGTTTTTCCAATTGGTTCACCAAAGTACTCATGCCTCCCTCAAAAGAAGCGACAGTCCCTCTCTTGGGTGTAAAAAGAGGGTATGTTTGTTTTATCTTTCTTTTAATCGAAGACCACCTTTTAACAGGGTTTCGCCCGAATCTGGTCAATCTAGGAAATAAGAAATCAGCATCCACATTGGCTGCGGTATCGTTCACAATGCCAAGTGTCATCGCGTCAGCGATCATTTTGTTTGGGATTAACTGGTCGACTGAAAGTCCTCCTTTACGCACTTTATTGATTGACCTAAGGATATTCAACGGACCAATCTTGATTGCTGTCAGGGGGTTCAGAGGGTGCGATTTGCCGTTCTCGTAAATCCAGCGTCTGCGAACGGCGTGGTTTGATGGGTGAAACTTCTCCCCTAAACCGATATCATCAACCAATCGCCAAACTGCAGGGTGTGGCCGAGTTGCATTAACTGCCAAGTCACAGCACCATTCGCCATCTTTCCATGTGCTGATTACACCTCCCAGCGATTTTCCCTTCTCAATCAGAGTAATGGAGATATCAGGTCTTTTCTCCGCGATGCGATATGCTGTTGTTAGACCCGAAAGGCCGCCGCCTACAATCGCAATG
>MDTG01137851.1_pt1 | contig 15485 bp, 13 predicted proteins | sample 811421 | NCBI WGS metagenome assembly MDTG01 (sample SAMN05326645, study PRJNA326480) | marine metagenome | isolation source: seawater | place: Pacific Ocean: South East | collected 2011
GAAGGTGGCGATTGTGTGTTGGTCGCCATCTATCATCCGTTCGAGCTGATGTAGTTGAGCGGCGTAGGCATCGACGCCTAGCTGTTCACGTGTCGCTGGGAAAATATCTATCCAGTCGTCTGTAGTTGCCGATTGAAGTCGGTACCAATCCCAAACTCGTAACGACCCGTCAGTGCCTCTGAAGGTCAGATCCACCACGTCTGGGCCATGACCATGGCTCGTTCCAGCCAATGTTAACGGAACAGTTTGCGATGAAAAGACGGCGAGAGCGGTCTGTTCACAGAGAGAACCATTAGGGCCGTCTTCGTATTGGACGTAACAGTTCTCGAGGGTGACTGGGCCCAGTGCGCGAGTCGCTAAGAAAATAAAGTGAGATACAACCTCTCGGATCCACCCCCCTTGATCCCTTAATCGCAGCCACTGAGCTTTCTCATGCCAGCCTCTTGGCCACTGCGAGAAGTGCAATCTCAGATCTGCTCGCAACACTTCACCGAGTTCTTGGCTGCCTAGTCGTTGTTGTAGCTCGATTGCTGATGGGGCGGAACTAAACACGAAGTTAACCCCGGCGGGAAGTCCGCTCTGATTTACGTCTGCAACTAGTTGTCTGCTTGTTTGCAGGTCAACACCCAAGGGTTTTTCACAAAAAATCGCAGTGTCGTTCGCTAAGCATTCACGTACGTATCTTTCGTGATGCATTGGAGGTACAGCGATATACACCAGATCAGATTCTGTTATCACCTCGGCTGCATTTGAAGTGATTCTGACCAAGTCTCTGTGAGATGAACAGGCATTGGGATCGATATCCCAGGCTGCGACGAGATCAAAAGCATTGTGGAGATTGAATTGTTCGACGAATCGTGAGCCAACTGTGCCTAGTCCGATGATTCCTACGCGATGGGCCATAGAGAGAGTCTGTCATCTGTTCATGGTCACGTTGGTAGCGGTTTGCGGTTTTGGGTGAACGCCGCCTTGGATTTGTGAAGCGGTATAGATTCTTAGTGTTATCTGCCAAGGGGGTACTTATGCATACCGGTTACACAGTCGTTTTTCAGAACCCATTCAATGGTTTACCTGACCATGAGGTGTACGCCGAAGAGTTACGTCTATGCGACCTAGCTGTTGAACTCGGTTTCAAGTCTCTATGGACTGTTGAGCATCATTTTGATGACTACACAATGTGTCCTGAACCAGTTCAGTTTTTGTCGTATATGGCAGGCAAGCACCCCGATGTGCTGCTGGGGTCTGGTGTCATAGTGCTGCCTTGGCACGACCCGTTAAGAATCACCGAGGACATAGCTTTGCTCGACACGATGTCTGAAGGGCGGATGATCTTAGGGATCGGACGCGGTTTGGCGCGAATCGAATATGAGGGCTTCAGAGTTGATATGAACTCTTCGCGTGAACGACTCGTGTCGTATGCCGAACTGGTCTTGGATGCTCTTGAGTCAGGGAAAATGGAATACGACAACGAATTCGGTACGCAACCATTGCGCGAAATTCGACCTCGACCCAAGAACTCGTTCAAGGGACGGGCGTATGCGGCTGCAGTCTCACCAGAGTCAATGCCTTTAATGGCGAAACTTGGCTATGGGGTGCTGGTTATCCCTCAAAAACCTTGGGCAGTAGTCCAGGAAGACTTAGCGGAATACAACCGGGTATATGAAGACGTCAACGGAGAACCAGGGCCTCCGCCTTTTTGTGGTGGATCAGTCTTTGTGGACGAGAGCGCTGACCGAGCAGAAGAGATGGCTCGCAAATACATCGGCGCAAACTATGAGAGCGTGATGCGTCACTACGAGTTCCAGAAAGCACCACATGAGGGTGTTAAGGGCTATGAGTTCTACACGGGAATTAGCGGCTACATAGAGAAGCAAGGGGCAGATCGCGCAGCGCAAGACTTCGTAGATTTGATGCCTTGGGGGACTCCTGATCAAGTGTTGGAGAAGTTCGCGCACATCGACAAGGTGATTGGAATGAACGCAGTGATGCCGGGCTTTAGTTATGGCGGCATGCCATTCGCCGACGCAGAAGCCTCAATGAGGTTGTTCGCCCAAGAGTGCCTACCGGAGTTGCTTAGCTGGGAGTGTCCGCCACTTCAGGTTCCAGGAGCCAAACCCGAGTATTTGTAGTGTTTAAGCTTCGGCATCTGTAGTAGGTAAGGGCCTGGGAGGTCGCAGTGAACGGGTACGAAAATGGAATGGTCGTTGCAGCGCAACCTGAAGCTGTTGAAGCAGGCGTAGCTGTTTTAAGAGCCGGCGGTAACGCAGTAGACGCAGCGATTGCTTGTGGGCTTGTGGCTGGTGTCGTAGATCCTCAAATGTGTGGAATCGCTGGCTTCGGAAACCTGCAGGTCTATATGCGTTCAGAAGGGACCCACGAATGCATCGACTTTCACGCTAAATCACCGCTAGACACCAGAGCCGACCAGTGGGCCGACATAGTTATTGGTGAAACCAGAGACGGATTTGGATTCGTATTGGAGGGCAACGTCAATGATGTCGGCTACCAGTCAATAGCAACGCCAGGTTCACTCAAGGCTTATTTTGAGGCGCAAACCACTTGGGGGGTGAAAGATTGGACAGAAATTGTTCAACCTGCGATCCAATGGGCAGAAAAAGGGTTCGCAGTCCGCCCTCATGTTGCTGGCTGGTGGGCAGAGGGAGCGACCATGGGTCGCGCGGACAACGTAGAACGCCTGAAACAGTCGGTTACGGGCCGCGATATTTACTTTCGGTCTGATGGGTCGCTCAAACGCGTAGGAGACCTTGTCGCTAACCCTGATATGGCAGCTACCTTGCGTCTAATTGCGGCTGAAGGTGCAGATGTTTTCTATACAGGACAGTTAGCTAGTCGGATCGCCGAAGACATGGCAGCCCACGGCGGATTACTGAACGAGCGGGACCTCGCTGAATATCGAACTACCCACAATCAGCCGATACGTACTAGCTATCGGGGGCTCGATGTGGCGACCAACCACCCTCCGGGCGGCGGAGTGATGGTTTTGGAGATGCTGAACATTCTGGAGAATTTCGATTTGGCGTCCATGGGCCACAACAGCATCGAATACGTCAGAACCGTGACTGAAGCCATGAAAAGAGCGACCTCCGACAAGGACACCTTTGTCGGGGACCCAGAACACTTCGACGTGCCTATGGAATGGCTGACCTCTAAAGAACACGCAAAAGATCTGGCAGAAATGATCCGGTCCGGTGACCGAGCGAGCGTTCAGCGTATGTCCTATGAACCGCGGGATACCACTCACGTATGTGTCGTTGACAAGGACGGAAATGCGGCGTCAATGACTCACTCTTTAGGTATGCCTTCAGGCGTAATTACCGACGGTCTGGGCTTTATGTACAACGGCTGCATGGCCGTTTTCGACCCAAGGCCTGGGAATGCAGATTCTCTGGCACCCGGGAAGAGTCGTTTCAGCTCACTTTGCCCAACCATGGTCTTTGATAAAGATGCGTTGAACTATGTGGTAGGTGCACCGGGGGGAACCCAAATAGCGATGGGAGTTACCCAGGTGCTTCTAAACAGCATCGACTTTGAGATGAACATGCTTGAAGCCGTTTCCGCTCCCCGTGTTTCGGGAACAAGCGACGCTATAGACGTATCAAATGGAGTGCCGTGGTCGGTTTCCGACGCGCTGCAGGCAGAGGGATATGAAGTCATCCGAAGTCCCCGGACCCACGATTTTGCATGGGTACATGGAATAAGGGTAGGTACTCAAGGCATTGACGGGGGAGCAGACCCAGCAGCCGATGGGGTAGTGCAACTGGCTTAAGCTTCGCCCCAAGAAACGGGAACTGAGAGTGGCCCCCTAAATGCCCAGCCTCCGAATTGAACTGGGGACCGATCAGTATCAAGGCGAAGTTTGTCGAGCCGTTCAAAAATTTTTGGCAGGGCAACATCGCCAACCAGGCTCCTAGAGGCAGCAGCACCAGCACAGAAATGAGGGCCAGCGCCAAAAGTCAAAGCAGCAGAGGTGTCGCGCGTAACATCGAATAGGTCAGAATTTTCGAAGTAGCTTTCATCTCGATTAGCCGAACTGAACATGAAGAAAATTCGCTCATCGGGTTCGAAATCAACTCCACCGTAGGAGTAGTTCATGGCTACGCGGCGTGGAGACATGCCTATGGGGGCTATCCAACGGCAGTACTCCTCAAAAACTTGCTGCCAAGAGACCTTCCCAGTTTTTGCTAAATCAAGTTGCTCTGGGTGTTTGAGGAGTGCCCAAATAGCGCCAGCGATGGCATCGCGAGGCTCATTTTGCCCACCGGAAATTGTTAACTTGATGTTTGCCCTCACCATTTCATCGGGCATGCCGGCGTCGGTCATGACGGAGAGCAAGCTTGCATCAGATTCTTGAAGAAGCTGAGGCAAACGTTCATCTATTGCCTGGTCGATGTCTTTGGTAGCGGCCACGCAGCGCGCTTCGATGTCAGGGTCTCCGGTGTAGTTCGCGATGCCGTCGATCATGGCCTGACTCCAAGCATCAAGGTCTTCAAACTTCACCTGGGTCAACCCCGTCATAGCCTTCAACGCTTCTCCGCTCGTAGCGGTTGCGTAACCCGGAACTAAGTCGATAGAACCCGATTGGGCGAACTCATCCAAGATTGTGTCCGTCAAATTCGAGAAGAGGTCGGCCCAAATTCGCTCCACTTTTCGAGGTGAAATAGTGGGGTAATACACAAATCTTTCTTTCCTGTGTTCGTCTCCGTCTTTTCGCATCATGTTGTGTCCCATGAGCACGTTCATCAGTCCACCTGGCTGATCTGACGAAAATACGTCCACGTTCTTTTCGCAGGTGTGTATGTCATCGCGACGAGTTATCAGCGTCGCTCCAAGTTCGGGCACGTAACAAATAGGCGCGGAATCTCGCATTTGGGCCAGAATTGGGTATGGGTCCTGCCAAAAGGCGGCAGGATCGATGTTGATAGCCGGGGCAGATGACATCAGTCCAGCATTGCAGAATACAAAGGTTGATGAGACACAACCATGACACACCGGGAGTAGAAAGCTAATGCGCCACTCAGTAGTTGAACTAGATAAGAGCTACAACGACCAGTCTCTCACTCCCACGCAGGCGGTTGAAGAGTGCCTCGAGTCCATCCAGGAACTGGATCCAATATTGGGCGCGTGGCAGGAGGTGTATGTCGAGGAAGCTCGAGCTGCCGCTCGAATCGCCGATACCGAAGTTTCGTCGGGTAGAAGGAAAAGTCCATTTCACGGTGTGCCGTTTGCATTGAAAGACATTGTTGAAGTTGAGGGTAAGCGCACAGCAGCAGGGTGCTTTGAATGGAAAGACCGTGAGTCGACAATGACCGCAGAGGTCGCAACCCGACTCATAGATGCGGGAGGAATTCTTCTAGGTAAAACAAAAACAGTTGAATTTGCCATGGGCGGTTGGGGCACTAACCAAAGGATGGGTACCCCTCATAATCCATGGGATAAAAATGTTGCGCGAACCCCTGGCGGCTCATCCAGTGGGTCAGGAGTTTCGGTCGCTAGCGGTATGGTGCCTTGCGCGATCGGGACGGACACCGGCGGATCAGTTCGTCTGCCTGCAGCATTCTGTGGGATAGCTGGCCTTAAGACCACTGAAGGATTACTCCCAACCAGTGGAATTGTTCCTTTGTCTCACACCCTCGACACTCCGGGACCCATGGCTCGTTCCATCGGAGACGTTGCATTTATGTTCGAAGCATTGCTTGGACGTCCAACCGGAGTCGATCTGAATGCTGGGGTACGTGGCATAAGAATTGGTTGTTTACCGGACGAGGAACGTAGCGGTATAGAAGAAGCTCAACTTGCTGCATATGACCGATCCTTAGATCTGCTAGCGGATCTTGGCGCGGAAATTGTGCAGTTCAAGCCACCGAAACCTTTCGAGGAGATGAAAGTAGCTACCTTCGTTATCGTCACTGCTGAAGGATATTTTCACCACCAAAAGATTATGGATGACCCGGAAGCATTAGTGGATGAACATGTTCGAGCTCGCTTTGCACCTGGAGCATCGATCTCTTCAAGTGACTATGTCGGCGCTTTACTCGAACGCGAAAATGATCAACAGAAGTTTTTTGCCTCGATACAGCATTTAGATGCTTTGTTGACTCCTACGACCCCAATGCTGCCATTGGCGCTCACGGAAGCAGACGAAGAGTCAACCCCCGCTCGATTCACCCGAGCTATCAATTATTTGTCTATGTGTGCGACGTCGGTTCCCTCAGGAGTCTCGAAAGAGAACCTTCCAACGTCGTTGCAAATTGCATGCCGAGGTGGTGACGAGAACATGTCTCTGCGGATCGCTGCGGCATATGAAGCGGTCCGAGGGGATCTGCCTGATCCAGCTCTGTACAACTAGCTCTCAACGGAATCGAGATAAAGGGACACTAAATGCATCTTGTGTGGATTCGAACTCAAGACGGAAAGACAGTTATTGAGGATCTAGAAGTTCCTTCAAGTAAGGAGGTTCGTGGGTATGAGACCCCCATCATTCCTATAACAGGAGTCATATTTCGAACTTCTCAGCCAGAGGTAGCTATGGATTTCCATAATGCTCCTAGGCGTCAAATCGTTGTGCCCTTGCACGGTGAAGTTGAGATTGAAACTGGTGACGGAGACTCTCGGGTTATCCGAGCTGGCATGGCTCTGCTTGCGGACGACGTTAACGGTCAAGGTCATAAATCGAAGTTCAGTCCAAATGATGCAGTGACACTGTTTCTTCTATTGCCAGATGATCTAGATCCGACTCAATGGAGGACGAGTATTTAGGTTTCGCTGTCGTGTAGGACAAACCTGACTCGTTTAAATCCTCGACCTTTCGACTCGGTTTTGGTTATCTCGATTCGGCCCACTTCGCCTGTGGAAGCCACATGTGTCCCTCCGTCCGCTTGCTTATCTAGACCCACGATGTCAACTACTCGAATTTCGGAGACATTTTCTGGGATGAGATTCACCTTTGTGCGGATTAAATCTCTATCTAAAACAGCTTCGGAACGCGGTAGAAAAGAAACTTGTACTGGGCGATCGGCAGCGATTTCAGCGTTGCAGAGCTCCTCGATTTGTTGCGCGAATCCCTGAGGGAATTCGTCAAGTTCGAAGTCCATTCGGCCAGAAAGAGCAGCCATATTCCCGCCAGTGACCACCCTTTGCCAGCGTTGCCACATGACCCCACAAAGAATATGCATTGCTGTATGGGTGCGCATCATGTGATGACGGCGGTCACGGTCGATGAAGCCAGTAACTGATGTACCTTCGCTCGGCAGTTCACCCCCGAGTTGATGCCACACTCGACCGTCGATGGTTTTGACATCTTCAACGGGACTTTCGCCGTTCTCCCACTTTAGGAATCCAGTGTCATGGGGTTGACCGCCGCCTGTTACGTAGAAAGCAGTTCGGTCTAGCTCGACTCGGTTCTCGTCCACTGTTTGGATAGTCGCGTCGAAATTGTCGATCGATCCATCTGCCAAATACAGCTTTTCAGTCACAGTGCTCCTACCGACCCTTCCATTGCGGAGATCTCTTCTCGGCGAATGCGCGCGTTCCTTCAACACTGTCCTCAGTGCTTGAAAGTAGGCGAAACAGATGTTGTTCTAGGCGCAAACCATCTTCTAACGGCATGCTTAATCCTTGGATAGCGGCTTGTTTGATTGCGCGCACTGCTAACGGCCCTGATTCCAAAAGTTTTTCTGCCATAGCTTGAGCGGTTGGCATCAACTCGTCCAGGGCCACCACCTTGTTGACTAGACCTAATCTGTGCGCTTCTTCGGCGTCAATTCGTTCACCGCTATAGAGCATCCATAATGCGTGGCTCAAGGGGATTGAACGTGGAAGTCTTTGAGTTCCGCCCCCACCAGGCAACAGCCCTAACAACACTTCGCCTAGGCCGAACTGCGCGTTGTTTGAAGCGATCCGAATATCGCAACCTAAAGCTTGTTCAAGTCCGCCGCCGTTGCAATGGCCGTTAATGGCAGCGATTACGGGTTTCCATATCTCAAGTCCTCGCATCAGATCGCCCTGACCCGCGGCGGCGAAGCTATCTGCGGGTTCAGGCTGTGAGTTGAAGTTTTGTTTGATGTCACTCCCAGCGCAGAAAGCCTTGTCCCCGGCCCCTGTCAATATTGCAACCCAAGCCTCATCGTTGTGAGCGAAGTCGGCCCACACTTCGGCCAATCTGTCATAGGTCGGTTGATCGCATGCGTTGTAGGCCTCTGGGCGGTTGATGGTTACATAGGCAATACGGTCGCGAATTTCATAGATGACGGTTTCCATGGCAGCCCTCCTAGTAGCTGCTAATTATCTTTGCAGCACTTGGAAACATGTGCCTGACAAATCAAGGCAGAAAGCTAACCCTAGGTGAGCTTGGACGAAGGCCCCTAAGGGAAGCGCTGCGTAAAGTTTGCGTTGATGGCCTTTCGCCTAGGATCCTGTGTACGTGAACTTAGGTAAGACAAATATCGACGTAGCTTCGATGGGTATCGATATTGGAGGTACTAAAACCTTGGGGGTTGTGCTGGGTGGAGAGGGAAACCTTTTGACTCAACTCAGATTTCCAACGCCGCCAAGTTCTTCGAAGATCGTTGAACTCGTCCTATCGATCTACTCTGAGTTGAGTAGCGAGGTCGCTGGCAATGTCGACATTTGTTCGCTCGGTATAGGGATCGCTGGTCTCGTCGACACGTCAGGCCAGCTTCGCCGTGCTCCGAACCTAGTTGAGGCTGATGGCCTTCGGATTGGAGAGATGATCGCTCCCCAGATCGATGTGCCGGTGCATGTTGACAACGACGCAAACTGCGCAGCGCTAGCCGAAATTCGACTGGGCGCCGCGAAAGATGTTGATAATGCGTTATTGGTCACACTTGGTACTGGCATTGGGGGCGCCGTTGTAGCCAACGGCAACGTTTTTCGGGGTGGATTCGGGGTTGCTGGTGAGCCGGGTCACATGATGGTTGACCCCGACGGCATCGGTTGCGCATGTGGAGCCAACGGATGTTGGGAGGCATATGCGTCTGGTACAGGGCTGCGCAATCTTGCTGTTCGACAGGCAAAAGCCGGAAAGCTTCAGGCTGTCCTCCAAGAGGGAGGAGGATTTGAGGGCCTTACGGGTGAACTTGTTTCACAAGCAGCGTTTGAAGGCGATCAAGAAGCGATCGCGGTTGTTGACGAATACGCGAAATGGGTGGCGATGGGGTTAGCTAACTGTGCCGCGTTGCTTGATCCTGAAGTGATTGTCCTAGGAGGAGGGGTCATTGGGAGTTGGGAACTCTTTGGGCCAAAGATTTGTGAATCCTTTGAAGGTTTCTTGATTGGTTCACAGCATCGAAGTTCGGTTTAGATTAAGCCAGCAAAGATGGGAGAAGCCGCAGGTGCGTTCGGAGCGTGTCTGCTTGGAACTGTTCACGGTGCCACGGGGTGACTTAAGTCACCTGAATCGATACAGAGAATGTCTGGTTGAACCGTAACCTAGGTAGTTGATACCACCAGGGGAGTTTCATGGCTGATGAGAAGATGAAAGAACTGCTCGAATGGCGCGAGAACGTGCCTTCAGGGCGACTCCTAAATCCCGGCCTGCCTCCATTCGACCTGCTGAACGCGTCTGAATGGTCCGTCATTGACCAAGCGCCGGGCAAGCTTGAACTGATGTGTGACTTGCCTGAAGTTACGCTCAACCCCGCTGGGCAGCTTTTCGGCGGATTTACTGCCGCATATGTGGATATTGCATCGCTTTATGCGGCACAAAGCGATGTTGATGGAACGCCAGGCTTCCAATCAACCATCAACATGCGACTTGACTATTTCGAGGCCATCACTGAAAGTCCATTTCGTATTAGCAGTGAAGTCATTCACCGTCGCGGGGAGACCCGTTTAGTGGGGTGCAAGATGTATCAAGGCGAAGCGCTAGCCGTTTACGCGCTTACCACGATGAGACATCAACCGCTGTCAGAGGTATTTTGAGAGTTCTATTGAGGACTGCATGGCGTTGACATTCAGCCGAACAGAAGCCTTCGGGCACTCCAAGACCGAACCTAACTCCTACCCGAGTGAACGGTAGGGTCATGGGATGAAAAGCTTCTTCACCGTCGGGGTGTTCATCCTCTTGTTAGCGGCGTGTTCTTCAACACCAGACACGGCGATAGCAAAGGTAGATGACACGGCGACGACGATCGTTGAAGATGCTGTTCCGGAAGAAGAATCCACGCCGACCGCACTAGATAAATCGCCTGAGCTAATACAACTCGAAGAAGCCTGGGATGTTGCTGCTTCCAGGCCGGGAGCTGATATCGGCCAAGTCTTCCAATTGTTCCGCCTTAAGCAATCCTTGGGACCTAAGAATCTCGCTTGTTATGACCCAGAATCAGGGGATGTCTGCCAAGAGATTGTGGAAGCGATAAACGTTGTCGGGCTAACTGAGCAGCAACTAACTTTGCTTTTAGATTCGCTCGAGTTGCCTCATCGTGTGATCGAACGAGATTGTGAACTGTTGATGGTCACCGAAGAATTTGTGGGGGGGAGAGTCAATTTCTCTGTGTTTGAGGGCGTAGTCACTGGGTGGGCTTCTGAGGGCGGTGGAAGCTTTCTAGACGAAGGAACCTGCTGACGTTGGCGGTTGTGGAACTGTACTGAACGTTCGACTGTCGGGTTGGTTGTGAACTCGGAAGAAGGTCAACCCTTTGTGTCGAGATCCACGCGTTCGTTATAGAAGCAAAGTAGCCCGCCGATAGAAGACATTTGCTCAATAGGCGTCTCATAACACCAGACCACATCTTCTAAGTAATCATTGCCGGCTTTAAAACTCCAATACTGAGCGTCGCCTTTGTGAGGGCAGTGAGTAATGCTTTCAGAGGGGACGAGGAAATCCATGTTGACGTCCTCGCGAGGAAAATAATGTCTAGGTGGGAGATTGCCTTCTAGGAGCAAGAGAGTCGATGATGACTGCGCCAGAGTTGTTCCAGCGATGCTTACCGTCACCTGCGCATTTATTTTTTGGATCTCAATGTGACTTTCCACGGCAACATGTTAGGTCCACTTTTACCGGTAAAGGACTGAACTAGAGAAGTGGTGGTCATACCGCCTCGATATAGGACGTACGATCTAACAGTCTGATTGTGGGTCGCTCACAATGAGACAAGAAGCTGCGGCTTCGAAACAAGCTAGATAGGGATAGCGCAGACGAGGAGAAGAAATGATTCTGCAGCAGTACTACCTGCAATGTCTATCCCAAGCCTCCTACCTAATTGGTGATGAAACTTCGGGTCGAGCGGTTGTTGTCGACCCGAGAAGAGACATCGAGGAATATTTAGGTGATGCCGAAAGACTCGGACTTCGCATTGAGCTAGTTCTAGAAACCCATTTCCACGCAGACTTTCTTTCTGGGCACTTGGAGTTTGCGGAGGTCGGTGCAGAAATCGGTTACGGCGCCCACGCCAGCCCTGAATTTCCGGCGCGACTGTTCGAAGATGGGGAGCGTTATTCGTTAGGTGAGGTAACGCTCGAAGTGATTCACACTCCGGGCCATACCCCAGAATCAATCAGCATCGCTGTTTATGAGACGGCTGAGTCGGTTCACCCACACGCAGTGCTTACAGGCGACACATTGTTTGTTGGCGATGTAGGTCGCCCAGATCTTCTCGTGAGTTCAGGGTGGTCGAAAATCGAACTTGCTGGAATGCTCTATGACTCGATCCACGAAAAACTGTTGTCATTACCCGATGAGACAGTTGTTTACCCAGCACATGGCGCGGGCTCTGCATGTGGCAAGAATCTTTCTAGCGATACGTGGTCCACCATTGGAGCGCAACGGAACGAAAACCAAAGTGTTCGGATTCAGGACCGGGATGACTTCATTGCGTCGATAACAGAAGGACAACCCGCGCAGCCGATGTACTTTGCCTACGACGCAGACCTGAACGGCAAGATAAGACCGACGCGAGAACAGTCTCGGCTCCAAAATCTCACAACTATGCAAATGGATTCGCTGATCGAAGAGGGTGCTGTAATCCTCGACGCCCGCGACCCAGAGACTTACGCTCTCGGCCATCTGCCTGGGAGCATTAATATCGGGCTGGACGGACGCTTCGCCGAATTCGCCGGAAGTGTGATTGACCCTATGGCGCCGATTGTGTTGTGTGGTGACCGAGAACAAGCCGCAGAGGCGCGTTTGCGTCTTTCGCGTATTGGATATGACCAGGTCCGGGGAGTAGTTCTTATGGAAGACGTTGATCCCGTGACTGTCAATCGCACTAATCGAATAAGTGTCTCGGAGCTAGAGGCCTTGCAGACTAATGATTCCTCAATCGCTCTCTTAGATGTTCGTAATCCAGGGGAACTATCTGATGGCTTTATCGAAGGTTCGACACATATTCCTTTGAGCGGCCTTACTCGACGTATAAGCGAAGTACCAAGAGGAAGCGAACTTGTGGTCTATTGCGCAGGCGGATACCGAAGTTCTATCGCAGCGAGTCTGCTTCGGGGTCTTATGCCCGATTCTCAGGTTTCGGATCTTATTGGGGGATTTTCGGCCTGGAGAGATCCGCTATAGCTCGCACAGGTTTAGTAATTAGCGACCCCGAATGCAGTCTGTGAAAAGATAAGTTTTTCTTGGCGCTGCTCAGCGTCTGGCTAGAACTTTGGAGAACGCGGTGGATGAATCAAAAATAAGTGACCTTTCAAAGCGAATTATGGGCGCATATGAAGGAGCCCTAGTGTCGGGCATGATCTATCTCGGAGACGAAATGGGTCTCTATAGAGCTATGCATGAGCAAGGACCAATTACCAGTGACGAAGTCGCGGCCCGTGCCGGTCTGCACGAACGCTTTGTCCGAGAATGGTTGTCGTTGCAGGCGGCTGCAGGCCTCATCGAATATCAGGGAGATGGTCTGTTCTATTTGTCGCCTGAAGCTGGTCTATTGCTCGCGGAAGAAGACGAAATTCGGTCTATGGCGCGATGGTTCGACAACTTCCCTCAAAGAACCGCCCTCTTGTCTGAGATACCACGTTCCTTTAAGACAGGGATAGGCATCTCCTGGTCCGACGTCGAAAAGGGAGGCACCTCGGGTCGAGTTCAATGGATGGAACGGCTTCTGCGTCCTTGGTACGAACAAGTGCTAGTTCAGGAAGTACTTCCTGAACTAGAGGGCCTAATGGATGAGTTGAATGGTGGTATCGCTGTCGCGGATGTCGGGTGTGGCAGCGGTGTAGCGGTCGTTACTATGGCCGAAGCATTTCCACAATCGGATTTCCATGGTTGGGAAATAGCTCCCTTAGCGCTTGACCGTTGTAGAGAAAATGCGATCCAAGCCGGAGTGACGAACGCCTCTTTCCATGATGTAAATGATCGGCGATTGCCCGAAGATAAAAGCTTCTCTTTTGTCGCGACGTTTGACTGCGTACATGACATGACCTCTCCCGACGAATTAGCCAGCGCTATCTACAACTCGATGACACCAGACGGTCGGTGGCTAATAGTGGACCCAACAAGCAAGGGTTCTTTGGAAGAGAATATAAAGATGCCCCTTGCTGTATTTGGGTACGCGGCATCGGTAGCTGGATGCTTGCAGTCAGGGATGAGTGAACCAGGGGGAGAAGGGCATGGGGCTTTTGGGCTGCCAGCCCCCGCTATGCAAGAGCTGACTGAAAGAGCTGGATTTACACGTTTTCGGCAACTAAGTATCAAACACGCGATGAACAGTTATTACGAAGTGCGTCCTTGATATAAAAGAAAATGTTTCATGGGTCGCGGACTTCAAGACCTCTGCAGTTTTGGGTATACCTGACTACGCTTTCCTTATTGGCCCTCAGCTCAGCGAATTATTTGATCCTCGGGAGAAATACTGATGAATGACTCTATGGTTGCGCAACAATCAGCCGACGACTTGGACCTTGCTCGTACCGAGCCCGACTATGAAGTCGTGGTGATTGGAGCAGGGGTTGGTGGTATTTATCAAATCAAAAGGCTGATCGACTTAGGGGTCAATGCGACGGTTCTTGAGGGAGACGCTGACCTCGGAGGTACCTGGTATCGGAATCGTTACCCAGGAGCGCGTTTTGATTCAGAAAGTTTCACGTACGGGTATTCATGGGACCAAGAGATCCTTGATGAGTGGCATTGGAAAGAAATGTTCTCGCCACAGCCTGAAACTCTGAAATATTTGAATTTTGTAGCGGACAAGTTTGGGTTGCGAGAACATATGCAGTTCAACTGCCATGTCGAAAAGATGATTCTTGACGAAAATGAGTGCGTCTGGACTCTGCATCTCAAAGACGGACGCGAGATCACGAGCCGCTTTGTGTTGACTGCCATTGGGTTGCTTTCCGTGCCGACGATGCCGCGCATCGAAGGAATCGATGATTTCGCGGGCCAAGCCTTCCATACCTTTGACTGGCCTAAGGAGCCCCTTGACTTAGAGGGGAAGAGGGTTGCGGTAATCGGAACCGGGGCAACCGCCATTCAGCTAATCCCCGAAGTTGCTAAAGAAGCTGCACATCTCACGATTTTCCAAAGAAGAGCTAACTGGGCGGCACCGTTAAACAACAGTGATATTTCTGAAGAAGAGATGGCTGAAATCCGAGAACGATATGACGAAATTTTCGCGACGTGTGCTCGGACGCCCGGTGGATTTGAACATGAACCGGATCGCCGCGGGTTTTACAGCGTCCCAGAAGAGGAGCGACGCGAGTTATGGGACCGACTTTATGACGGCCCAGGCTTCGGTATTTGGCTTCAAAACTTCGTCGAGATTTTTATGGATGAAGATGCGAACGCTGAATTCTCTGAATACATCGCCGAAAGGATTCGGGGCCGGGTTGATGACCCAGAGTTAGCCGAGAAACTTATTCCTAAAGACCATGGCTTTGGGATACAGCGGGTGCCTTTAGAGACCAATTATTTCGAAACTTATAACCGAGACAACGTTTCATTTGTAGACGGCAGCGAGAGCCCGATACAAAAAATTACCGAGACTGGTGTCCAAACGAGTGACGATCACTATGAGTTTGATGTGATCGTTTACGCGACCGGGTTTGACGCCTTTACAGGGGCCTTCGACAGAATCGACATACGAGGTGTTGATGGCCAGTCGTTGCGCGACAAATGGTCTGAGGGGCCGGTTACCTATTTAGGTTTGCTGGTTCACGGCTTTCCAAATTTGGTAATGATTTCAGGTCCCCAAACTGCCGCGACTAATTTTCCGCGTGGCGCCGAATTGGCGGTTAATTGGGCTACGGAACTATTGGAATACCTTTGGAGCTCCGGAAAGAGTCGGGTCGAAGCGACTGTTGCCGCTGAGCAAAGTTGGTTTGACCACGTTGTAAAGATGTACGAGCCGTTTTTGTTGAGAAAGGCCCAGAGTTGGATTACTGGGTATAACTCGAACCTTGATGGTCATGAGTATGGAAAGACCCGATACAACATCTACAACGGTGGCGGGCCGAAATATGCTGACCGGCTTCAGCAGGAGGCTCAAGACGGGTATGAAGGAATA
>MDTG01280826.1_pt1 | contig 15480 bp, 9 predicted proteins | sample 811421 | NCBI WGS metagenome assembly MDTG01 (sample SAMN05326645, study PRJNA326480) | marine metagenome | isolation source: seawater | place: Pacific Ocean: South East | collected 2011
ATCGCAAGTGAGGCGGCACTCAAAATGATGGAGATCACATATCTTCCTTGTATAGCATACCCCGGGGGCGAACTCAAACACGGACCCATTGCATTAATCGAGGAAGGTACTCCTGTTATTGCAATATCTCCTGACGACTCACACCACCCAAAGATGGAGGCAAATATCAGGGAATGCGCTTCGAGAGGCGCAAACGTGATTCTTCTAACTAACAGGGAGAGTTCAGTCGAGGACTACTGTTCCAAAGTAATCCGAACACCCTTCACTGACCCATTCCTGTCCCCCTTCATGTCTATCATGCCTCTTCATCTTCTTGCATATCATTTGGCTGTACGGCTCGAGAGAAATGTAGACCGTCCGAGAAATCTGGCGAAATCCGTTACAGTGGTATAAGCGGCAGTAGATGATAAGAAATGTCTGAAAAGATCGATTTCTTAATCCAAGAGGCTTCCATGGCAGGGGAGCTTGGGACAATAGTCGAAACTGCTGCAGAGAATCTAGACCATCTCTCAAAAAACTCTCTGAATGAATCAATTAGATCCGCATATAAGCTTGAAAGATTCGATTTAGCATTAGAATTTGCAGAAAAGGCATCGAAAAAATTCCCCAATGAATCTATTTTTTCCTTGTTCGTGGCCAGATCACATTCAAAACTCGGAAATATTGTCGATTCATTGGACGTCTATTCTAAAATTAGGCAGAATCATCCTTCAATCTCTGAGTCACACCTCATGATCGCGCGTGCCAAGTATGCAGAAAGTGATTACAAAGCCACAATAGAACTTGTAGATGGTTGTAGAGAAATATTCCCGGAAAATGAATCTTTGATTACCTTAAAGGCTAGATCACTTCAGAACTTAGAGGATTATGATTTGGCATACTCATCATGGAAACGACTCGTTGAAATCAATCCTGAAAATGTCGAGGCTCATTCAAGAATAGGACAAATTGCTTACAATGAGAGAAGATATGAAGAGGCGACTGATTCGCTTGAATCTGCTTTAGCAATAAATCCAGAATACCGAATAGCAAGGCGTTTGATAGGCCTATGTTACGATGCAACCGGCCAAACGCAGATTGCCTCAGAATGGCTACTCAAAGAAGCCATTTCTGAGCCATTGATTTATTCAAATTGGTTGAAAATAATAGATGTATTTCTAAAAGAGGGAAATGAAAAAGAAGCTCGAAGATTGATTGAAAAAATCCCTCAGTACGTTGTTAAAGAACCTGAGTCTACGTGGTTCTCATTTCTTCTCTCAAAGAGTATCAGTTGGACAGAACATCACGAAATACTCTGGGATAAAATCTTGATTAAGTCTCTCGAAGAAGAAAAATCATTTCATTTCTTTGTACGCGAACTACTTGATATTGGGGAAATAGGGCTCTCTGTAGAACTTTTACAATCGGTTAGATCCGCTGGGAATTTGGACTGTAGTCACTCCGAAGTTGAGATTAAGAAAATAGTAAATGAATTGGGCTTCAATTTCGAAGATATCAAATCGAAAAAGAATCTTCTTGCATCGGAACTTGCAATCTCGGCCCTTTCCAATAAAGGCCAATTGATTAGGGTCAAAAAACCTCAAAAATGGCCTATTTCAATTCTCCACATTAGTTCGAGTATGGGTCAAGGGGGTGCCGAGAGACAACTATTGGCGCTTGCAAAATCTCAAGTTGAAGATCAAAGATTCTCAAAAGTTATGCTGCTAACATACGCGAACCAAGAGACTCATAAAACGTACATATCAGAAGCAGAATCTGCAGGAATCAAAGTTTTTACTTACTCCGATCCAAAAAACTTCACCAATGAGTTCCCTAAGTCAAAAAAGCGTATTCCCGAAATTCTTACTTCATATCTCCCAAAGAGACTTGTAAGGGATCTCGGGCCCTTAACCAGGGCCATTGACACTCTGAATCCGGGAGTGGTACATATTTGGCAAGATAACACGAATATCATAGGAGGTTTGGCCGTTCAATGGGCCGGAGCCCCAGCAGCGATAATGTCCTGCAGGTCCATGAGGCCCGATGCGAAAACTATGCTTCACATCAGGAACCGTCAGTATCTTCTCAGAGGATACTTAGCATTACTATCCGATTCAAGATTCTCATTAGTTGTAAACTCTCAAGCTGGAGCTAACAGCTACATGGATTGGACAGGTCTGGGGGACGATAAGATACGGGTTATACGAAATGGGTATGATTTTGAAGAATTCACCTCCAAAGATAGAAATTCGGTGGATAAATATCTGGAAGAAAATGGAATTTCAGAAGATGCAAAAATAATCGGAAGCGTATTTAGATTCGTACCTGAGAAGAGGGTCGATTTATGGATTCAAGTTGCTAAAGAAGTCATATCCAAAACGGACGATGTATACTTCCTCGCAGTGGGCCATGGAAGTGGATTGGATGAAGCAAAAAATTTAGTCAAAGATCTAAATCTTGAATCTAGAATATTATTCCCAGGTAGGACCAAGGACGTCCCTTCGTGGTTAGAAAAATTTGACGTGTTTTTGTTGACTTCAAAAGTTGAAGGCCTGCCCAATGTGTTGATAGAGGCCCAATCAATTGGAATTCCTGTATTGTCCACTCTCGCCGGGGGTTCTGGAGAGACTTTTATAGATGGAAAAACAGGGTATCTGACACTATCAGATTCACCGAAAGATATCGCAGAATCGCTAGATATAATCCTCCAAGATCGCGAATGGCTGAATGCGGCAAAGAACGACTCAAAAGAATATGTTAGATCGGAATTCGACGTCAATTCAATGGCTGAATCCTATATCTACGAATATTCCAATCTTTTGGAAAGCTCAAGACAGAGATGGATGGAAAGTAGAACATTGATGGACAGACTTTTGTTTAGGAGTTGAAAAAGATGGACGTGAACAGAACATTGGTGACGGGGGGCGCCGGATTTATCGGCTCGCATATATGCGATAAATTACTTGATTTAGGGGATGAAGTTGTCTGTATGGACAATCTTTCAACAGGATACAAGAGTAATATCCAACACCTACTTGATAATCCAAAATTTAGTTTTGTGGAGACGGATATCAACGATTTAGAAAATCTCGAAATAGAGTTGGAAGGGATAAATAGAGTCAGTCATCAGGCAGCTATCGGTTCAGTACCTAGATCCGTAAGAGACCCTTTAACCACTATGAATTCCAATGTCATGGGCACTTTGAATTTACTAGACTACTGCAATAGGGCAGGAATCAAGAAATTTGTATTCGCAAGTAGTTCTTCGGTCTACGGCGATAATCATGACCTTCCAAAAATTGAATCACGTGTAGGAAAACCATTGTCCCCATACGCACTATCAAAGGCCATAGGAGAAAATATGATGCGTTTATACTCGGAAATACATGGCTTCGATACCACCTGTCTGCGGTATTTCAATGTCTTCGGGCCAAGACAAACTCCGAATGGCCCCTATGCTGCCGTAATACCTCTATTCATCAAAAATGCCCTTTCTGATAAAAAATCGAAAATATTCGGAGACGGCTCCCAATCAAGAGATTTCTCATATATCTCTAATGTCGTAGATGCGAACATAAGGGCATTAGAACTTGAAGAGTTGCCTGGGAGAAACGAGATTCTGAACATAGCCTGCGGTGGCAAGATGACCGTCAATGAATTACATTCAGAAATATACGAAATCATCCAAGACAGTAAGATGAGTTTGGAATCAAAAAAACCTGATTATCTACCGCCCAGAGAGGGCGATATACTCCACTCCCTCGCAAATATAGAGTCCGCATCATCAACTCTGGGATATTCTCCTTCCATTTCAATAACAGAAGGCCTCAAGAAGACCATTGAATATATCAGAAAAACAAACTAGGAGGTCTCTGGGTGATAACTGAATTAATCAGAGATGGCCATTCAATTAAGATTCTCTTGACGCCAGAAGAAGAAGATAATCTCATACCTTCTGAGAGATATAGGATGTTTCAGAGAGAATTTAACGTTCATTTACCAGATCACGTAGGAGATATACACCCAGATATAATCGCTCTTTGTACCTTACTCGTCGTTAATCCATTTGTTGGAAAAAGACTCACACCGCCACTTCCGGTTTCAGCCCAATTCCATCTCGCCGCCAATTCAGTGTTAAGCAGGTATAAGCTAAGCGATTCAATAAACTCTTCACTGGCACCTCGAGAACCACCGAGTAACTCCATACCTCTACTTGCGTTTAGTGGAGGAGTGGATTCTACTGCAGCATTGAGCGTCATGCCCAAGAATACAGTCCCGGTCTTTCTCGATAGGCCAATGAAAGGAAAATCACTGTACAATTCTCAAGCCGCCAAAGCATCTCTCGGGCGCTTGAAAGAAATCGGTTACACCACTCAGTCAATACCATGTGACTTAGAATATGTGAGGCATCCTGTTGGTTTTCCCACTGATATGTCTGTGGCAGTGCCTGCTTTGTTAATTGCAGATAGTATGGACGCCTCCTCGATATCTTTTGGAACCGTTATGGAGGCTGCATACAAGATCGGGCATGAGAAATTTCATGAATATCCTTCAGGATCTCATTATACATTTTACTCCACATTATTCAGTTCAGTTGGTATTCACCTTTCAATGCCCGTTGCAGGGGTAAGTGAAGTAGGGACATCCATGATTGTCGAGAAATCACCAATTGGTTTCGTAGCACAGAGTTGTATAAGAGGTACAACAAATAAACCCTGTCTCAAGTGTTGGAAATGCTTCAGAAAGACCACTTTAAACAGAGCTCTCAAATTGGATAAATCGTCATCGCCTTCATTGGAAAGCCTTCTATCCAAAGAAGTGAAAATGAAACTAACAGCTTACCCAATCGGGCATGAGAATGTAGTTTCTTTTACCATGAGACGATACCCTCGAAACAAGATGACAGAAGGTGATATCAAAATATTAGACGCTATTCTAGAGCGTGTCGATCAAAGTATGGATATGGATTTTTTGAAAAGATGGTATGCTCCTTCACAGATGCTTGTCCACGAGTCGTGGAGGGACGAGTTTAGACAAAGAATGCACGAATATCTCGACAGGATGAGCCCCGAGGACTCATCAATTATCGAATCATGGTCCATGGGGGAGTTTCTCACAGACCCTTCAATCATATCTGCACATGACTGTCTAGATGATGTTCTGAGTACAATTATTCCTGAATGAATTTGGCAATCGTCTCTGCACCATTGATTAATTCAATTTGTTCGTAAGCTTCTCGCATTTCACGCCTAACCTTTTCATCCATTATCCTGTCTACCGCTGCTCTTACTGTTTTTCTACCTCTATCATTTAGAACAATCATACAGCCCAATTCTCCTGCTGCCTTTACTCGAGCAGATTGATCATCGCGCTTCGTCTTCAAGTTTGGAAACATGATCGTAGGTATACTGAATTGAACGGCTTCATGATAAGAATTGTATCCTCCTGCAAGGATTGCAAAGTCAATATCCGAGAAATACCTTGAATTTGGAAAATCTCTCAGAGTTCTGATGCGAGGGTGATCGAGAATTCTACGTTCTCCAAGTATTGATTCTCCATACACTATGTATGCAGAAGAATGACTGGATATTGCGTCTAATGAGTTCTTCAATTCGCTAGATATCTTATTGATCTTTCCCGCGCCGAGTTGGACATAAGCCAACACCGCCTCTTCAGGGATTCCGAGACGCTTTCTCAAACTACCTTTCGGAAATACATTGAATTGATCAGATATTAGAATCGGATCGCAGCGAATTAGCTTAGTATTCGAATCGACTTCACTCATCGCCTCAACGTGAATAGAATCCCCTGGCTTTATGACGAAATCAAATACGGACATTCTCCCTTCTGGGAGTGGTTTAGCAGATACATTCTCCCCTGATCTTCTCACCCAATATTTCTTGACTTCCGAAATATCTCTCAATACGTCGGTCATACCCTTGTAAGGATACGCTCCATCAAATATGAATGCCTTCGGCTTATGTTGCTTCAAAACGGTAATCATCAAGTCTGACAACATGGAATTCCACTCCGATGCTGATAAATTCGAATACCGATATCTGCCTGGGAGATGGTATGCAAGAGCATTTATGTCAGAGAGGAGATGTAAGGTTGGCATAGTCGTGACGAATACAATCTCGATGTCGGGGTCATTTCTCCTCATCCTCTCTGCAATAGAATAGCACCTCGCAAAATGTCCAAATCCAACTCCGTTGGTCGGAAAGAAAATCACGCTATTAGATGCCTTGTAATCATCCCATATTCCCGTATTTTTCTTTGGCAGATTCTTTGGAAGACGCTCTGATTTCAGCCTCAGCCCTTCCCTGACCAACCTGAATGGGAGGCTCACTATCTTCAAGGGACTATGATATGTCTCAACTAAAACAGACCCTAGAGCATATTCTGCCGAATCACGAGAGAAATCAGGAATATCGAGAGATTCTGACTCGTTAGTTACATGTTTATCCTCTGCTTCACCACCCTTCATCCTCTCCATGTGTCTTTTTTCTACAGAAGATTTAGACCATTCACTAAGGTGGGCCGTAAACTCATCTGGAACATCGGAAATGGCCATCATATCGAGTATGAGGTCTCTTCTCTCTGCTTGATTTCGAGATCTAAGAGATTTCGATATTGCAGGAATAGGATCATATTTCTGCAGCGGATCCATTTGTTGCATTGTTTCAAAAGCATCTACAATCCTGTCCAGATATATTTGACATTGACATTTATTTGCAAAATGATCTCTTAGTCTGAGCCCCCTGTTCTCGGCAAGATTGTAAGTTGCAAGAGCACTGTCGTACTGCCTCAATCTTATTTTGGAACGAGCTGAGATATCGAGCCCCTTCGAGTCACCAAATATCCATGATATCTTCCCATTCCTGGAGGCAGACTCCCATTTTTTGGAATTGTAACTCTTGCTCGCCCGTTTTCTAAAGTAGCGACCAAGACGGCTCATTGACCCCTCCAATTCGGAAGAGTATTTCATAATGAGGCAATGGAACACCAAATGATACCATGGCGGACATCCTCTGGATAACTGGCCGAAGGATGGTATCCGACTTGGCTTCGAGTACGGAGAGAGGACTATTTCTGGCATTAAAAATGAAAGGCCACAACGTAACAATGCATTATCCAAATGAAAATCAATCAAATAAAAATGACATTGATGGATTACACCCCTCTTTGAACGATTCAAAAATAAAAGGAATGAGGTCCCGTGCAGCCAGCCTGTCTGCATCTAAATTGATAAAAAATATCGATATTGAAAATCCACCATATTTACTGGTAGATTGGAGATTAGTCCCATGGATAAAGAATGAACTCTCAACATATCCGAATTCATGGTTTCTAGTTGATCGTGGCCCTCCCGCTTTCAGAGGATTACTCAGTAAGATTCAGTGGATTTACTGGTCGAAATCATGGCGAATAGCAAATAATTTTGCTTCAGGAGGATTGGTGGTATCTGAAGAGCATGGGAGATTGGTCAAATCGAGATCCGGTGCTTCGATACCACTTTGTCCCATAAGTGGGAGCGTGAATGCTAGTTCGATCAAACCCCGGTCTAGAATTGAAATTCCAGAATCTGTTGCGATAGTATACGTAGGAAGGCTGGACCAGAATCGAGGAATTTTAGACATACAGAAAATAGTGGATTGGGGCATTGAATCCAACACCAAGCTCAGTATTCACATCGCTGGCGACGGAGACTCATCTTCGATATTGAGGGCTGATTCGAGAATAACACATCACGGTATTTTGGACCATCAAAAGGTTCACGAATTGCTCCTAAAATGCGATATTGGTTTGTTACCAATGCCTCCTGGAATTGTTTGGAGTACTGCAAGCCCTCTAAAGTTGGCAGAGTACGCAGCCGCCGGCCTCGCAGTGGTAGGCACAGATCATCTGGGCCATAGGTTGGAGGAGTCATCTGGTTGGATTAATCTAAGTGATGCAGAAGAATGGTGGAAAAATGGCATCATGCGATTCAGCGATATGACTCTGGATGGATGGAATGATGTTCACTTTTCTGCCCAATCAGCAGCAAAAAAACTCACCTTCGAAAGATCAGCAGAGAAGCTGGTACAATTTATCAAATCAGTCTAGAGATTTTCTCTGTGGATTCCATGTGGATAGGTCCCTGCCGAAAATAATTTTCAGAATAGAAGAGTAGACTGTGATTCCCCCTCTTGCTGTGATAATGATTCCAAATCCGGACAAGAACATCGTTACAATAAGTAAATTATTGCTTAAAATATCGTCATCAATAAAACTAGAATGAATACCAAATGCAATCAAGAATATTGTAAGACATAAAATCGGAATAAACGTAAGGAGATGTAGATTAAATGCTGCTAGTAATCTGATTAGAAGAGAGTTTCTAGAATCAAAAATACTAGAGTTCAGATGACGAACCAGCCCCTGTGCACGCCGTTCTTTCCGGATGGACGAGTTTACAACTTCAGCCATATCATGGAATTCGCATTCACTGATAAAAATTGCACTTTTACCATTCTTCTGGGCTGAGATTGCAAGTTGAGAATCATCGGCATTCCGATTCACGTCTATTGAATCAAGACTCAACTCACTCATCTTGAAAGCACATATACTGCCCTCGAATATGACTGACGCACCAAGGTTACTCTCCGAAGTTCTGATGAAATTGCTGATTATCCTGTAAATACTCCTGTCCCCCTTGTTCACGCCGCATGCAGCTCCAACCATTTTGCCAGAAATACCATCCAGAAGGGCTAGGAAACTGTCTCTTTCAATAAGAGCATCTGCATCTGTAAATACAATTACATCCGAATCAACTTCATGTATGGCTCTGTGTACCGTGTTAGATTTGCCTTTTAGGCAATTTTTGGCCAAACTCCAATTCTCATCCATTTTTCCCCTAACTATGAAATCCTCCACAATGGAACTTGTTTTATCTTCAGAGCAATCATAAACTCTAACTTTACAATTTTCAATTCCAGAAATCATTTGTTCGATATCGTATAATTTTTGTTCGATAATCAACTCTTCATTCCTTGTTGGAAGTATGACTGTGACTGATAACCCTTCTAGTGCGAATGTTCCCAAGGCCCCCCTCCCTCTGATGTAACCGATCAGAATTAGTGTTGTATGCATTATATTGGGAATCAACAAGAGGGATAAGAAAAGGATGATTACCCCAAATGACATGATGGTGTCGCTCCTGCGCAGACTCATTAGGGGGGCGTAGGGCAATGGACAAAACAGTATGCCATATTGGTCCGATTCGAGACAACGGCGGAATGGCCTCTGTAATCGAATCAATTACTAGTATGAACATTCCAGGGTGGACACAAACTACAATCAATTCATATTCAAGAGAGAGCTTGTGGGGTAGGATTTCACACATAAGGACTACAAAGAAGACACTAACCACCATGTTTCAAAACGGAGAATTGGATGTCGTTCATGTACACGTTACCCACGGATTCAGTTGGTTTAGGAAATCATTTTTCTTTCGCTGGTGTATCAATAACAAAGTCCCATTGATCATCCACATACACTCGGGAAAACCACAGAAAATAATCAGCAAAACCGCCAAGTTGTTGGACGAGGTAGGAAATGAGAATAAAGTCATGGCCGTAGTTCTGGAAAAAAGATGGTATAAAGAATTCCAAGGGGCCCACAATTCCAAAGTTATCGTTATACCGAATGCACCTAGAGCCAAATTTAGAAAGAATTCAGCCTCGGATAAAAACCTCAAGTTTGGAATATTTTCACGCCCGCTCAAGCACAAGAGACACAGTCTAGCATTGGAAGCTCTGAGTATTGTCAGAGATAGAGGCTACAACATAAGCATGGTAGCAACGGGATCTCCTTTCGACAACCCGCCTGAATGGGTGGATCAAAGGGGATGGGTTTCCGAAGATGAACTCCTTACTTTGATGAGCGAATGCTCGTTCCTAATTCAAACTAGCACCCGGGAAGGCTCGTCCATGGCTGTAATCGAAGCATTATCCATGGGATTAACGCCCATCGTATCTGAAGCCTCTGCGGAAACTACCGATGAAAGAGGATTCGTTGTCTCCGGCAGTACACCGCTGGATTGGGCCTCGACGATTATAGATGCCATTCTCCTCGCACAAAATAAAAAAAATGATGAAGAAGAGCCTTATTCAGACCCGCACGATAGAGCGTTGGTCGAGAAATCATGGTCTTCTTTGTACGACTCTATCTTGCATCAGGGCTAAATGGCTAATTTCGCAGGAATTGATAGGGCTGATTGGGCATGTGCGGAATCCTTGCTACTACCAGGGGTATCGAGAATGTAGATCATATCATCGAATTTCTGAAATTCAGGGGTCCAGACGAGACAAATATCGTTTCAATAAATGGCATCAATTTCATCCACACCTTGCTATCGATGACCGGACCCCCGACACTTCAGCCATTTGTGGGCGGGGATGAAGAGATAGTAGCATTCTTCAATGGTGAAATATACAACTTCCTAGATTTCGGCGATTATGCATCTGATGGGGAGTGCATCATACCCTTGTATCAGAAGTATGGATCAGAATTCATAAAGCATTTAGACGGTGAGTTTGCAGTAGTAGTTGCTGATTTTTCTGAAGATATGCTGATCATCAGTACTGATGTATTTTCAACTAAGCCCCTGTGGTTTGCTAAGCATGATCTAGACTGGGCAGTATCATCATACAAGTCATGTATCGAAAGACTTGGTTTTGAAGATTGTACTCAAGTGGAGGCAAACTCTACTTACATATTGAAGATGTCTAATCTTGAACTGATCGATAGGAAAGACGTGTACACGTTTGATCTAGAACAGAAAAAGGATAGTTATGATGATTGGGAATCTGCATTTTCAGAAGCGATTTCAAAGAGAACTAGAAATATCAAACATGGCATCTTCATAGGGCTTAGTTCGGGGTATGATAGCGGCGCAATTGCATGCGAACTCGAACGCCAGAAAATACCTTTCACAGCATACAGTATAATTGGCAGTGAGAATCCGGATACAATTGAGGCCAGAATAAACCGGACAAAAGATCCCGTTAGGATACAACTGGAACAGGAAGAATTCTTACTCGCCAGAGACCATCTTAAGACCTGTTGCGAGGAATACCAACTTAAAATCGATAATGGAGAGTCTGATTTACTGACCCTCAATATGAAAGAATTGCAAGAATTGAACTCAAAACTCGAACTCCCCCTAAAATTGCTAAATGACCAGTTAGGGTGGTATAATGATAAATCGTGGTTTATCAAATGCGAAGAAGTACAATCATTGAGAAATCGGAGGAATACTCTTGAGGTTCGAGTGGAGAGAATCAAAGACACAATCGAATTTAGGAAGGATGGGCAATTTCTCACAGACGATAACGGTGCAATTGGAATGTCCCATATCTGCCGCAAAGGAAAAAATGATGGGCAGTTAATCTATCTCTCGGGAAGTGGCGCAGATGAGGTTTTTTCTGATTATGGGTTTGGTGGAGTCAAACATTTCAGACACAGTACCATTGGAGGAAATTTCCCTAAAGATCTAACATCTGTCTTCCCATGGAAAAATTTCTTCGACAATACTCAAAGAGCGTATTTGATGAAAGAAGAGCACGTAAGCGGATCTTATGGGGTAGAGGGAAGATATCCGTTTCTCGATAAAAATGTAGTTCAAGAATTCTTATGGCTCACTCCTGAATTAAAGAATTCAAATTACAAGTCAGTTTTACATCATTATCTTACCAAATTCAATTATCCCTTCGATTCCCAGCAGAAAGTTGGATTCAATTGTGGTTTTGCTCCCTCAACCGATGGATACTCTCCTAAAAAATCAGTTCACAGAACCGTCGGTGAATCTGCCGAGGAGTCCCTGATAGTGGATATGGAGTTGGAAAGCTCTAGAACAAAGGCCAGAAAAGATCGTCATACCTTGCTGAGCAGATTGGTATAGACTTCAGACGTTTTTTGAGCCATCCTTTCCATGCTAAATTTCGATGAGATAAATTGTTTGCAAGACGCAGATGTCTCTTTTTCGTTCCAATCGTTGAGAATCATAGTGATTGCACGACCCACTTCTTCAATACTATCTTCTTTTAGTAAAACCCCCGTGGTTCCATCCTCTAGTGCCTCTCTGGCACCACCAACGTCTGTCGTCACCACGGGAGTCCCTCTGGACTGAGATTCGATCAGAACATTTGGCAAACCTTCATTTGATGAGGTTAGCAGTGTTACTCCGAATGAATCGTAACATGTAGCAGAATCTTCTCTAAATCCGCATAGTATTATTCTGTTCTTAGCTCCAACTTCAGAAATTCTACTCTCCACTTCTTTCCTCATTCGCCCTTCCCCAATTATTACGCCATACATATTTTTGCTGTGTTTTATGATATCCCATACACAATCTATCCATAACAGCGGTCGTTTTTCCGGAACGAGTCGGAATACTCCTCCTATCAAGACACTGTCGGAAGGCAAATTCAACTCCTCCTTCAAATCCGTGCCTATTTCGTTACTGGATTGAACACCGTTCCAAATTATGTTGATATCCTCTGTTGGGACGTCTAACCATCTTGAGTAACTTTCAGCACCGGCATGGCTATTATTTGCCAATTCAAAACTCGCGGTCTCTGAAAGAATCTGCATAGAGCGCCTCAAAAAAGGCCTCTTTCTCCCGTGCAATGGTGATTTCTGATTAGGATTCATCGATCTCACTGAACCGATATGGGCCGATGCGCCTGTGATCGAACATGCAATTGCTGCAGGATATATCAGCGCATCCTGCCAAGAATGAATCACACTCGGACCAATTCTCAAAATCAATTCAACAATGTGTTCAACACGTCTTTTCTCAATCGGTTTGAGGTGGGACAATACCTTATCGTGCCTGGCAATAAAATCTTCGAATTCTTCATTTTCTATACGTCTTGTATCAAATTCTTCAATTGTCAATCCTAGTGAATTTGCCATCCCAATTAAAGTCTCATCTGACATCTGAGAATCAATTTTGTCAACCCCTACAGTAACGTCCCATCCAATCTTTTCAAGACCATGCGCAGTTAGTAAGACCTGCCTTTCAGCACCTCCAACATTCAGAGAAGAGGTGAGAATAAGGACGCGATTGTCTTGTTTCTTGAACAAACCTTTCTCAGGAAGATATTGCAATAATACATTGAGAATCGCTGTTTCTCTGTGAGAATATCTTGTAGATGGATCATCCATGATACGACCTTCATCAATACCTAAATCACTCTCGAATAACCCAACTATGGAATCCGCTTCTTCGTTTATGGCTCCTAGATGAGATCCAAACCTCTTAGAAAGATCAAAACGACCTGCTCTAATCAGAATAAGCTGAATTTCATATCTCAGTCTATCACTGTCATGAACCATTATTCTAGAACGAAGTATCCAATCTAAACGATTTATCCAATTAAATCTAAGGCATATTTCCACTCCAAGAATCGTTCCTTGTTCTGTTTGCATGGACAATGCAAGAATATCTGCCCAAGCATCCCTCGCTAAATCTGGTCTTCCGATTCTGAAAAGAGTTTCAATTAGTACTTCGTGAGCATTAGCATCGTAGGGGTTATCTTCAATGATGCTTCTAGATTCGTCCAGAGCCTCTTCGAATCTGCCCAATCTCAGAAAAGATATGCATATTCCTCGACGAATATCGGTATTTTCAGGCTCTAATTGTAAGATTCTTTTTCTGACTCCAAGTGCCAGTTCATCCTCATGAAGTCGATGATATAGCGATGCAAGTGCCTTGGAAATAACCACACTAGACTCATCATCATTTGAGGCCAACCATTTTTTGGCAGACTCATCCCCTTCTAGTTTCGAAAGAATTTTGGATTTGAGGACAATGTGCCTATCCGTTACATCGTCCCCCTCGTCTTCAAATAATATCCCCAAGGCTCTTCCTGCCAATTCCCAATCGCCGGATTCAACCATCATTCTGGACAAGAAATACGCCTCAGATGGCCGAATTACACCTAATTCTAATGATTTTTTAAGAGCCTCAATCGTTTCTTCATCCTTGGTATCGCCCAACTTTTTCTTTGATCTAATAACAAGGCTAAGTGCTTCGCTGTCTCCTGGATTTATCTCCAAGAGATGTCTACATGAATCGATACATTCCTCATAAAGTCCGACATTATAAAGTGATTTTGAAAGGATAAAAATCAGACGTTGATTCTGCGTCTCAAAACTAATTTCCCCCAATAGTTCGATTACCTCTTCATACATTCCCGCAACATAAATCTTGGACGCAGCAACTTGGAGATCCTTTTCCAAAACTCCTAATGAATTGGATATATTCACCCAAGCTTTGGCTTGCTCTTCTACGATAGAAAAAGACCTCGCTGCAATGCCTGCTATTCTCGAAGCATCTTCCGATGAAGATCCATTTTCTGTATCTAGAAGCATATTCAATCCAAGTCGAAAGTCGCCATATTTTATCGCTGTCTCTGATGCCTTAATCCTCATATCGCCGTACAAAAAATCCTTTTCAAACAATAGAGCAGCTGTATTGAATGCAACTTTCAAATCATACTCGAGGAATGCCTCAAATTGCAATCCCAGTAATTCTTGGTCAAATTCGGACTCTTTACTTTGGAGATCTGAAAACCACCTTCTAAATTCATTCATTCTGAAAAAAGAGCGCCTTTCGGCTGCAAGGATCAGTCCATTCAATTCTAACGAGGTGTTGTTTCTATTTTTCAGCAGGTTTGAAGCAAGACTTTGATGGCCGGTATCAAATAATTCAGATATCCTTTCAAGACTGACATTAATTTTGTGTTCTTTGACACCCAATCCTTGTCTGGCGCCAAGCCCCTTTCCCCGCAAATCAATATCGCTGGTCATTAGAAATCCTCAAACATTCGAGACACCGATGCCCATGTAGGTCCATCCCTGCTTTTCCATCTCATGCTTATCCAGGGATCTTCTTCCGTCATAGATTAGGGAGCAACCCATTGCGATCTTAACCTCTCTCCAATCCAAATCAACAATCTGGCTATGTGCTGTCGCGAGAATTGCTAAGTCTATGTCTGGTAAATTCTTCAATGCATGCACTCTCTGAAACCTGGCTGGAATCCCCTCATCTGGAACGACCGGATCCCAAATGATGGGATTCAATCCAGATTTAACCAGCTCATCAGCAAGATGTTCGACAGGAGTTTCCCGCGTGTCCCCGAGATCGGCCTTGTACGCATAGCCAAGAATGAGAACTGTGCTCCCAGCGGGAAGTATTTGTTCGATCTCATTGGCCGATATTATCGGCATTCGTTCATTTATTTTCCTAGCTGAAAGAGCCAGATCTGAATCGATGCCAACATCTCGAGCAATTTGGATGTAATAGTACGGATCAACAGGTATGCAATGGCCGCCTACTCCAATTCCAGGTTTGAAACGTTTGAAGTTCCATTTGGTCTCGGCCGCCATCAGAACATCTTCTACATCAACGCCCAATCTGGGCATTACAAGCGCAAGCTCATTTACCAATGC
>MDTG01178967.1_pt1 | contig 15479 bp, 13 predicted proteins | sample 811421 | NCBI WGS metagenome assembly MDTG01 (sample SAMN05326645, study PRJNA326480) | marine metagenome | isolation source: seawater | place: Pacific Ocean: South East | collected 2011
ATACGCACTAAAAGTCAAAATTAAAGCAAAAAATAACGTAGTTTTTCTTATCATTTATATTAAAAATCAGAATTAAAAATAGACAATATGTTAATGATAATATTTACAATGAGTATAAGTTTTCAACAAAAAGGTATAATAATTAGATATTATATACATTCTTAAAAACCCAATATTTTATTTACTTTGCTGTAAAAATTACTTTGATATATATATTAAAGATAAAAGGTACAAAAAAGATACCGGACTTTGTTCAAATTAGGGATAAGGATATGACTCTACGAGCATATTTTAGGATGGATCAACAAGAATCTGGTATAAAAAAAAATAATTTAGGAAAATATAAAGAAGAGATAATCTCTGTGTTAGATAAAATTCCGTTTGGTAAATTAAAAGAGTTAGATATTCAATTATGAATACAATAATAGAATTTAAGGAAGTTGATATTCTACAAAAAAAAAATATCATCTTCCAAAATATTAATTTTAAAGTAACTGCTGGTGAATTTATTTATATTATTGGAAAGACAGGAAGTGGCAAAAGCAGTCTTTTAAAATCTCTGTATGCCGAAGTTACTATAAATAAAGGGAGCCTTAATGTTCTAAATTATAGTCTAAACAAAATAGATGATGATGAGATATCTAATCTTAGAAGAAGATTAGGTATAGTTTTCCAAGATTTTCAACTTCTTACTGATAGGTCATTATATAATAATCTACTTTTTATTTTGGAATCTACTGGTTGGAAAGATCTAGATAAAATGAATGCTAGAATAAAAGAGGTTTTATATGATGTCCATTTAGAAGATTGCGAGCACAAAATGCCTTATGAATTATCTGGTGGAGAACAACAAAGAGCTACTATAGCAAGGTCGCTTCTAAATAAACCAGAGATTATTCTAGCAGATGAGCCAACTGGTAATCTTGATCCAGAGAAATCAGAAAAAATTATTGCTTTACTTAAAAAAATTAATGATAATGGAACTACAATAATTGTAGCCACACATGATTACTCAATAATAAAAAAATTTCCTTCTCATACATTTATCTGTGAGAATAAGTCTATTGTCGAAGCAACTGGATTAAAAATATAAAAACAAGTGAATTACCCAAAATTAAGTGTAATCATACCTGTACTTAATCAAGATTATTGTCTTGAAGACGCTATTAAAAGCACTATAAACCAAGATTTCAAAGATTACGAACTTATTGTGATTGATGGTAAATCACAAGACAATACATTGAAAATAATTAAAAAATATGATAAAAATATAAGCTACTGGGAAAGCTCAAAAGATAAAAACTTATATGACGCTATGAATAAAGGTATAGACAAGGCAAGCGGAGAATGGATTTATTTTCTAGGAGCTGATGATAAAATAGACAAGAATATCTTTCAAAAAATTTTCTCAAAAAAATATGAAAATATTTATCTTATATATGGAAATATAAAATACGATAATAATGAAATGTTTATTGGTAAATTCTCAAAACGTTTATTTATAAGAAATAATATTCATCATCAAGGAGCAATTTATCACAGAAGATGTTTCTATAATAATTATTTTGATATAAAATATTCTATTCTAGCTGATTATGATTTTAATCTGACACTATTCCAAAATAAAATAAAAACAGAATATTTTGATTCTATCTTTGCTATATGCGGAAGTAATGGAATATCAAAGAAAATAACATGGAAACTATACAAACAAGAATTTAATATCAAAAAAAATAGGCTAAATGCTGTACAGTTTCTAGTTTATGGAAGTATTACTATTATGAAATTTTTTTTAAAAAAATTATCAATATCATAATAGCTTTGCAAATAGCTTATTAAGCTTAACGCTCTCTATTTCCCAATTTAATTTCTTACTTAATTTTAACATGTTTTTTTTCCATAAAACTAGCTTCTCTTTATTATCTAGCATTAAATTAATTTTATTAGCTAAATATTTTGGCTCATAACTTTCAATAATAACCCCTATATCTGCTTCAGACATTATTCTTTTTACCTCAACAAGTGGTGAAGCAATAATAGGGACACCTGCATGTATATAGTCGAATAACTTATTAGGTAAGGAATAGGTAAAGCTTAACCCTAATGGTTTTTCTAAAACTAATCCAATATCAGCCTGTACAGTATAAGAAAATAGATCCTCAAAAGGAACCTTACCATAAAATACTACTTTATCCTGAAGATTCTTTTCTCTTACCAGGTCTTTTAGATCATCTTCTACTTTACCAAAACCAATAATCAGAAGAACGGCGGAATCAATAAACTGCATTGCTGAAATAATCTCCTCTAGACCTCTCCCAGGATTCATTACACCTTGATATAATATAATCTTCTTATTTAGGAAATTAAGTTGTCTTACTTCTCTCCTTTTTTTCACAAGCTTTGGAATATTACGTATAACTTCGAAATTTACTTTATATCTCTTATTATAATTATCAGCAATTGATTGAGAAACTGTATAAGCATAATCTAGTCTTGGTACAATAGATTTCTCAATCATTCTCCATATAGATTGAACAAGTTTTCTTCCTTGTAATTCAGGCCCTTCACAAAACATCTCATGACTATCATAAACTAAAGTTTTACCTCTTAACCTAGCAACTATGAAATTTGGCAACAGAGTATCTAAATCATTTGATAAATATATATCTGATTTTGAAAAGATAAGTAAAAATAAAAGCCTAATATTATATTCCATATAAAACCATATCTCTGAATGAAACAACATTCGCATTCTTTTATATTTGTATTTACGTAAAATAGGCATACTTCCTGGAAGAAGCCGACCAATAAGCAATACATCAAAACCCATAGCCTGTAATGTAGTTGCTACTTTGTGTACCCTTTGATCAGTGCATAGATCAGTACTTACAGATATTGTAACTTTTTTCAATTTTTTTTTTTACAAAAATACAGTTTTTAAAACGCTAAAAGGTATGATTTGTTTTACTACTTTTGATCTTATGAATTTTTCTAGAGACATCTCCTTAAAGCAGCTCAATACATTTGGCATAGATATAAAAACCAAGTATTTTATAGCATTCGATTCTGTTCACAGACTTTTAGAAATTATATCATCTGATATCTATAAGCAAAATAAAACTTTTGTACTTGGCGGTGGCTCTAATCTACTTTTTACAGAAAACTATAATGGTCTAATTATGCATAACAAAATAACAGGAATCCATATATTAAAAGATAGTGTAGATTCAACCACTATAGAAGTAGGAGCAGGAGAAGATTGGCATGATTTTGTTATTTGGAGTATAAATCGTAATTTATCAGGAATTGAGAACTTATCACTCATACCTGGTTTAGTTGGCGGAACACCTATACAGAATATAGGAGCTTATGGTGTTGAAGTAAAGGATGTGATCCATTCAGTAAAATATCTTTCACTAGAGGATCGTAAAATGAAAGTTATCCATAACAAGGATTGTCAATTTACATATAGAGACTCTATTTTTAAACACGATTTGAAAGAGAAAGTAATAATTACAAGTGTAATATATAAGCTTAGTAAGAAACCTCTTAATAAAATAACATATGGTACAATCAAAGATGAATTAACTATTCTAAATCAAGAACCCTCACCAAAGAGTATCTCTGATGCGGTTATAAATATTAGAAGCAGGAAACTTCCTAACCCAGAAAAATTAGGAAATAGTGGTAGTTTCTTTAAGAATCCTATTATAGAAACTATGCAATTTAAAAAATTAAAAGAAAAATTTCCAGGAATAATTGGTTATGATTAACCTGATCATAAAACTAAAATTGCCGCTGGATGGTTAATTGATAATGCTGGACTAAAAGGATACCGCATAGCAGATGCTGGTGTACATAAAGACCAAGCTCTTGTTATAGTAAATCATGGTCAATCAACAGGTAAAGAAATAATTAAATTAGCACAACATATTCAGAAAGTGATTCTTGAGAAATATGAGATAAAAATTGAGCCTGAAGTAAATATATTGTAATGAGAAATAAGATTCTACAAGAAAAACTTATTCTTAACTTCCCGTTTACTCCTACAAAAGAACAAAAACAACTTATAATTAAACTTTCAGAATATATTACTATAATTGATAACAAGAGTCTTTTCTTGCTCAAAGGATATGCAGGTACTGGAAAAACAACAATTGTAGCATCATTAGTGAAATCACTACCTACCCTAGGTAAAAGATCTGTTCTGTTAGCCCCAACAGGGAAAGCTGCAAAAGTTCTTTCTAAATATTCTAAAAAATCTGCAAGCACAATACATAAGAAGATTTATTGGATTAGAACAAATAAAAAAGGAAACACTTATATTACACTCAAAGAAAATACACATATTAATACAGTTTTTATTATAGATGAAGCCTCAATGATTCCAGGTAATTCAAATAGTGAATTTACTAATAGATCTTTACTAGATGATCTAATTGAATATGTAAATAATGGAGTAGATTGCAAACTCATCTTAATTGGAGACACTGCACAGTTACCTCCTGTTCATTTGAATATTAGCCCAGCACTGGATAAATACTTTTTGGCGTCTCAATATAACAAAGAAGTGATAACTAAAGAGCTTACACAAGTCGTAAGACAGAAAAAAAATTCAGAGATCTTAAAAAATGCTACTGCATTAAGAAATCAAATTGCAGTAGAGGATTTCTCATTCCCAAAGTTCAAAACAAATACAGATGTTATGAGTATTGAAACAGGCGAAGACCTACAAGATGCTTTAGAGACTGCTTATAGTCAAAATGGTATATATAATACAACCGTAATATGCCGTTCAAACAAAAGAGCTAATCTATACAATCAGCAAATTAGAACAAAAATAAGATGGCAAGAAGAATCAGTGTCAACTGGAGACATACTAATGGTTGTGCGGAATAATTATTTTTGGATGGAAAAAGAAGAGGATACTGACTTTATTGCTAATGGAGATAACATTGAAGTAATAAGAATTTTAGAATACATTAAATGTTATGGTTTTTATTTTGCTAAAGCAAATATAAAACTAATAGACACAAATAATAATATACATTTAGAAGTTATTCTACTTCTTGACACATTAAACTCTAATAACTCCTCCCTAACAAATAAAGAATACCATAAGTTTTATGATGAAGTGTGTTTAGATTATAAAGGTGAGAAAGACATCAAACAGAAAGTTAAAAACAATCCTTTCTTTAATGCCTTATATGTGAAATTCGCTTATGCTATTACTTGCCATAAATCTCAGGGTGGACAATGGGAAAATGTATTTATAGATTTGGGTTATTTTAATAAAGATATGTTAGATAAATCGTATTTTAGGTGGTTGTATACTGCAATCACAAGATCAACCAATAAACTTTATCTAATAAATTTTGAAAAAAATTTTTTTAATACAGAATAGACACCTTCATCAAACATATCAACTAATAACTATATATTATCGATAATAGAGTTGAATGTCATACTTGGTCGCATTACCGATAAAATAGCATCTCTATCTGGAAAATAGTAACCCTTAATATCTTCTCTTTTTCCTTGAGCAGCATCTAATTCATTTAATATCTTCTCTTCTTCCGATTCTAACTTTAAAGCAACTGCTTCAAAAGTTATTTGTAAATCAACATCAGAATTCTGATTAGCTAATTCTCTCGCCCAGTACATTGCTAAATAGTAATGAGAACCTCTATTGTCTAATTTTCCAACTGTTCTTTGTGGAGATCTTCCGTTTTTTAATAAGTTAGTTATAGCACTATCTAGTGTGTCTGCTAAAATCTGAGCCTTCAGATTATTATTTGTTTCAGAAAAGTGTTCCAAAGAAACTACGAGTGCAAGAAATTCACCTAATGAATCCCACCTAAAATGACCCTCTACTAATAATTGCTGCACATGTTTTGGAGCAGATCCGCCAGCACCAGTCTCAAACAATCCTCCACCATTCATAAGAGGAACTATAGAAAGCATCTTAGCAGAAGTCCCTAATTCAAGAATTGGAAATAAATCAGTTAAATAATCTCTCAAAACATTTCCAGTAACTGAGATAGTGTTTTCTCCTCTTTTAATTCTTTCCAATGTAAAAATAGTAGCTTCATAAGGAGCCATTATTCTAATATCTAAACCAGTATTTGTATAATCATCTAAAAATAATCTTACTTTTTTAATCAATTCCGCATCATGTGCACGTTTTGCATCTAACCAAAAGATAGCTGGCCAACCAGTCGATTCAGTTCGTTTTACTGCCAACTTCACCCAATCTCTAATAGGCTCATCTTTAGTTTGACACATCCTCCATATATCACCTTTTTCTACATCATGCTGCAAGAGCACTTTTCCAGATGAATCAATCACTTTAACAATACCATTTGATAGAATCTCATATGTTTTATCGTGTGAACCATACTCTTCTGCTTTTTGGGCCATTAAACCCACATTGGGAACTGTACCCATTGTTTCTGGATTAAAAGCACCATTCTTTTTACAGAATTCAATAGTTGCACTATATATACTTGCATATGAACTATCTGGGATTATTGCTTTTGTATCTTTTGTGTCAGCATCCTTATTCCACATTTTACCAGAATTCCTTATCATTGCCGGCATAGAGGCATCAATAATTACATCTGATGGGACATGCAGATTAGTTATCCCTTTATCAGAGTCTACCATTGCCAATTCTGCATTATTTTGCAATACAGTCTCAATATCCATTTCAAGTTCTAATCTCTTCTCATTAGATAAATTAGGTAACTTATCAGTTAGATTTCCAAAACCATTTCTGAAGTCTACGCCTAGTTCATTAAATAACTTTTGATGCTTATTAATTAACTCACTAAAGAATACTTCAACTACATAACCAAATATAATTGGATCAGAGACCTTCATCATAGTTGCTTTCATATGAAGAGAAAGTAATACACCTTGATCTTTAGCATCCTTAATCTCTTTCTCTAAAAAGGAAATAAGTTCTTTTTTAGACATCACTGTTGCATCAATAATCTCTTTACCTAATATTCTTATATTTTGCTTTAGAATAGATTTAGAGCCATCTTCTCCAAACAGCATAACTTTTAAGTCAGTGTCATCTTCAACACAAATAGATTGCTCATTATGAAAAAAATCACCAGTATTCATTGTCGCTACATGTGATTTGGAATTAATACTCCAGTCACCCATTTTATGAGGATTCAATTTAGCATAATTTTTAACTGCTCCTGGTGCCCTTCTATCTGAATTACCTTCTCTTAGTACTGGATTAACTGCTGAACCTTTTACTTTATCATAACGATTTTTAATTTCTATTTCTTCATCAGAATTAGGGGTTTCTGGATAAGAAGGAACCTTGTATCCCTTGAATTGTAGCTCTTTGATAGTTGCTATAAGCTGCGGTATAGATGCACTTATATTAGGCAGCTTTATTATATTAGCCTGTGGCATCTTAACCAATTTACCTAACTCTAATAATTCATCATTCACTCTTTGATTATCCTCTAAATATTCAGGGAATTCAGCTAAAACCCTAGAGGCTAAAGAAATATCTTTACTTTCAATTTCAATGCCTGCTTTAGAACTAAAACTTCTAAAAATTGGCAATAAAGAATGTGTAGCTAAAAATGGTGCTTCATCTGTTTTTGTATAAATTATCTTTTCGCTCAATCCACTCATATTTTTTTTAATTGAAAAAGTTAACTAATATCCAAATACATCATTTAAAGTTAGATACCTTACCTCTCCAAAACTTTTGAGCACATCAATATCTAACTCATCTTGATTACCAAGCACCATAATGGTATAATTCTCATTTTTAACAAAATCGTTATGGAATCCTAATAAATCCTCCATATTAAAATTTGGAATTTCTGAATACACATCATTTCTAATATCATAATCTATACCCATTTTAATTGCTTTTTGGTATTCAGACAAGATCTTATCTTTAGTTTTTCTTTCCGTTCTAATCTTTTGTATTACTCCTTCTTTAGCAGTTTCCATATTACTTTCTGCCTGCGGCATATCCTGTAATAATGTCATCATACCATTCATAGCCTCATCTAGTTTATCTGCTTGTGTTCCAATATATGAGAAAGAATAATGAGAAAGTTGATCATCTTTTGGTATTGTGTAAGTGCTATAAACAGAATAGGCTAGCGCCTTTGATTCACGTAATTCTTGAAAGACTATCGAACTCATACCACCTCCAAAATAGGCATTATGGAATGATATGATTGGAATATCATTAGTATTTAATTTACTTCCTTTAGATAAGAAAAGTACCTCTGCCTGTTTCATGTCATAATCTACAACATATACTTTATTTGAATTTATATCAATCTCTTCAAATTTTTTAGTTTTAGGAAGTGATTTTAAATTCATTGTATTATAATGTAATGAGCTCATCTTGTTGCTAAAATCACTAATAGATGATGGGCCATAATAAAGCATCTGATGTTCGTCCTTGGTAAAAGAGTGAATAATTTCAATAAGATCTTGAGATGTTATTTCTGCAATTTCTTCATCTGACAGAACATTGGTAAAAGAGGAATTAGAACCATACCTGGCATATGTACGCATTGCACCAAAGAGAATAGTCTGTTTATTTAGTTTTGCATCAGATCTATTTTTCAGCAAATCCATCTTTAAATTTGCAAGCGCGTCATCATCTGGAACTGCATTTGCTAGAACATCCTCCATTAGTTTAACAGAATTTTCAAAATTTTCATTAAGACCTGTTAATGAAATTGTAATTTCTTCATTAGTACAATTAATATTCATTTCTGAACCAATTTTATAAAATTCCTCCATTTTCTCCGTATTTGAAATCTTGTCTGTACCTAAATATTTTAGATAATCACAAGCCATCTTATAACGTGGATTATCATTAGTTCCTTTTCTAATCTTATAATACAGCTTGAAAATATCATTCTCAGTATTTTCTTTGTATAGAACCTCTACTTCTCCAATTTTAGTTTTCTGTATATCTTTACTAAAATCTAGAAAGACTGGTTCAATCTCATTTACCTCTTCATCCATTATAGAAGTTAAAAAATTTGATTGTGACGTACGATTAACATCTACTGGAGTTATCTTAGGCTTTGCCACTTTCATTACAGAAGTATCTTCACCTTTTCTTTTGTATACAACTACATAATTATCACTATAGTTTTCTTTAGCAAAATCAATTATCTCTTCCTTTGTTATTTTAGAGATCGTATTAATTTCAGAAGAATAATCTTCCCATGACATATTCAGTGTAAATGCTTCAACAAATTCTCCTGCTCTACCATTATTAGTCTGGTATTTTTTAATCTGTTCTAACTTTAAATCATTAATAATTGCAGGAATAAGCCAATCAGGAAAATCGCCATTTTTTACTTTTTCTATTTCAGCAAGTAATAAAGATTTGACTTCTTCCAAAGTCTGTTCTTGCTTTGGACTTCCATAAAAACCATGAATTGAATAATCTTTTAATATTAATGGAAAACATCCTCCTCCAATTAACTTTTGTTCTTGATTAAGATTTAGATCAATAAGTCCAGCTGTTGAATTAGAAAGAATCATATCCATTAACTTCAACTTATCTACTTGATTTTCTCCAGCTCCCGAGAATCTAAAGCCAATGTATAAACGCTCCGCTTCAGGCCCATACACCTCTTTAACTAATGGCTTGTTAATTGGATCTTCTTCTAAAACATCAAAAATAGGCTTCTCTCCTCTCTCCTTACTACCCCAATATTTATCAATTAATCTTATTGTTTCATCAAAATCAAAGTCTCCTGAAAGACAGATAGCCATATTATTAGGAATGTAATTTTTAGTGTAGAATTTATTAATCTCAACCAGAGATGGATTCTTGAGATGAGCTATTGTACCAATAGTCGATTGAGTTCCGTATTGATGTTTTTTAAATAAACCTGACATCATAGATTGAAACATTTTCCTTCCATCAGAATCCAAACCTCTATTTTTCTCTTCGTATACTGTCTCCAATTCAGTATGAAAGAGACGAAGAACAGGATTCCTAAATCTTTCAGCTTCTATTTTTAACCACTTCTCTACTTGATTTGATGGAATATCATTAATATAAACTGTCTTTTCGTTTGAAGTATATGCATTTGTTCCTTTAGCCCCAATACCACTAAGCATCTTATCATATTCATTAGCAATAGCATATTTTGCTGCTTCTCCAGAAATTGAATCTATCTGATCCCAAACTCTCACACGATTCACAGTATCATCCATTGCTATAGCACGATATTCCTCATATAACATCTCAATTTTATCAAGTAGTGGCTTCTCCTTTGCATAATCTAAACTGCCATACATATCAGTTCCTTTAAAAAGCATATGTTCTAAATAATGAGCTAAACCAGTAGCATCTGCAGGATCATTTTTACTACCTGCTTTAATAGCGATATTAGTTTGTATTCTTGGCGCATCCTTATAAACTGTAAGGTAAACTTTTAAACCATTATCTAATGTGTATATTCTTGCATTTAATGGATCATTTTTAGCTGTTTCATATTGATTCTCTATTTTATTCATCTCTTTAATTTGATTAATAGTTATTAATACTATTGCGATTACTACTAAAATAATTAGTGTTATTGTTGTTGTTTTATTCATCTTTTTTAATTTTAAAAATCAAAATCAAGCCCTAATTTTTTCTTTAATTCTTTTAGATTAGGATTTATTTCTGATAGCTGTTCATATTTATCTTTATTAGTGTAAGGTATCTGCTCTTTTTTATCTATTTCATTAATTCTAGTCTTTATTTCTATAAAATCATTTTCTAAACTATGTCTTATATATTGGTGTAAATGTATTCTTTCTTTTTCAATAACAACTTCTTGAGATTTATTTGAGATTAAAGCTTCAATAATATTTTCTTCTAGAATAACAGGCTTATACATATCTAATGTTTTAGCAAAATTAGATTTTCCTTTAATTCTCATTTCATTTATATACTCTATCCATACCTTTTGCAAATCCTTATCATTAAAACTACTATGCCGTTTCTTTATTGATTTATCTTTATCAATTTCCTCTATATCATCTAAATCAGATATAGAAATAAGATTAGTATGATTACTAATTAACTCATCATCAATATTGTCAACATCTCTATCTAAAATCTTTTTCTCAACTTCTTCTGTATTCTTAACATCAAACTTATTATCTTCATCTATATTAACCTTACCTACTGTTTCTTCTCTATTATTTATAGTTTCTAAATCAGATCCTTTTTTTTTTGCAATATCAAAATTTATATTACAAATCTTCATCAATCCTAATTCAACTAAAAGTTGTTGATTCTTGGTTGCTCTATATTGGATATCACATTCATTGCATATTTCTAAAGCTTTAAATAAAAAGCCTTCTTCACAATTATCAGATTGATTAATATATAGATTCTTAATATAATCTCCTTTCTCAATGAGAATATGAGTATCTATATCCTTTGCAACTAATAAATTTCGAAAATGTTCTGCAAGTCCAATAACAAAATGATTACCATCAAAACCACTTTCTATAATATCATTAAAGATTAATAGTGATTTAGAAATATCTTTGTCTAAAATAGAATCTGTTATTTTGAAATAATAATCATAATCTAAAATGTTAAGAGCCTCAATAACTGAATTATATGTTATCCCATTAGAAAAACTAGCTAATCTATCAAAAATCGAAAGTGAATCACGTAGCGATCCATCTGACTTCTCTGCTATTATTTGTAGAGCTTCCCTTTCATTCTTTATGTTCTCTTCTTTTGCAACAAATTCCAAATGAGTCACTATATCTTCTATTTTAATTCTTTTAAAATCAAAAATCTGACACCTTGATAATATAGTTGGTATAATTTTATGTTTTTCAGTAGTAGCTAAAATAAATATAGCATGTTTAGGAGGCTCTTCTAGTGTTTTTAGAAATGCATTAAAAGCTGAAGCAGAAAGCATATGCACCTCATCAATAATATAAATATTATAATCTCCAACCTGTGGTGAAAATCTAACCTGCTCTACTAAATTCCTAATATCATCAACAGAATTATTTGAAGCAGCATCAAGTTCATGAATATTAAAAGAGTGTGACTCATTAAAAGATATACAAGACTCACATTTGTCACAAGACTCAATATTCTTTGTTCTATTTTGACAATTAATCACTTTAGCTAGAATACGAGCGCAGGTTGTTTTTCCTACTCCTCTTGGCCCACAAAAAAGAAAAGATTGTGCTAAATGATTATCGGAAATTGCATTTATAAGGGTTCTTGTTATAGTAGACTGTCCTATAACATTTCCAAATGAATTGGGTCTATATTTTCTGGCTGAAACAATAAAACTCCCCATAAAACAATCAGTTATTTTTTTGAGAAAGCAAAAATAACATTTATAACGAAAAAAAAGATAAAAAAATATAACAAAACTCTGCCTTGCTGATTTAATTAGTTTTCTTAAATTTGCAGCCCTAAATTATTATAAAAAAAAATACATATGAATAATTACGAAACCGTTTTCATTATGAATCCCGTCTTGTCTGAAGAACAGATGAGGGAAACGGTAAAAAAATTTACAGATAACCTTAAAGATAAAAAAGCACAAATTCTTAATGAAGAATATTGGGGTTTAAAAAAATTAAAGTATCCAATACAGAAAAAGAATACTGGCTTTTATTATTTCATTGAATTTGAAGCAGAAGGTAGTGCTATATCTGAATTAGAGATTTTATTTAAGAGAGATGAGCGCGTTATGAGATGGCTAACTATACGTCTAGACAAATACTCAATTGAATACTCTGAAAGAAGAAGAAAAAGACTAAACATTAATAAGCAAGAAGAAAAAGAACAAAAGGAGGAAATCAAATCATGAGTAAATTAACTAAACAAAAAACAGACATAAGATATCTCTCTCCAGTTGATATAGATAAAAAAAATAGAGATAAATACTGCCGTTTTAAGAAAATGGGAATAAAGTATATTGACTATAAGGATCCTGAATTTTTGATGCGATTCCTTAATGAACAAGGAAAAATATTACCAAGAAGACTCACTGGGACATCTTTAAAATTTCAAAGAAGATTATCTGTTGCAGTTAAAAGAGCTAGACAAATTGCATTGTTACCTTATGTGGGAGATCTATTAAAATAAAAGTTTATGAAGATTATATTACAAGAAAATATAGAGAAATTAGGTTTTGCTGATGAAGTAGTTAATGTAAAAAACGGTTATGCTAGAAACTTTTTGATTCCAAAAGGGAAAGCTGTTCTTGCTACTGATTCTGCTATTAAGATTCTTGAAGAAAAATTAAAACAACAATCTGGGAAAGAAGAAAAAATAATTTCTGATGCTAAAAAACTAGCTGAAGTTATCTCTTCTCTAGATATTAAAATCAAAGTGAAAGTTGCTGAAGATGGAAAAAAACTTTTTGGATCTGTATCTAATATTCAGTTTACAGATGCTCTTGTTGAACTTGGGCATAGTATAGATAAAAGATTTGTAAAGCTTGCTTCAATTAAGGAACTAGGAAAATATGAAGCAGAAGTTCGCCTTCACAGAAACGTAAGTTGTAATGTTCCCTTTGAAGTCATTTCAGAATAAAATTTCATTATAATAATATAAAATAGAGTGCTTACTCATATCTAAGTGCTTCTATTGGATCTAGTCTAGCTGCTTTTAAAGCAGGAATTATTCCTGCTATTACACCAACTAATATACAGAGTGATATACCTGATAGTATCCAGAACCAAGGTATTACAAAAACTCCACCAATAAATTTAGCTGTTAAATTTCCAATAATCACGCCTAATATTATACCTGTAAATCCACCTATCTGACATACAACAATAGCTTCTGTAAGAAATTGATCTCTAATTAGATCAGGAGTTGCTCCCATTGCTTTCCTTGTTCCAATCTCTTTAGTTCTTTCTGTTACAGACACAAGCATTATATTCATAAGACCAATCGCGGCACCAATCAAAGTAATTACACCAATAAGCGTCGCAGCGATTGTAACATATCTTATATTTTCAATCAGAAGATTTGCTAAATTATCACTCTTAACTATAGAAAAATTATCTTCTTCTATAGGTTTCAACTTCCTCACATTCCTGAATTGTGCTATTGCTTCTCCTATAGCCGAATCAATCTCTTGTATCCTTTTAGTCATTACACTAATAGTATATGATTGACTTGTTCTACTAAAAAATTGTCTAGCATATGTTATTGGAATAAGGACAATCCTATCGCCTGAAAATGACATTGCAGAACCCTTCTCTTTCAAAACTCCAATAACTTTAAATTTTCTATTTCCTCCAATAACGTCTTTACCAATTGGACTAATATTTGGAAAAATCTTATCTTTAAGTTCTTTTCCAATAATTACAACATTTCTTCCATAATTTATTTCATCCAAAGAGAAATTTCTTCCTTCAGACAATTCATAACCAGAAGTATGAATGTAATTTTCATCAGTTCCCCAGACCGTAATGTTAGGGTCACTCTTATAACCTTCATATTGTAGGGTTGCAGCTCCAGCAACCCATGAAGAAATAGAAACTCTAGAATTAAAGTTGTAATTTTGCTTGAAATTAACTGCATCCCTATACTTTATTGGAGGGAAACGTTTAGGCCGTTGTCCTTTTTTGCCAATCCGAATATTAATCCCGGAATTCTTAATTGTAAAAGTATTTGAACCCATAGAAGTAAAATTCTTAGATATAGAGCCTTTTATTGAGTCAATTGCAGTAAGTATACCAACCAAAGCCATAATACCAATAGCAATTATAAGTACCGTAAGTACACTTCTTAATAGATTATGCTGTATCGCTTGAAAAGCAATATTTATGTTCTCGAAATAAACTTGCATGATATTTGCAAGTTACAAAAAGGCTATCATAAATTTAACTAATCGCCTTAATTTTTTCTATCTTTGTAATTCAAAAAGAACCCTTATAAAATATTCTATGGCATTTGATATTAATATGATATTAGAGCTTTACAAAAGGTTCCCTGCTATGGTAAGCAATGCTAGGAAATTAACTAATAGGCCTCTAACTTTAGCAGAAAAAATATTATATACACATCTGTGGGATAATAAAAATATATCGCATTTCATAAGAGGAAAAGATTATGTGGATTTTTCTCCAGATAGAGTAGCTATGCAAGATGCTACTGCACAAATGGCTCTCCTGCAATTTATGCAAGCAGGAAAAGAAAAAGTAGCAGTTCCTTCAACTGTACATGCTGATCATTTAATTCTTGCTAAACAAGGAGCAGATAAAGATCTCCAAGAGAGCATAAATACAAACAATGAAGTATTTAATTTTTTAAGTTCAGTATGTAATAAGTATGGTATCGGATTCTGGAAACCTGGGGCTGGAATTATCCATCAAGTTGTATTAGAAAATTATGCATTTCCAGGAGGAATGATGATAGGTACTGACTCACATACAGTTAATGCTGGTGGTTTAGGTATGATTGCCATTGG
>MDTG01263567.1_pt1 | contig 15479 bp, 11 predicted proteins | sample 811421 | NCBI WGS metagenome assembly MDTG01 (sample SAMN05326645, study PRJNA326480) | marine metagenome | isolation source: seawater | place: Pacific Ocean: South East | collected 2011
CGGTGGTGTTGAAAAAATTATTGAAATTAGTTTATCCGATGAGGAAAAAATAAATTTTAAAAAATCAATTAATACAGTTGAAGAACTTTTTAACGCTGCTAAGAAAATTGATCCAGATCTAGCTTAGGTCATTTTTTCTATAAACCGCAATAATACATTTACCAAATCGGTAATTAGTAAAAAAATCAAGAATAATAGAAATGGGTGTAAAAAATTTATCCCAAATTAAAATCTTTAATTTTGAGGGAAAAGTTTCTTTTTTAAAAAAAATTTTATTTAAATAATAAAGTAAATATCCCATAGAATCTAAATATTTTAAATCAATTAGTTTAAGATTATTGAAATTATTTTTAAAAAATTTTTTTTCATACCTTCTATAATGACCAACCGCCTTGTCTAAGTTTCCATAAATTTTTTGGTGAGCCGGGACCATTATTATCAAGTGACCATCTTTATTTAATTTTTCCGTAGCATTTTCAATTTCTTTTAAATCATCTTTAATATGTTCCAGCACGTGAAGGTAAAGAATTGTATCAAAAGATTTTGAAAATTTTTCTACATCTAAATTAGAAACAGAAATATTTATACTTTTTTTAAATTTTTTTTTTAATTCAATAAATTGTTTATCATCTTTTTCAGTCAAAATAATCTCTTCCATATTTTTCTTATAGTAGTTTCTGGTGAAGCTTCCACATCCTGCACCGACCTCTAAGATATTTCCTATTATATATTTTTTGAAAATAGATAAGCAATATTTAATATGAAAATTTGCATCATCAAATCTTTCGGTCGCGGTTTCTGGATATTGTTCCATTTTAAATTTTATTAATATAGAGTCTTAATATAAATAAATTAAATAATGCTTAATTTAACTAAAAATAAAATTATTGATACAAATATTTTTTACATATTATTTATTTGTTTATTCTCTTTTATAATAAATTTTTATTACTCCAAATTAGGAACCTTTCCTATTGATACATTCTTACATTATGACAGTGGAAGTAGAATATTAAAGAGCGAGATACCTATTAGAGACTTTTGGATAGTTTCAGGATTAACCACCGATATTTTACAATCAATGTTTTTTAAAATATTTGGTATCAACTGGTTAGCTTATACTTTTCATTCTTCATTATTTAATTCTTTTATTTCAACAATAGCTTATTTATTTTTTCTAGGCCTAAAGATAACTAGATTTAAAGCTTTTATTTACTGCATTAGTTTTGCAACTTTGTCTTATACAATTTCTGGAACGCCTTTTGTTGATCTGCATGCAACATATTTTTTATTAGTTGCTACACTACTAATACTAAATAACCTCAATACTACAAAAAAATATTTTTGGCCTGTAATAATATTTTTCTTTTTTTTAAGTTTTTTTTCAAAACAAGTACCAGCAGCATATGCAGGGTTATTTTATAGTATAATTTTAATATTTTATTTTATTTTAAGAAAAAATTATACGACATTATTTATAAATTTTATTTCAATAATTTTTTTTCTTATTTTTTTATATTTTTTGTTGAGAATTTTTGAAATTGATATTAAAAATTTTTATATTCAATTTCTTGATTATCCTAGAAGCATAGGTTCAGAAAGATTATTTAATTTCAACGTATCATTTGAAAGTATATTTAATAAATACAAATTTCTTATACTCCCTTTAGTTTTACTAATATATTTAAAATTAAAAAAAAAAGACACTTTAGAAGCTAGAGTTAGTTTTTGTATATTTATATCGTTTATTGTTGTGATGGTATTTCATCAGTTAATGACAAAAAATCAAATTTATATTTATTTTTTAGTACCTATTTTGTTTGGCGTATTAGAAAGTGAGATAGAAGTATCAAAAAATAAGTTTAAAAAATTTTTTTCGATATCGTTAATTTTTTTACTTGTATTTATTACAATAAAATATCATCTAAGATTTAATGAAAATAGAAAATTTCATGAATTAACAAAAGCTGAATTAAGCCAATCAGTTAAAGCTGATACAATTCACCCATCCCTGAAAGGGCTATATTGGAAAAATCCACACTACTCTGGGTCAGCACAAAACGAAATTAAGATTTTAAAAAAAGGGTATGATAAAATTACCAATAGTAATAAAAAAATAATGTTGATTTCTCACTATCAATTCTTTGATAGCATTACTCAAAAAAATTTAAATTCTCCGAATAAAACTTTTACAATTGATGGAGCAAGTATGCCTTTGAAAGGAAATAAATATTATGAGTTTTATAAAAATTTTTTAAAAAATAAAATTAATAAATCCAACATAAATGAAATTTTAATTTTTAAACACGAAAATATACCTGGAGAAGTGATAACAAATTATATTGATATAGAATGTTTTGAGATAATTGAAGACGAAATTTTTTATATTTATAAATTAATTTGTCCTAAATGATTTTACTTCATTTATATAATCATTTAATGAATTTATTTTTAATTTCCAAAATTTTACCTTGGTATACAAAACAAGTAAATTATAAAATAAAATAATATGTAAAAATAAATAATTATAAAACTGATTCATAAAGATATAAATTATCAGAGAGTAAAATACAGACGAAAAAAAAATATTTCTATAAAATACGGAATTAATTCTTAATGAATGATTAATTAAAGCTAGTATGCTAAGCTTGGATTTATCAAAAAACCTTTTCTCTCTCTTAGCATACAATCTTTTAATACTACAATTTTTTAAAATTGAACTTGAGTGAGCATATAGAGAATAATTATTCAAAAAAAGCTTATTTAAATGCTTTCTATTAAATGTTGAAAAATTTCCAAATGTGATCCATTTAAAGGTAAAAAGAAAGGTTAATAATAAATGTAATTTATATAAAAAAATTATTAAATAAGACTCTTTCCTTTTTTTCCTGTTAGAAGTTATGACAAAATTTTTATTTTTACTTGCAGCTTTAAGCATTATATTAACTTGTGTAGGACTATCCTCACCGTCTGCATCCATAACTGTAATGTAAAAATCACCTTTTAAATTTTTTAAATAATTCAAACCGACAGCAATAGCTATTTGGCTACCAAAATTTTTATATAATGATAAAATTTTTATTTGTTTGATAGATTTATAATGTTTATGGTTTAACTTTACATTCTGTAAAGAATTATCATTCACAATTAAGACCTCATTCTTTATTTTTTTATTTTTTTTTAACTGTTTATCCAATTTAGAAAGTAGCTTGTTAAGTGACTTCCAATCATTAAAGACTGGTATAACAATAATATGTTTCATTTAATTTAATAATTTTTTTAAAATATCTTTAAGTTAATCAAGGTTTAAAGATAACATCAAATAGAAAAAAATAAAATTATTGTTTTTTTTGTTTATTTAAACTTATTATCATTGTAAGAATTTTTACCTTTTAATAAATGTTATCTTGTAATAGAAACACAGAATGAATATTCACGAGCATCAAGCAAAAGAGATATTAAAAGAATACGGGGCACCAGTATCCAACGGCGTTGTTGTTTTTTCAATAGATGAGATTAAGCAAAAGATATCAAAATTAAAAAGCAAAGAGTTTGTTTTGAAAGCACAAATCCATGCTGGCGGAAGGGGTAAAGCTGGAGGGGTAAAATTAATAAAAAATATTTCTGATTTAGAAAATGAAGCCCAAAAAATGATGGGGAAGGTTTTAAAAACACATCAAACAGGGCCTGAGGGAAAAGAGGTAAAAAGATTATATATAGAGGAAGCATCAGATATTTCAAAAGAATTCTACCTTTCTTGTCTAATAGATAGAGAAACTTCAAAGATTGCTTTTATAAGCAGCACAGAAGGAGGTATGGATATTGAAAAAGTTGCATCAGAGTCACCGGAAAAAATTATTACTAATAAAATAGATCTAAAAGATGAAGGACCTTCAGAAAATGAAATTAGAAAGATAATTTCAGTTTATAAATTAAATGAGAAACAAACAAAAACTGCATTTAAAATTATAAGATCACTTTATGAAATCATAGTACAAAAAGATGCAAGTCTAATAGAAATCAATCCTATGATTATTACTAAATCAGAGAAGCTAATCTGTTTGGACGCTAAAATGAATTTTGATGATAACGCTATTTACAGAAGACCAGAAATTTTAAAGTTAAGAGATTTAACCGAGGAAGACCCGGCTGAAATAGAAGCAAGTAAATATGACCTTGCATATGTAAAACTAAACGGCTCAATAGGTTGCATGGTAAATGGTGCTGGTCTAGCTATGGCAACAATGGATATAATAAAACTTTATGGGAAAGAGCCGGCTAACTTTTTGGATGTAGGTGGTGGAGCTACAAAGGAAAAAGTAGCGGCTGCTTTTAAACTAATTCTTTCAGATAAAAATGTGAAAGGTATTTTAATAAATATCTTTGGAGGAATAATGAGATGTGATGTTCTTGCTCAAGGAGTGGTTGATGCTGCAAAAGAGATTAACTTGACAGTGCCTCTAGTTGTTAGACTTGCTGGAACAAATTTTAAACAAGGAAAAGAAATTTTAGATAAATCAAACTTAAAAATATTATCTGCATCAGATTTAAATGATGCGGCTAAAAAAATTGTCGAGGCAATAAGTTAATGTCAGTTTTAGTAAATAAAAATACGAAAGTTATTTGCCAAGGTTTTACTGGAACACATGGAACTTTTCACTCAGAACAAGCTTTAAAATATGGAACAAAATTAGTAGGAGGGGTAACTCCTAAAAAAGGCGGACAAAAACATTTGAACTTACCAGTTTTTAACACAGTACACGAGGCAAAAGAAAAAACATTAGCTGAAGCATCAATGATATATGTACCTCCTAAATTTGCAGGCTCAGCAATCATCGAGGCCATAGAAGCTAAAATAAGTTTGATCGTTTGTATTACTGAGGGAATACCAATTGTGGATATGCTTAAAGTAAAGCAAGTTTTAAAGAAAAGCTCATCAAGATTAATCGGACCTAACTGTCCAGGAGTGATAACACCCGATGAATGTAAAATTGGAATAATGCCAGGAAATATTCATAAAAAAGGTTCGGTCGGGATAGTTTCAAGATCTGGGACTTTAACTTATGAGGCAGTAGCTCAAACTTCGAACAATGGTATTGGTCAATCTACATGTATTGGGATAGGAGGCGATCCAATAAATGGAACAAACTTTATAGATTGCTTAGAACTTTTCTTAAAAGATGAAGAGACAAAATCAATAGTTATGATTGGAGAAATCGGTGGAACTGCCGAGGAAGAGGCCGCAGAGTTTCTGAAAAGGGAAAAAATTAAAAAACCAATGGTTGGATTTATAGCTGGTTTAACAGCACCCCCCGGAAGAAGAATGGGCCATGCTGGAGCTATTATATCTGGGGGAAAAGGCGGTGCAGAAGACAAAATTGAGATAATGAAATCTGCAGATATTACGATTTCAAAATCTCCTGCTGATATAGGTAAGACACTATATCAAAAACTAAAGGGTTGATTTATTGAAATTTATGTTAAGATAAATTTTTAATGTCTTCTTCAAAAAATAATACAATTTATAAAAAAACTTCGTTTCTAGCAGGAAATAATTCAGAGTTTATTAAAGAATTTTATGCTGATTATATTTCTGATCCTCATTCATTACCAGATAGTTGGAGAAGTTTTTTTGAAGGTTTAAGTGATGATGAAAAAATAGTTTATAAAGATTTAAAAGGCCCTAGTTGGTCGCCAGAAAAAAAAATTAAAAAACCAAAGTCATTTGCTGAAATTAAAAGTCATGATGAAGAAAAAGTATCAGATTTAAATTTAAAGTCAGTTAAACAAGCTTCAAAAGACTCTGTAAGAGCAATAATGCTGATCAGAGCATATAGGATTAGAGGACATCTGATTGCAAATTTAGATCCTCTATCAATTCAAAAAAAAAATGAACATCCCGAGTTAAGACCGGAAAGCTATGGCTTCACAAAAAAAGATTACAATAGGCAAATATTTTTAGATGGAGTTTTAGGTCTCCAGTATGCAGATTTAAATCAAATTTTATCTATACTAAAAAAAACTTATTGCTCTACTATTGGTTATGAATTTATGCACATGGGTGATCCAGACGAAAAATCTTGGATAAGAGATAGAATTGAAGGACCTGAAAAAAAAATAACTTTTACTGAAAATGGTAAAAGAGCAATATTAAATAAGATAATCCAAGCGGAAGGTTTTGAAAAATACTTACACATCAAATTCGTTGGTACAAAAAGATTTGGACTTGATGGGGGTGAGTCATTGATACCTGCATTAGAGCAAATAATTAAAAGAGGGGGAAATTTAGGAGCGAAAGAAATAAAAATAGGGATGCCACATCGAGGAAGACTTAATGTTCTTGCAAATGTAATGGGTAAACCATTTAAAGCTATATTTAGTGAATTTTTTGGCAAGACTGTTAATGCGAGTAAAGATTTTGAGGGAGATGTAAAATATCATCTAGGCGCATCTTCTAATAGAGAGTTTGATGGAAATTCTGTTCACATTAGCTTAACCGACAATCCATCTCACTTGGAAGCAGTGAACCCTGTTGTTTTAGGACAAGTCCGTGCTAAACAATTTTTTCACAAAGATAAAAATAGAAAAAAGGTTATTCCTGTTCTAATGCATGGAGACGCAGCCTTTGCTGGTCAAGGAATTGTTGCAGAATGTTTTGCAATGTCAGGTCTTCCTGGACATAATATTGGAGGCACAATACACATTATTGTTAATAATCAAATAGGTTTTACAACTGCACCAAGATTTGCAAGATCTTCACCTTATCCATCAGATGTAGCAAAAATTGCACAAGCGCCAATATTTCATGTTAATGGTGATGACCCTGAAGCCGTAGTTCACTGCGCAAAAATTGCAACAGAATATAGACAGAAATTTAATAGAGATGTAGTAATTGACATGGTTTGTTACAGAAGATTTGGTCATAATGAAGGAGACGAGCCTTCATTTACTCAACCTATTATGTATAAGAAAATTAAATCTCACTCTACTACTCTTGATATTTATGGAGAAAAATTGAGTAAAGAAGGATTAACAACTAGTAAGGATTTACAAAATGAAAAAACTAAGTTTAAAATTTTTCTAGAAAACGAATTTGAGTCATCTAAAAACTACAAGTCCGAGTTAAAGTGGTTTGATGGAGCATGGTCAAGATTTAAGCCTGGACTTGGAAAAGATAAAAGAGGAGTAAGTGGAGTTGATAAAAAAAAATTAATAGATATTGGAAAAAAAATTTCATCAATTCCGGATGATTTTAGTGTTCATAAAACTTTAAAAAAAATATTTGACCTTCGAAAAAATACCATAAATGAGGGAAAATATATTGATTGGTCTTTAGCTGAGAGTTTAGCGTTCGGAACTTTGCTCACTGAAGGATTTTCAGTCAGGTTATCAGGTCAAGACTCAGGAAGGGGAACATTTAGTCAACGACATGCTGTTCTAAGAAATCAAGAAAATCATGAGAGATACGTACCCCTAAATAATATTTCGATGAACCAAAAAAATTTTGAAATAATTGACAGTTTATTATCTGAGCTAGCAGTTTTAGGATTTGAATTTGGATATTCCATCTCCGAACCAGAAACTTTAGTTTTGTGGGAAGCTCAATTTGGTGATTTTGCCAATGGTGCTCAAATTATTATTGATCAATTTATTTCTTCTGGTGAATCAAAGTGGGGAAGAGCTAGTGGTCTAGTATTATTATTACCACATGGTTATGAGGGACAAGGACCAGAACACTCATCCGCAAGATTAGAGAGATTTTTACAATTATGTGCTGGAGAAAATATTCAAGTCGTAAATTGCACAACTCCATCAAATTATTTTCATGTTCTAAGAAGACAAATGCACAGAGAATTTAGAAAACCTTTAATTATAATGACACCAAAATCATTGTTGAGACATAAAAAGTGTGTTTCAAATATATCTGAATTTACTAAAAAAAGCACTTTTCATCGAATTTTAGAAGATGATGCTTATAACAGTATAAACAATTTGTTATCTTTAAAAAAAAGAGATGAGCAAATAAACAAAGTAGTGATGTGTTCAGGCAAAATTTATTACGATTTGTTAGAGGCAAGGGAAAAACATAAGAATGATAAAGTAACATTTGTAAGGATTGAACAATTATATCCATTTCCAGTAAAAACATTAGCTAACGTTCTAAAAAGATACTCAAAAGCAAGTTTTATATGGTGCCAAGAGGAACCAAAAAATATGGGTGCTTGGAATACAGTTAGAAATTACATCGACCGAACTTTAGAAATGATTAATTATGGTGATAAATCAGTAAAATATGTAGGTAGGAAAGCAGCTTCTTCTACTGCGACTGGAAATTTAAACAAACATCTTGCACAACAAAAAGAAATATTAGAAAAGATAGTAAAAGATTAGATGGCAGAAAAAATCACAGTTCCAACATTAGGGGAGTCTATAACTGAGGCCACAGTTTCAAAATGGTTGAAAACTCAAGGTGAAAAAGTTTCAGCAGATGAGCCTCTTGTAGAATTAGAAACTGATAAAGTAAATGTTGAAGTTCCCGCTCCGACAAGTGGAATACTTGGTAGTATAGCAGTCAAAGAAGGTGAAACAGTAAATGTTGGCTCCTTACTAGGAACAGTTGACAGTGCAAAAACTGATAATGAAAGTAATGTAAAAGAGATTAATAATTATAATCCTCCTAGTAAAGAAAAAGAGCAATCGCAACCAAAAGTTTTTGAAGAAAAAAAAATTACTAAACCAAAAAAAATAAAATCTAAAAAAATCGAAGAACCGGTTCTTAAATTGGAAGAAGAACCTCTGATTTTAGAGGAGATGCATGAAGAAAATAAAACAGAGTCAGTGAAAAAACAATTTTCTCCAGCAGCAAGAAAAATGGCTAGCGAAGCAAAAATTGATATTAATAATCTTGAGGGTACAGGAAAAAATGGTTTAATTTTGAAAGAAGATATAATGAGTTTAATGGGCTTTAAACCAGCTCCATCAGAAAGAAAAATTAAACACGGTCCAGAGGAAAGATTAAAGATGACAAGACTTAGACTGACAATAGCTAAGAGACTAAAAGAAGCTCAAGAAAATGCTGCAATGCTAACAACTTTTAATGAGGTTGACATGAGCGAAGTAATTTCAATGCGTAGCCAGTATAAACAAGATTTCCAAAATAAATATGGAGTTAAACTTGGATTCATGTCATTTTTTGTTAAAGCATGTGTGATCGGTCTTAAAAATTATCCAGCGATAAACGCTGAAATTCAAGGTGAGGAAATTGTTTACAAGAATTATTATAATATAAGTATTGCGGTCGGAACAGACAGAGGTTTAGTTGTACCAGTCCTTAGAGAAACAGATGAAATGTCTTTTGCTGATATTGAAAAAACAATTGGTGACCTTGGCCAGAAAGCTAAAGACGGAAAAATTACAATAGAGGATTTACAAGGTGGCACTTTTACAATTACAAATGGTGGTATCTATGGATCAATGCTATCTACTCCCATACTGAATCCACCACAGTCAGCAGTTCTTGGAATGCATAATATTATAGAAAGACCAGTTGTAGTTAATGGTAATGTTGAAGTAAGGCCAGTAATGTATTTAGCCTTATCTTATGATCATAGAATAATTGATGGTAAAGAGGCAGTATCTTTTTTAAAAATAGTAAAAGAATCTTTAGAACAACCAAAAAGACTTTTCTTAAATATTTGATTATGGAAAATAATTTTGATCTTGTTGTAATTGGTGGTGGACCTGGCGGATATGTATGCGCTATTAGGGCAGCTCAATTAGGATTAAAAACTGCATGTGTAGAATCAAGAGGTTCTCTTGGAGGAACTTGTCTTAATGTAGGATGTATCCCATCTAAAAGCTTACTTAATTTATCTGAAAATTTTCATAAAGCAAAAAAAGATTTTAATAAGCAGGGAATAGAAATTGATGGGATAAAACTTAACATTGAGAAAATGATGTCGAATAAAAATAAATCTATTCAAGTATTAACGAAAGGAGTGGAGTTTTTATTTAAGAAAAATAAGGTTACTTACTTAAAAGGCAAAGGTGTTCTTTTTTCCAATAATGATATTGTTGTTTATGAAAGTAATAATAAAAGAACCAATGTAAAGACTAAAAGCATTGTTATTGCAACTGGATCTACAGTAGCATCTTTACCAGGAATTGTAATTAATGAAAAAAATATTGTTTCTTCTACTGGTGCTTTATCGTTTGATAAAGTGCCAGCTAAGTTAGCAGTAATCGGAGGAGGGTATATCGGTTTGGAAATGGGATCTGTATGGTCAAGATTAGGCACTGAAGTAACTGTCTTAGAATACTTAGATTATATAACACCTGGTATGGATAGAGAGATTTCAAATGAATTCCAAAAAATACTATCAAAGCAGGGAATTAAATTTAAAATGGGATCAAAAGTGGAGTCGGTTGTAGATCAAGGCAAATCTGTTTTAATTTCCTATACCAATGTTAAGAATTCAAAAAAAGAAGTTTTAGAGGTCGATAAAGTTTTAGTATCTGTTGGAAGAAAACCCTATACAGAAGGTTTAAATCTTTCCAAGGTTGGAGTAAAAAAAGATAACAAAGGTAGAATAGAAGTGAACAACAAATTACAAACTTCAGTAAAAAATATTTATGCCATTGGAGATGTAATCAAAGGTCCAATGTTAGCTCATAAAGCTGAGGAAGAGGGCATAGCAGTGGCTGAAATATTGGCAGGGCAAGCTGGACATGTTAATTATGATGTGATCCCTGGCGTAATATATACATCTCCAGAAGTAGCAACTGTTGGTAAAACAGAGGAGCAATTAAAAGAGGAAAATAAATCATATAAAACAGGAAAATTTCCATTTCTTGCCAATTCGAGAGCAAAAGTAAATAATGAAACAGAGGGTTTTGTCAAAATATTAGCCGATAGTAAAACAGACAAAGTTTTAGGTGTTCATATAATCGGACCGCATTGCGGAGATATGATAGCAGAGATGGCGTTGGCAATGGAGTTTGGTGCTAGCGCTGAGGATATCGCCAGAACTTGCCATGCCCATCCAACTCATACCGAGGCAATAAAAGAGGCAGCTTTAGCTGTTGATAAAAGACCAATTCATTTTTAAAAAAGAAAAATTCAATTACTATTAAATAATGAGAGCACAAGTTTTGCTACCTAAAATATTTAATTTTTCATTTACTTATTACACTAACAAAAAAAAACTAAATCCAGGCGATGTAGTCGAAGTTCCTTTTGGAAAAAATAAAGAGATCGGCGTTGTTTGGCCTGGTGAATGTTCTAAATTAGAAAAAATTAAAATTAGAAATATTTATAAGAAAATAGAAAAGTACTCTTTAAATAAAAATTTAATAGAATTTATTAAATGGTTTGCAATGTATAATATGACTCCATTAGGCCTTGTTTTAAAAATGGTAATCGGCAGTAATAAAAATTTATTTACTAGAGATGATGAAAATTTTAATCAAAAAATAATTGTTGGTGAAAAATATAATTTAAATAAAGAACAAATTAAAGCTCTAAATTTTTTGAATTTAAAAAATAATAAATTTGATGTTTCTGTTTTACAAGGCACAACTGGTTCAGGTAAAACATTAGTGTATTTTGAAAGGATAAAAAAAATAATTTCAGAGAAAAAACAAGCTCTGGTTTTGTTACCTGAAATATTTTTAACAAATGAGTTTAAATCAAGATTTTCAAATTTCTTTGGGTTTGAACCCGCCATATGGCACTCCAAAATCACACCAAAAAATAAGAGAATTATTTGGAAAGGTATAGCAAATAATAATATAAAATTGGTTGTTGGAGCGAGATCATCTTTACTTTTACCTTTTAAAAACCTTGGTGTTATAATCGTAGATGAAGAACATGACACTTCGTATAAACAAGATGAAGGTGTAATCTACAATGCAAGAGATATGGCTATTGCTAGAGCTTTGTTTGAAAAAATTCCCATCCATTTAATCAGCTCTATACCTTCTTTAGAAACATTTAATAATATTCAAAATAAAAAATTTCGGCATTTTAAAATTATTAATAGATACAATGACTACCCACTTCCAAAAACTAAGGTTGTAAACTTGAATTTAAAAAAGGTAAAAAATAGCTATGTGTCAAACGAAAGCATCGATTTAGTTAAAAAGTTTCTTGATAAAAAAGATCAAGTTTTATTTTTTCTTAACAGACGAGGTTATGCACCTTATTTAATTTGTAAAAATTGTGGCTACAAACATGTATGTAAAGATTGTTCAATATATTTAACATTTCACAAAAATAAGAATAAAGCAGTATGCCACCATTGTTCTTCAGAAAAAAAAATATCTAATGAGTGTAAAAATGGAAAATATTGTGATTTTATTATGTATGGTCCAGGTGTTGAAAAAATTTATGAAGAAGTGAGTAAATTATTCCCTACAAGTAATGTAGAGATTTTTTCTAGTGATTATATGACAAAAAAAAAAGATACTAACTCTCTATTTAACAGGATTATGAATAACCAAGTAGATATTTTAATAGGAACTCAGATGATTTCAAAAGGTTTTAACTTTCCTAAATTAAATTGCATTGTAGTAATTGATGCAGATTTTTCTGGAAGGGGATATGATTTAAGAACTACTGAAAAAAATATTCAATTGTATCATCAATTAAGCGGAAGAGCTGGAAGATTTAGTTCTGAGTCTTTAATTATTTACCAAACACTGTCGCCAGAAAATATTATTTTAAATGAATTAATTAAAAATAATTCTGATGAAATTTTAAAAAAAGAACTTATGTTAAGAAAGAAAAATTTTTTACCTCCCTTTTGTAGGTTAATTGCAATTATAGTATCAGCTAATTCGCAAGGGTTAAGTTTAGAGGGAGCTAAGGAAATCAAAAAACATCTTAAAAAAATGAATGAGCTTGAAGTTATGGGTCCAGTAGAATCTCCTCTACTTAAGATAAAAAAGAAATATAGGTCTAGATTATTAATTAGATTTGAGGAGAAAAGCTTAAAACAAAAAAAAGTTTTAAAGCTTCTAAATTCCTTGAAAATTTCAAATAAAATTAAACTTACGGTTGATGTTGATCCAGTAAATTTTGGATAATTCTTAAATTGGTAACTTGATCAACATAAACTCTTGTGATACGACACGCTCATTATTTCATATTAATTTCAAACAAAAATGACTACACATAAATCTTTCTCGACAGAAACCTCAGAAAGATACTCTCGTGCCCTATTTGAAGTAGCCACAGAAGCCAAAGAATCTGAAAAAATTGAAGAAGACGTAAAAAATTTCAAATTTCTTTTAAATAACAGTTTAGAAATAAAAAACTTTGTTCATAATCCTACGCAAAGTAAAGAAAATCAAAATAATCTGATTAAATTATTGACAGAGAAATTAAACTTCTCAAAAAATTTAAAAAACTTCATGTTTTTATTAGTTCAGAAAAGAAGAATATTTTTTGTAGAAAAAATTATTGATAGTTTTTTAAAGCTATGCTCTCAAAAAAGAGGTGAAGTAGAAGCATCTTTAGTTTCCTCAAAAGAATTATCTAAAACTGAAATTGAAAGCATTAGTAAAGATTTATCATCCTCAATGGGCTCTATTATAAAATTTAATTATAAGGTTGACGCAGAATTAATTGGAGGATTTAAAATTCAACTTGGAAGTTTTATGATCGATACTTCGATTAGAAATAAACTAAAGAAATATGAAAAAAAAATGTTAGAAAGCTAATATGTCTATAAATCCTTCAGAAGTTACTAAATTGCTTAAAGATCAAATTAAAAATTTTGGTGAAAAAGCCGAAGTTTCTGAAATTGGAAAAGTTCTTTCAGTTGGTGACGGAATTGCTCGAGTATATGGTTTGGATAATGTTCAAGCCGGAGAAATGGTTGAATTTGAAGACGGATCTAAAGGTATGGCACTAAACTTAGAAAACGACAACGTAGGTGTTGTGATTTTTGGAGATGACAGAAACATCAAAGAGGGTGACACAATTAAGAGAACAAATGCTATTGTGGATGTACCTGTGGGCAAACAACTTTTAGGAAGAGTCGTTGATGGTTTAGGAAATCCAATAGATGGAAAGGGAGCCATATCTTCTAAGGAGAGAAAAAGAGTTGAAGTAAAAGCTCCTGGAATTATTCCAAGACAGTCGGTTAGTGAGCCAATGCAAACAGGTTTAAAGTCAATCGATTCACTCATTCCAATTGGAAGAGGACAAAGAGAATTGATTATAGGCGATAGACAAACAGGTAAAACTGCTGTTGCTATAGACGCAATTATCAATCAAAAAAAAATAAACGAGTCCGCAGATGAAAAGAAAAAACTATATTGTGTTTATGTAGCAATAGGACAAAAGCGTTCTACCGTTGCCCAGATAACAAAAACCTTAGAGGAAGCTGGTGCACTTGAGTATACAACAATAGTTGCTGCGACGGCATCTGACTCAGCACCGCTTCAGTTTTTAGCTCCTTATACAGGTTGTACAATAGGTGAATATTTTAGAGATAATGGAATGCATGCTCTAATCGTTTACGACGACTTGTCAAAGCAAGCAGTAGCTTACAGACAAATGTCACTTTTACTTAGAAGACCTCCAGGCAGAGAAGCTTACCCTGGCGATGTATTTTACTTACACAGTAGACTTTTAGAAAGGTCAGCAAAATTAAGTGATGCCAATGGAGGCGGATCATTAACAGCATTACCAATTATCGAAACTCAAGCCGGTGACGTTTCAGCTTATATTCCTACAAATGTAATTTCTATTACAGACGGACAAATTTTTTTAGAAACTGAATTATTTAATCAAGGAATAAGACCAGCAGTGAACGTAGGGTTATCTGTATCACGTGTAGGATCTGCGGCTCAAACTAAAGCAATGAAAAAAGTTGCGGGATCGATTAAGTTAGAACTTGCTCAATATAGAGAAATGGCAGCATTTGCTCAATTTGGATCAGATTTAGATGCATCAACACAACAACTGTTAAATCGTGGGGCAAAATTAACTGAACTATTAAAACAGGATCAGTACTCTCCTATGACAGTTGCAGAACAAGTCATATCTGTGTTTACCGGTGTAAAAGGTTACTTGGACGATGTTGAACTAAATAATATCAAAAAATTCGAAAAAGATGTAATTGACAAGATTAAATCAGATAAGCCAGAAATAATAGATGCAATCCAATCCTCAGGTAAATTAGAGGAAAAAACGGAAAATTTATTAAAACAAGTCATAGAGGAATATAAAAAATAAATAATGCCAAGCTTAGATGATCTAAAAAAAAGAATTAAAAGTGTTAAATCAACTCAAAAAATTACAAAAGCAATGAAAATGGTAGCCGCAGCAAAATTAAGGAAGGCACAGGAAAGTGCAGAAAAAGGCAGGCCGTACAGTCAAAAAATGCAAAATATAATATTAAATTTAACAAAATCTATAAATAATCCTCAGAATGTATCAAAACTTTTAGTTGGAACTGGAGAAGACAAAA
>MDTG01333560.1_pt1 | contig 15479 bp, 11 predicted proteins | sample 811421 | NCBI WGS metagenome assembly MDTG01 (sample SAMN05326645, study PRJNA326480) | marine metagenome | isolation source: seawater | place: Pacific Ocean: South East | collected 2011
AAGGTCGAAGCCGGCATCCCCGAGGACGACCCGCGAAACCCCGCCGCCATCGCCGACAACGTCGGTGACAACGTGGGTGACGTCGCGGGCATGGGTGCCGACCTCTACGAGTCGTACTACGGTTCGATCCTCGCCTCGATGGCGCTGGGCGCCACGGCAGCACTGTCAGGTGCATTCGGAGACATGACCGAGCAGATGGCCTACATCCTCGCGTCGGCTCCGATGGCCCTCGCAGGACTCGGCATCGTGTGCTCGTTGCTAGGCGTCTTCGTGGTGCGAGCCAAGGAGGGTGCGTCCTTCAGCCAGCTGCTCAAGGGACTGCACATGGGTGTCTGGTTCGCTTCGGCCCTGGTGGCCGTGGGCGCCGGCGTCCTGTTCTGGCTGCTGCTCAAGGATCCCGCGATTGCCGTGTACTACGCCTGGTGGCAGCCGACCCTGGCCATCGCCACCGGCCTGTCCGCGGGACTCATCATCGCGTTCGCGACCGAGTACTACACCTCGTACGAGCACGCTCCGACCCAGCGGATCGCCGAACAGACCCAGACCGGGCATGCAACGGTGATCATCGCGGGCATCGCCGAGGGCATGAAGTCCACCTGGGCTCCCCTCGTCGTGATCGTGGCGGCCATCCTGCTCGCCTTCGGCTTCAGCGGTGGCAACGAGAACTTCCTGCTCGGCCTCTACGGCGTCGGCATCGCCGCCGTCGGCATGCTCAGCACGCTCGGCATCACCCTGGCCACGGACGCCTACGGTCCGATCGCCGACAACGCCGGCGGCAACGCCGAGATGACGGGACAGCCTCCCTTCGTCCGCGAGCGGACCGACATGCTCGATTCGCTCGGCAACACCACCGCCGCCACGGGCAAGGGCTTCGCAATCGGATCCGCCGCCCTCACGGCGCTGGCTCTGCTCGCGGCGTACGCCATCGTCGTCAACGTGGCTCTGGTCAAGAAGCACACCGTCAACCAGTGGGACACCCCGTTGGCCCAGGTCGGTGGTGCGGACTACGACGTCTCCGGCGTCTCGACGTTCAAGGCCAGCCGTCCGGATGACGGCGAGACCGTGACCCTGCATCTTCGCAACATGGGACAGGGCGAGTTCCGCCTCGTCGCCGAGTCCGGCGGCACCATGTCCGCCGGCGGTGCACTGATGCTCGGTTCGCGCGGTGTGGTCACCGGCTTCGGTGACATCTGTCCGCAGGGGTCGGACATCGACGCCACGGGAACGTGGGACGCACGAAACGGCTCCTACAGCGCGTCGGCTTCGGCGAACGGTGAGACCTACAAGTTCACTCTCGTCCCCACCGATCTCGCCACCCTGCAGCACATGGCGGCGTTCTACGACATCTCGATCATGAACCCCCGGGTGCTCGGTGGCCTCTTCCTCGGCGTCATGCTGGCCTTCGTCTTCTGTGCGATGACCATGAACGCCGTGGGTCGTGCCGCCTACCGCATGATGAACGAGTGCCGCCGGCAGTTCGGTCTCATGCGGGACAAGTTCCGTGCCGACGGCATGAGCGACGAGGACGTCTCCGATCCGATGAAGTGGCCCACCCGCACCAGCATCAACGGTGTCGAATACCCCGACTACCAGGAGTGCGTTTCGATCTCGACCGCGGGCGCCCAGCGGGAGATGGTGGTTCCGGCACTGCTGGCGATCATCACTCCCATCCTCGTGGGACTCGTCCTTGGAGTCGGTGGTGTCATGGGCCTGCTCGTCGGTGGCCTGACCAGCGGTTTCGCCGTGGCCATCTACATGGCCAACGCGGGTGGAGCCTGGGACAACGCCAAGAAGTACATCGAGGCGGGACACCATGGCGGCAAGGGATCCGATGGCCACAAGGCATCGGTGACCGGTGATACGGTCGGCGACCCCTTCAAGGACACCTCCGGTCCCTCGCTGAACATCCTGATCAAGCTCATCGCCGTGGTTTCGGTCGTGTTCGCCGGCCTCGTGGTCCACTTCGGACCTACGGTCCAGGCGGCACTCGGTCTGGGCTGATGCAGTTCGTCGATGTCTGAACTCGGATCGAGCAGCATGGAGCAGACGGGCAAGCCGGGCGACTCTTCCCTGGACTTCGCAGTGGAGGCTGCGCGCCTGCTCGAGGATCGACACTGCACGGACATCCGTCTGCTCGATCTTCGGGGGATCAGTCAGGTCTGCGATTTCATTCTGATCGGTTCCGGCACCAGTGATCGTCAGATGCGTTCGGTCGCGGATGAGGTCAGCACCCTCGGCAAGGAGCGTGGGGCATCGAAGTTCAGGACGAACAACGATCCGGCCTCGACCTGGATCATCGTGGACTTCGTCGATCTCGTGGTGCATCTCTTCGAGCCGAGCCGTCGGGCCTACTACGACCTCGAGGATCTCTGGTCCGATGCGGCCGACATGGAGTTCACGCGCTGACTGCGTCGGGGCCCTGTGTTCCGAGCCGCGGCTGGGAGGCCGTCGCCATGACCATGTTCCATTGGAAGCCGATGCCATGAGTGCCGGGTTGTCCCGCACGCGCGATCTCGAACCCGGAGACTGGGGCATCGAGATGGATTCCCTTCCTCCGGCGGAGCAGGGGCGGATCGATCCGCGCGGCTGGTTCGGGGACGCTTCCCGTCCGTTCGAGTTGGAGATCGGATCCGGCAAGGGGACCTTTCTCGTCCAGCAGGGGCGTGAGCAGGTCACCACCAACTTCCTCGGCATCGAATGGGCCGCCGGCTACGCCCACCATGCCGCCGATCGGGCCCGACGGCATGGATTGGACAACGTTCGTGTGCTGCACGGCAATGCCGTCGAGTTCGTGACGCACTGGTGTCCCGACGGATTCGTCGACGCGGTGCACCTCTACTTCTCGGACCCGTGGCCGAAGAAGCGTCACCACAAGCGGCGTGTCGTGCAGGATCAGACGTTGGCCCAGTTTCACCGGATTCTTGTCGCCGGGGGAATGCTTCGCATCGTCACCGACCATCCGGAACTCTGGGAATGGTACGAGGAGCATGCGGAACGCAACACGAGCCTCTTCGATCGTCGTGAGTACCGTCCTCCTTCATCGGCCGGCGACGGTGAGTTCGTGGGGACGAACTACGAACGGAAATTCGCCACGGAAGGTCGCCCGTTCCATGCGATGACCCTGCACAAGGTCGGTGGCTGATGCATCGGCCCGGAACCGATCCCCGGAATGTGCAGCCCGATGACATCCTCTGTGATTCCCGTCATCGTGCGACCCGGGCTCAGGACATTCCGTCGATCGAAGGGCACCACGGAAGCATCGTTTCCTCGGACTGTCCGGCGCGCGCCTGGACGGAAGTGGTCGAGCGGCAGGCGGGACGAGTGAGTTCGCCTCATCCCATCAGGGACGGCGCTTCGCGCGGCGTGAAGGAGATCGGCAGGGCGACACTGAACGTCGCGCCCGCTCCCGGCGTGGATTCGAGGGTGACTTCGGCGTTCAGCAGCTCAGCCAGTTCTCGGCAGATGGCCAATCCAAGTCCGGTGCCCGTGAACTCGCGGGTGTGGCTGGCGTCGGCCTGACGGAACTTCTCGAAGATCAGATCCTGCATGTCCGCCGCTACACCGGGCCCGGAGTCGATGACCGACAGTCGGAGCACGTCGAGCCGTTCGCCCTCCAGCGTTGCGGAGAGGACCACCGATCCCTCGCGGGGCGTGAACTTGATTGCATTCGACAGGAAGTTGTAGAGGATCTGCTGCAATTTCCCGGGATCGGTTTCGACCACCGGCAGCGGCTCGGTTCCTTCCGTCTGCAGCCGGATGGCCTTGTTGCGGGCCTGTGGCGTCATGATGTTGACCAGACCGTCGATGAGGTCGTGGATGTTGGTGGGCTCCACGTTGACCTCCATTCGTCCCGCCTCGATCTTGGCCATGTCGAGCAGATCGTTGATCAGTTCCAGCAGCGACCGACCGCTGGTGAGGATGTTGGAGATGAACCTGGACTGCTTCGAATCCGTCCCGCCCTCGGCGTCGGCGAGCAGTTCGGCGAATCCGATGATCGAGTTCAGCGGAGTCCGCAGTTCGTGACTGACATTCGCCAGGAACTCGGTCTTGAACTTCGTCGATTCCCACAGGCCCACATTCGCCTCCGCCAGTTCCGCGACCTTGAGGTCGAGGCTCTCGTTCATTCGACGCAGTCTGGACTGGGTCTCCTCGAGCTGGTCGAGCATTCCGTTGAAGTTCTCGGAGAGTTCCTCGAATTCGTCGCCGGTCCGGAGATTCGATCGGGCCTGGATGTCGCCGATCTTGACCCGCTCCGCGGTGTCACGCAGTCGTCGTACCGGAGAGAAGATCAGCTTGGTCAGGATGAAGTAGAAGACGACGACGGCGAGCAGGCCAGCGATCAGTCCGGTGATCACGATGTAGGTCCGGCTCAGCTGCAGCTGATTTTCGCCGAACTGCGTCGTGCGGCGCACCACGAGGATGGCTTTCAGTTCGTCCGCCACGCCGGGCTCCACGGCTCCGGCGGAGAAGTCGGTCACGGAATCGATGCGTAGTGATCTCAGCATCGAGGCCCGGATGGGTCGTGCGTAGATGAAGATCTCGTTGGCCCCGTCCTGAAGCGGTTGGGTGTAGTTGAGGACCTCCGGATCGTCCAGAAAGGCATCGACCGCACGCGTGTCGAATCCTCCGTCGTCGTCTCGATCGATGTCCTCCACCCACTTGAACGTGATCTGTAGGCCTCTGGAATCCTCCGTCGGTCGATCGACCGTCGCGGCGACGTCGTCGCCGGGCAGCCTGGCTTCGAGCCATGCATTGGCGATCTGGGACGCGACCTCCAACTGGTATTCCCGCACCATCGTGTAGGTCCTGATCCATGGGACGGAGAGGGCTCCGATCAGGATCAGCACGATCGCGCACCCGAAGACGATCAGGCACTTGTTGGCCAGACTGATGCGTCGAGATTCGCTGGATTGCTCCGAGGCCATGTGGTTCAGCTCATTCCGGAGAAAGGAGAGGTCGCCTCACCCATGGTACTCCCCCGAAGGCGGGATTGATTTCCGCACCCGATCCTGAATCATGGCATCGGCCCCGGGAAGCAGCCGACGCACCATGGCTGCATCGAACCGGGCACGTTCCGGTGGATCCTCCAGTTCCAGCAGCAGGTCGACCACCACGGCGGCGACGCGCTGCGGCGCGACGGTGCCGTCGGGTGCCCAGTGGTCGTAGTCGGCCCAGGAGAGCGCCAGCTCGATCGACTGTTCTGGGCCGTCGGGGACGGCGGCCCGGCATGCAAAGCACCATCCGGCGTCCGTCTCCGTCTCCCGATCGATTGAAACCGTGCCCATGAGGATTCCTTCCGCATGCTTCGAGTCTCGATTACAGTATCAGGTTCAACGGCATGAACTTCTTCCTCGAGACAATGCGAATGGGCCTGTGGAACCTCCGGTTGCACCTGCTCCGATCATGTCTGACCAGCCTCGGGATCATTCTGGGCGTGGCGGCGGTCATTCTGATGGTGTCCATCGGTGAAGGGAACAAGCAGGCGGCGCTGCGTGACATTCAGGAACTCGGCGCCAACAACATCATCGTCCGCTCGCAGCGCCCACCCGAGTCGACCTCGGTCGGCTCGCAGCGTCGATCCTTTCTCGCGAAATACGGCCTGCTCGACGAGGACCTCTCTCGAATCCACACTTTCATCCCCGACGCTCAGCAGGTGATCCCGCTCAAGACGGTGGGGTCCGAAGTATCGTACGAGCACCAGCGAATCACGAGTCAGAGCTACGGGACACTGCCGGAATTGAGCGAGGTGCTCAATCTTCAGGTCGCCGAAGGGCGGTATCTTTCCAGCCAGGACCAGGAACTTCGTCGTCCGGTCGCGGTGATCGGGCATCGTGTCGCCGAGCAGTTCTTCCGGTTGGAGAATCCGATCGGCAAGGAGATACGGATTGATCGTCGGGTGTTCACCGTGGTCGGGGTGCTCGGGCCCGTCGGTCTGTCCGGTGGGGCCGGTGGAGCGCTCGTCGGTCGCGATCTCAATCTCGACGTCCACATTCCTCTGGAAACGGCGGAATCCGAGTTCGGTGACGTGGTGGTTCGGCGGGTTTCAGGGTCCTTCTCCGGCGAGCAGGTGCGGTATTCGGAGATCTACGTGACGGTCGACTCCTCCGAGGACGTCATTGCGACTTCGGAGCGGATCCAGAAGATCATGGATGCGTCGCACGCTGAACGTGGCGATGTCGAACTCATCGTCCCCTGGGAACTGCTGGAGAACGTGAAGCGGACGACCTTTGCGATGAATCTGCTGCTCACGTCGATCGCGGCGATCAGCCTGCTGGTCGGCGGCATCGGCATCATGAACATCATGCTGGCCTCGGTCATCGAGCGGACCCGTGAGATCGGCATCCGCCGGGCCCTCGGTGCGACCCGAAAGCACATCGTGTCCCAGTTTCTCGTCGAAACGGGAACCTTGTCCGCAGTCGGAGGTCTGCTGGGGATCCTGCTTGGAGTCAGTCTCTCTCTGGCGGTGGCTCGCGTGCTTCCATGGCTGCTTCAGCAGCCGGCCTTCAAGAGCATGATCGAGACCGACATCGCCTTCGAGACGCAGATCACACCGTGGTCGATCATCGTCTCGTTCCTGGTGGCATCGATGACTGGTCTGGTGTTCGGAATCTACCCGGCCATCGTGGCGTCGAAGCAGGATCCGATCGTCGCGCTCCGCCACGAGTAGCGCTACGGTGCTGCGGGGGGGGTGTCCCGGGGCGCCGCGTTCTGCTCTCGAAGCCGCTCGGACAGCGGAACGGAAACGAAGACATTCGACTGCTGGTACGACAGGGTGCGTCGGCCGCCGCTGCCGGCGGGTGGAACCGGCCGGAAGTCGTAGCCGTCCAACTGTCGTTGGATGAAGTCCGGGGCGCGGATGATGAGATTGCCGCGGTAGGACTCGATCGTGGCCCACTCGCCACCGTTGCGACGCCACGCTTCCGGTTCGACGAAGGTCGTGATGAGGGTGATCAACTCCTCGATCCGATCCGCTCGTTCGGTCGGTGCCAGCGAGCCGCCGCCGCCGCCCATGCCGCCTCCGCCGCCCATGCCGCCGCCGCCCATGCCGCCGCCACCGACTCCGCCGCCGCCGCCGAAGCCGCCGCCACCGAGTCCACCGCCGCCACCGCCGAAGTTGCCGAGGTCGAGCGTGGGAGCGTTGTCGAAGTCGGGGATCTCGAGAATCAGATTCTCGATGTCGTAGAGCTTGAGATGCTGGGCCGAGGCGCGTCCCAGTCGTTCCTTGGCGCCGATCTCGAGCATTCCCTGACGAAGCTGCCAGGTGTACTCCCGGCCTTCGTCGGCGCACTGCTCGAGCACTCGCTGGAGCAGGTTGAGGGCGGGTACTCGTTCGGCATCGATGGAGATGGCCTGCTCGGGATTCAATCCGAGCACGTTCCGATCGCTCTGCCAGTAGACGATCATCTGGACATCAAGCAGCGTGCCGAGAAAATCCATGACCTGCTTCAGTTCGGTCTGATTGAACTCCACCGTGACATCGGTGTAGACCAGTTTGCCGAGAATCACCGCTTCCGCTGCGCGGGTCGCTGGATCCTTCTTGAACGAGGGGGTCTGCATGGCGACGCCCGTCCGTGTGACGGACAGGCATCCGACGAGCAGGCACAAGGCGATCAGGATCTTGGCGGGGTACGAGGCAGGCATGTTCGTGCGTCCGGTGTGGGGCAACTGACGGTCGATTCAGTATAGCCCCGGACCATCCCCGGTCACGGGTGATTCGGACGGCAGCCCGGCCAACGTCTCCGAGAGGGTCAGGAGGGCGAGGGCCTGGGCGATGGTGGGCATCCTCGAGTCCCACGGTGCCATTCGAATTCCACCGAGCACCCGTTTCGAAGACCGGTGCAGCATTGCGTCGTCGGACTCCATCTGCAGTTGCAGCAGGTATCGGATCGCCATCGAAAGACGGACGGATTGTTCGGCACGTTCCTGCCGGGACACCGGATTCAACTGCTGCAGCATGCTCGGCATCGATGCGAACGCCCGCAGTGATTGTGCCGTGACGTCCCGCACCGACTCACCCAGCACGATCCCGCCCGCGAGCTCCGGACCGAACCGTTCGTCGTTGGGCGGAACCTGCCGATCGAGCACCGTGCTCCGCAGGGTTCGCAACGCGTCCTCGGAGGGAACCGTATCGCAGGTGGGCATTTCGAACTCGGCCCAGGCGATCCAGGGCAGCAGGGAGACCTGCTGTGACGGAGCGGTGTTCCTCCAGGCGTGGTCGACGAGTTTCTTCGCCAGTTCGCAGTCATCCTCGGCGGGATTCGCGAGGAGCACGAAGCCGATGAATGCCAGATCCGGATTCGAGGGAATCGATTCCCCCTCGACCGCCGCGCGGATTCTCGTTCGAAGGAGCTCTCGTCTGGATGCGATCATCGCATCGAGTCGTTCAGGATCCAGCGTCCGATTGGTCTCCATCGCCAGCAGGATCGCGGCATCCCCGGCGATGGTGATCCCCTCGACATCGAGCTGGCCCAGCATGCCCACGAGGATCTCGGCGGCGGCATCGGCGGCGCGGTCACGCATGGCTCCATCCACCCGAGGAGTTGCGGCCAGTCGTCCCAGCGCCCAGGCCGTCACGGCCTGATCGCGAACCGGAGCGACGAGGGGATCGAAGCGATCGCGGGCGGGCTCGTAGTTGCCCATGAGTCCCAGCGGTTCGTCGCCCGACCAGAGTCGCCCCTCGATGTGGGCCAGGAGTGCGTCCAGTGCGTCGGCGACGTCGGATCGTGTCGGCATCGACGGAGGGTGATTCATGGTTCCGCCCATGACGACCTGCGGAGCCGCATCCGGTTCGGATTGTGCGAGATCGATGGTCTGAAAGCGATAGGCCACCACGTCGCTTCTGGACAGGGCGTTCCGGAGTCCGGAGGTCAGTCCCATGGACAGGGCCATGCCGTCGAGCATCGTCGTGTCGGCCCACCGGTTCATGTTCCGGAGACGGCTCGGATACCGGACGGTCCACTGGTCCCGGACTCGAAGGGCCAGGCCGTGTCGAAGCGGGTGGATGTCTTCGGTGAACTCCGATGGTGCATCGCCGATCAGAGGCTGCATCGGTCCGGCGAACTCGAGTTCCACGGTCAGTCGTGCGCCGAGTTCGTTGCGAAGATCGTCCGGTATCGAGGCGACGGCCGGATCCGCAAGCACTTCGCGCAGGGCACGCTTCGCAGCGAGTTGGAGCATTCGGTCCTCGGTGGCATCCGCAGTTCCCGTACCGACCAGCCTTCCGCCCTGACGCAGCATGATGCTGCAGCCGGAGGCATGTTCGACGGGACGTGGAGGGATCTCGTCCGGAACCGAGAACTCGGAGACCCAGTCCCGTACGGCGTACCAGGCTTCGACCGACTGTTCGACGGCGGGAATGGGATCCTGCCCGTGGGCGGCGGAACCGATGATCCCGAAACTGGCCATGAGAAGCAGGAAACGGATTGGTCTGATGCGGGTCATGCGGTCTGTACCGATCGTGGGGGGGTCGACGGGATGACCATCATCCCATATTCCCAGAACGAATGGAGTTTTTTCCCCGCACGACGTCTGCATCGGCGCATGGTGAAGATGTTCCGGGAGGGAATGCCGTACGGCACCGGCACGACACGAGAAGACGAGGGGAGCACAGTCATGCATCTGCAGGCACTCATGGAGCTGACCAGCCATCGCAGGAAACTCGCGATTCTGACCGTTCTGACCTTCATCGTGCTCTGCTGAAATCCAGACTTCGTGGTTTGGGGGAAGAGAAGCAACAGCCCGCAACGCGTACGCGTCGCGGGCTGTTCTTCTGTCCGGTGATCCGCGGTGCGGATCAGAATTCGATCTTGTCGGTGCCCATGGCGCCGTGGTCGTCCATGCCGCCTCGTGACGGCATGTCCATTCTCGGATCCGACGCTGCGGGATCCATGCCCTTCTCCTCCTGGGCGTCGCCCCACTTGGCGCGCTTCAGGCTGAGACCGATCTTGCGATCGGCGGTGTCGACCCGGAGGATCTTGACGTCCACCTTGTCGTTGGGCTTGACCACGTCCTGCGGATCTTCGACCTTCTCATCCGAGAGTTCGGAGATGTGCAGCAGTCCCTCGAGTCCCTCTTCGAGCTCCACGAAGACACCGAAGTTGGTGATCTTGGTGACCGTGCCGTGCACGACCATGCCGGGCTTGTAGGCGTCCGGAATCGCGGTCGCCCAGGGGTCCTCGGTCAGCTGCTTCACGCCGAGGCCGACACGCTGCTTGTTCTGGTCGATGTCCAGCACGACGCATTCGACGGTGTCGCCCTTCTTGTACTTCTCGTTGGCGTGCGAGATCTTCTCGGTCCACGACATGTCCGAGACGTGGAGCAGGCCGTCGATGCCCGGCTCGATCTCGATGAACGTGCCGTAGTTGGTGAGGTTCCTGACCTGGCCTTCGATGATCGTTCCGGGCGGGTAGCGCTCCGCGACGAGCTCCCAGGGGTTGACCTCGGTCTGCTTGATGCCGAGCGAGATCTCGTGCTTCTCGGGATTGATGTCGAGGACGACGACCTCGATCTCCTCGCCGATGTTGACCAGTTCGCTCGGATGGTTGATCCGCTTGGTCCAGGACATTTCGGAGATGTGGACGAGCCCTTCGATGCCTTGGGCCAGTTCGACGAAGGCACCGTAGCTGACGAGACTGACCACCTTGCCGGAGACCCGCTCGTTGATCGGGAACCGCTCCTCGACGCCGTCCCAGGGGGAGGGCTCCATCTGCTTGAGGCCCAGGGCGATCTTCTCCTTCTCCTGATCGATCTTGAGGATCTTGACCTCGATCTCGTCCCCCACCTTGCAGACTTCGCTCGGGTGGTTGACGCGTCCCCAACTCATGTCGGTGATGTGGAGAAGGCCGTCGATGCCGCCCAGATCCACGAAGGCTCCGAAGTCGGCGATGTTGGTGACCGTACCCTTGATGGTCTCGTTCTCGTTGATCGAGCCCATCAGCTTGTCCTTGGCTTCCGCCCGTTCACGCTCGATGAGCTTGCGACGGCTGATGACGATGTTGCGACGTTCCTCGTCGATCTTGAGGATCTCGGCCCGAACCATCTTTCCGATGAAGATGCCGATGTCGCTGGGACGACGGATGTCGACCTGCGATGCGGGCAGGAACACCGGAACTCCGATGTCCACGAGCAGGCCGCCCTTGATCTTGCGGGTGGCCTTGCCTTCGATGATGTCGCCCTCGTTGTTGGAATCGAGGATGCGTTCCCATCCGCGGATGCGGTCGGCCTTCCGCTTGGAAAGCTTGATGATGCCGGATTCGTCCTCGAGGTCCTCAAGGAGCACCTCGATCTCGTCCCCGTTCTTGAGCTCGTCGAAGTTCTCGAACTCGATCTTGTTGACGAGTCCTTCGGACTTCAGGCCGACATCGATGACGGCATCGTCGCCGGCCTTCCCGACGATCTTGCCGGTGAGGATCTTGCCCCGCCGGTACTGCTGGATTTCCGTGGCGAGGAGGGCCTCCATGTCGGTGTCCATGACGCCGGTTGCGTCGATGGCGGCTTCCTCGAGGCCGATGTCGGCGATGAGATTGTGATCAACCATGATGGTGTGGTGCGACGGGACGGGCGGAGGGCTGCGCGTCGCGGGACGCAGGGTTGAGGACCGGGTCGGAAATCGAGACCCCGGCTCGTTGCCGGGTGACCATCTCGAGGCCGACGGGTTCCGCCGTCGTGAATCGAGCAGTATAGCCGTTCCCCGGAGGAACTGAAGGGGGAGCACCCCGCCTCAGGACGGCAATTCGGGCTTGGCAGCCCCCTGGAGCCCTCTGGCGAGGATGACGAATCCTGCGGCACCCAGCACGACCAGGAGCAGGGCCACGCTGAAGACGATCCAGCCGGTGGGATCGGTGCTCAGGAGGGCTTCGTAGAGCAGCACGCCGAGGAACGGAGCCAGCAGGCCGCGAATGCCCGTCAAGGTGACGTGGACTCCCATGTAGCTCGAGGAGTTGGCCACGTTGGAGAAGTCGTGGTGTCCGAGATTCCAGGCCAGAACGCCGCCTCCGAACGCGATGCCGCGGATGATCGCGGCGATCCACAGTCCCGCCAGCCATCCGGTTCCGACACTGATGACGAGGATCAGGGTCGTGACCACGAAGACCCATGAATGGACGGATCGGAATCGAATGATGTGGACCCGGTCGAGGAAACTCGACCAGAAGGGGATCGACAACGGCATGACGAGAATCGGAATCGTGGTCATGATCGCGATGGCCTGGACGTAGTCCATGTCGTAGATGCTCGTCAGCACGATGATGAGCGGAGCGGTGACCATCATGTTGCCGGTGCCCAGGAGGAACTGGCAGATCATGAATCGCAGGTAGCCGGGATCGCTGCGCAATAGCCGGATCATCTGCAGCGGATTGATCGACGGCCGCAGCGGATCCGCCGTTTCATCCATGAGCCGCTCCTTGCGGAGCATGGCCGCATGACCCCGCATGCGCACCCGGCTGTAGGCCACCGTGCCGAGAAATCCGATGAGGGCGGCCGCGGGATAGGCCCAGTGGTACGCCTCCTGGTTCCAGTCCATCAGCGCGCCGATGGCCCAGCTGATGCCGGCCAGTACCAGCGCCTGGATCGTGGCGAGCTTTCCGGCCATCCTGGCGCGGGCGGCCCGCGGATAGTTGGCCGCCCACACGGTGGAACGAAGGGTAATCACGCCTGACCAGCACACCCTGGCGCCGACCACGCCACCGACGAACAGCCACATGCCCAGATGATTGGCCGCCGCGATCGCCGGCAGAACCGTGCAGAGCCCGCATGCGATCTGCAGGATCACCAGCAGCCGGATCTTGTGTCGCCCGTGGCTCATGGCGGCCCATGCGAAGCTCAGCATGTTGGCGATGGCCCCCAGTCCCGTCAGGAGAGCCACCACGAGGTTGAGCAGTTCGTCCGACACGACGCCTTCGTAGAGCTTCTTGACGATCACGCCGACGACGCCGCCCTCGAGGACCCCCGTCATGACCGGCAGGAGGGCCCACGCGGGAAGCTCCCGCGCGTAGATCGCACGGGAGAGGTACGGCATGCTCTCGGGCAGGAAGGATTTGATCGCCGATCGGGCCGCTTGCAGCGGATTCAGATGGCCAGGACGCATTTCAGGCACGCCGTCTCCTTGATCGTCTGTGCCACTCGATGGGGTGTGGATCCTGGAATGACGTTGGACTCGGTTCGGAAGGGTCACTGTAGCGTGCAACCGGTCCGATTGCCCTCGAAGCTTCATTTCGTCCGACGTATCCGATCATCGGGTACGGCGCAAGAACTTGTGATTCCGCCTGCCCGACAACGGTCCGCGTGGTATTGTTCGAAGTGACGGCCGTGTGTTCCACGGGTTCGTCAATCGCCTCGGGATCTTGCTCGTTCCTGCTTAATCCCATGGGATCGTCGTACACGCGTCGATGGTCATGCCTCCCCCGTACCGGGTGTGTGGAAGGCCGGGAACGTCGAGTCGCGAGCCCACTTTGAACTGGGGTTCGAGCACTGACCCGGACGAGCGATCGGTATCTCCGGATGACCGGTCGTGACGAGCCCGTTGGAACACACGGCCGTCGCGCGTCAGGGCATCGATCGCAGCAGGGCGGTCATGTCCTCGAGACTGGCGGGAATCACTCTGGTGCCCGCGGTCGTGGTCATGAAGTTGGTGTCTCCGTCCCACCGGGGTACCAGATGGGCGTGCAGGTGACCGGGAATGCCGGCTCCGGCCGCCCCCCCCTGGTTGATTCCGAAGTTGATTCCGTGCGGCTGCAGCGCCCGCTGGAGCAGATCGGTGGCGTGCTCAACCAGAGCCCAGAAAGCGGTTCGCTGGTCCGGCTCGTAGTCCAGGATCGCGGGACGCCCTTCACCGAGTGCGACCAGCAGATGCCCGTTGGCATAGGGATACCGGTTCAGCAGGACCATGCCGTGTTCGTTGCGGTGTACCACGTGATTTGCTTCATCGTGGTCCGGAGCGGCCCAGTAGGCCTCGAGAAAGTGCTGTCGTTCGGCGGATCGTGCCGCATCATCCGCCGCGTCGTCGCAATCCTTCAGATAGGCGAGTCGCCAGGGGGCCCAGAGTGCGCGATGGTCCATGGAATCGGTTTCCGTAGTGAGGGATCGGTGCATGCACAGCATAGGCCCCCGCCCCGTGGGGTCCAAGGGCCGTGATCGGCGCACCGGTACACTGATCGGTCCATGCCCCTGCTTTCCTGCTCAAACCTGTCGTGCCGCCGAGGACATACCGTGGTGCTCGAAGGGGTTTCGGTGAGTTTCGAACCGGGAGAGCGGATCGGCCTGGTGGGTCGCAACGGATGCGGAAAGACGACTCTGCTGTCGTTGATCGAGGGTCGCGAGGATCCCGATCAGGGGCGGGTCGACCGGGCGCGGGGGGCTCGCATCGGTTCGCTCGCCCAGGAGCATGCATTCGATCCGACCCTGACGGTCCGGCAGGTCGCGGCGTCGGCGTTTCATGAACTCGATTCGCTGCGTGGAGAACTCGAAGCCGTCTATGAATCCATGTCGGCCGCCTCCGAGGAGGAACTGGACAAGCTGATGAAGCAGCAGGGCGCCCTCGAGGCGAGACTGGAGGCCGCGGGCGGTTGGGTGGTTGATCACCGGATCGATGCGACACTGCACGGTCTCGGGTTCGATGACGAGCAGTTCGGACAGACGGCCGCCACCCTGTCCGGGGGTGAACAGGCCCGACTCGCTCTCGCCCGTCTGCTGCTCGAGGAGCCCGATCTGCTGCTGCTGGACGAGCCGACGAACCATCTCGACATCGACGGTCGACGATGGCTCGAATCATTTCTGACCGAGGAGTTTCGCGGCGCGATCATCCTGGTCAGCCACGATCGCTGGCTGCTGGAGCGGGCGTGCAGCCGCACCATCGAACTCGCCAACCGGAAGGTCCGGGACTACGCCGGACCGTATTCGCACTACCTGGCGCAGAAGGCGCAGCAGGATCTCACCGCCCAACGGGTCCATGACAAGAATCTCGACCGGGTCCGTCGGGAGGAGGCCTTCATCCGCAAGTACAAGGCGGGGCAGCGGGCGAAGCAGGCCCGTGGCCGCGCTGCTCGTCTGGATCGCTTCAAGGAGGAGCATCTGGTGCAACCGGATCGGGTGCAGGGTGTGATGAACCTGACCCTGCCGGTGGTCGAACGAAGCGGTGATCAGGTGCTGCAGGCCGAGGGGATCGGTTTCGCCTGGGATGACGTGGAACTCATCCGCGGACTCGATCTCGCAATGCAGCGCGGCGATCGGATCGGCATCGTCGGCCCCAACGGAAGCGGCAAGACGACGCTGGTGCGATGCCTCCTGGGGGAGATCCCGTCGGGCACGGGGTCGGTTCGACTGGGCAGCCGTCTCAACATCGGGTGGTACCGGCAGACCCACGGGCATCTCGACGACACCATGGAGGTGTGGCAGTATCTGCAGTCGGAACTCACGAAGTCGCAGGGCGCTCCGGTCTCCGAACAGCAGGCGCGGGATCTCGCCGGTGCCTTTCTGTTCAGCGG